>RCNB010001276.1_pt1 | contig 15891 bp, 11 predicted proteins | sample 2041321 | NCBI WGS metagenome assembly RCNB01 (sample SAMN09708232, study PRJNA481090) | Marine sediment metagenome, whole genome shotgun sequencing project. | reverse complement strand
TCTATCATTTGGCGAGCAATGCTGCCCTGATCAGCCTCAATACGAAGGTGGCAAGTGCCTTGCATGACCCGAACCTAAACGCCATTCTCACGTCAATTATCAGCTGTGCCGGAGCCTGCGCCATGACATCTCATTACACCACGCTTGATGCGATTATGCGCGCCCGTCGGTCCTGCCGGGCGTTTTCGCCGCGCAGCGTGCCAACGCAAGATATCGAACGCATTGTTGCGACCGCAGCACAGGTGCCGTCCTGGTGCAACGCCCAGCCATGGCAGCTGGAAATCACCCGTGGGGAAGCCACCGACAGATTTCGCGCCGCCTTGCAAGACGCCGTGACAAGAACAGGTCCCTCCCCTGATTTAGCCTGGCCCAGCGGTTATTCTGGCATCTATCGTGACAGGCGGCGGGTTTGCGGTTTTCAGCTTTATGATGCAGTTGGCGTAGACAAATCTGACCGGGCAGGCACAACCCGTCAGATGATGCAAAACTATGCGCTCTTCGGCGCACCTCACACCGCTATTCTGCACAGCCCGGCTGAGCTCGGCCCCTATGGCGCGATGGACTGCGGCGGGTTTGTATCGGCCTTCACCCTTGCTGCGCAGTCTCTTGGTATCGCCAGCATCCCGCAAGCTGCTATCGCTGCATTCAGTCCATTTCTGCACCAATATCTTGATATCCCTGAGGATCGCCTGATCCTTTGTGCGATTTCTTTTGGATATGCCGATCCCGATCATGCGGCCAACAGCTTTCGCACTGAGAGGGCCACCCCGGACGAGGTCATCTCATGGCACGACTGATCGCGCTACATCCGAAGGCGGCACAATGCGGGCATTGATCCAGAGGGTCGCTGAGGCCCGTGTCGACATTGACCGGACGACGGTCGGCCAAATTGGGCCCGGCCTGCTGATCCTGATCTGTGCCATGCAAGGCGATGGCGAAGATCAAAGCGCCAAAATGGCCTCAAAAATCAGCAAATTGCGGATATTTAAAGACGCGGCCGGTAAGATGAACACTTCGCTGCTGGATACAGGTGGATCAGCCCTGATCGTCAGCCAGTTCACCCTTGCAGGGGACGTCTCTCGCGGCAACCGGCCAGGTTTTTCAACCGCCGCCGCACCCGATCAGGGGCGCGCGCTTTATCAACACTTCATCGGTCAAATCGAGGCCTTGGGCATTCCCACAGCAACCGGCGCATTTGGCGCCGACATGGCCGTAAGCCTGACCAATGACGGACCAGTAACACTCTGGCTCGATATCTGAGGCACTTATCCGGATTTCTTCACAAACTCAGTCAGGATCACAATTCTTTGGCCCTCAACACGGCCCTCGATTTGTGCTGCATTCTCGACCACCACAGAAATCCCGCGCACTGAGGTCCCGCGTTTGGCGGTAAATCCTGCGCCTTTCACGGTCAGGTCCTTGAGCAAAACAACAGTATCGCCAGACTGGAGAACAACACCGTTTGCATCCCGATGTATGACATCGGGCTCCACGGTCCCCAACGCCTCGGCCCAGACCTGAACCCCCGGCTCCAGATACGCTGTATCCAGCAAGTCCCGCGCCCAGGCTTCACGACCCAGAGCCTGCAACGCGCGCCATGCGGTTACCTGAACCGCAGGCACATCACTCCAGATCGCGCTCTGCAGGCACTGCCAATGCGGAGCATCTGGCACTGGTCCGGCCAGCGCAGGCAGGCACGCCGCGCAAATCTGCACAACATCCTCGCGTGGCGCCACCTGATATTCGGCTTCAGCACCAGCCCCACATAATCCGCAGATCTCAGGCATATTAGTTCCTTAGTATTGCGTCGGTCCACCTGCGCTGAGCGCCCATCAGAGATTCGAAGGCACCCCAAAGGGGTGCGCAATCGGATCAAATTAGTTTGGCACCAGAGGCAAACGCTTTGGTCCTGTTAGTCGGTTCCGCTCAGACTTACAGCCCCCGTTATCTTGCCTTACCCGCGAAAATGGAGTTGATCCCGACCAGCATAGCGGCTCCTTTGGGAAAAAGCCGTGCTTTCATGGAAATGCGCCAATCTTAAGGACACTATCAAACCATGCCAAAACCACCTGACAAAGAGTTGCTACAGGGCCTCTGGCAAACTGGGGTGGCGGCGGTGGGCGGACAGGCCAGCGTTTCCGCCGCCCTGCAACGCCTGACCCCAGCGGTTCCGGATCAGATCATCGCTGTGGGCAAGGCTGCCGCAGCGATGGCATGTGCTGCGGTTGGCCACTATGGCGCTGACATCCCAACACTTGTTGTCACCAAATATGGCCACGCAACAGACTTGCCCGATACGGCTACAATCATCGAATCCGCCCACCCTGTTCCGGATCAGAATTCTATTCGAGCCGGAGAGGCGCTTGCCAATACTGTCGATGCAATGCGCGCAGGCAGCCATCTGTTGCTGTTGGTCTCGGGCGGAGCATCTTCGCTCGCGGAACTGCCAAACGACGGGCTGACCCTGGTTGATCTCGCAGCCGAAAACAGCCGAATGTTGTCCGCCGGTCAGGACATTCATGCAATGAATCGCTACCGCAAAACTCTTTCGCAGATCAAAGGGGGAAAACTGCTCAGCCGCTTTACCGGAAGCTCTGTCACCGTTCTTGCTGTTTCCGACGTTCAGGGCGATGCTCTCTCGGTTATCGGGTCAGGCATTGGCGATGCCCCTGATAACCCAGTTTTCGTCTTTGAACCTCATATTGTGGCCAGCAACCTTGTGGCGCGTGAGGCAGTGGTCAGGGCAGGCGAACATGTCAACCTGACCATCCGGGGTAACGCAGAAAGTCTCTATGATGACGTGAACACTCTCGCGCCTTTGCTGGCCGCTGAGTTGAAATCATCCGCCCCTGGCCTTCACGTCTTGGGCGGCGAGCCCACCGTGGTTCTTCCTGCCTCCCCGGGGCGCGGCGGGCGCAATCAGGCACTTGCCCTACTACTGGCGCGCGAGATCCATGGCACAGACGGCCTCACGATCATCGTTGCCGGGACCGACGGCAGCGACGGGCCAACAGATGCAGCCGGCGCCATCATAGACGGCACAACCTGGGACGATGGTGGAGAAGAGGCGTTGGCCCACGCCGACAGCGGCACTTGGCTCGATCAGCGCGGCGCACTGCTGCGAACCGGACCAACCGGCACAAATGTCATGGACCTGATGATTGCTCTGCGTACTTGACAGCCCCCGCATGTTGCACAAACGTCGCCGCATGATAGACCTGCCTCATTCTGCTGTTTCTAACGCCCTGCGCGATATCGAAGAAGTGCCCGATGTGGGCATTATCCTAAGCGACGGCACGCGCCTGTCTGCCCGAATCTGGAAACCAGCAGATGCAGACGACCATCCGGTCCCTGCCATTCTGGAATACCTGCCGTACCGCAAACGCGATGGAACCACTGCACGTGATGCGCTGACCCATCCCTATTTTGCCAAACGAGGCTACGCTTGCATCCGCGTCGACATCCGAGGCAATGGCGACAGTCAGGGGCTGATGGCGGATGAATATTCACCACAGGAACTCGCTGACGGGGTTGAGATCATCGCCTGGCTTGCAGTGCAGAATTGGTGCTCGGGAGCGGTTGGGATAATGGGGATCAGCTGGGGTGGGTTCAACGGCCTTCAGATCGGTGCGCTTGCACCAGAACCGCTCAAGGCGATCATTACACTCTGTTCGACTGCGGATCGCTACGCCGACGACATTCATTACAAAGGCGGCTGCCTATTGAATGAAAATCTCGGCTGGGGCGCAACCATGTGGTCCTACTCCAGCCGCGCGCCCGATCCGGCCCTTGTCGGGGATTCCTGGCCTGAGATGTGGCTTGATCGATTGGAAAACGAACCCTTTCTCCCATCTGTTTGGTTACGACATCAACGGCGCGATGCGTATTGGGAGCACGGCTCGGTCTGCGAGGATTTCAGTGCGATCAAGGCCGCCACGCTGGCTGTTGGCGGATGGGGTGACGCCTACAAGAACACGGTGCCGCAACTGGTTGAACAGCTTGATGCGCCGGTCAAAGGTATTGTTGGCCCATGGGTGCACAAATACCCGCATTTTGCAGTGCCCGAACCGCGGATAGGATTCCTGCAAGAAGCGCTGCGTTGGTGGGATCACTGGCTTAAAGGGATCGATACAGGTGTTCCGGACGACCCTGATTATCGCGCTTACCTGATGGACGGAGTGCGCCCCAAAACCTGGTATGCAGAACGGCCCGGGCGCTGGATTGCCGAAACCAATGGTGCGACAACTCATATTCCGATGTGCGAATGGCACCTGACGGATAATGGGTTGGCCACTTCGACGGAACACTTGAGCAAAGCCATCGCCTCACCACATCATTGCGGTGCAGCAGGCGGCGAATACTGCGCCATCTGGCTCGGACCGGAATTGCCCGGCGACCAGCGATGTGACGATGCTCTGTCTGCCTGTTTCGACAGCCCTGCGTTGGAGCAGACAATGGATATTGTTGGCGCCCCGCAGGTCCGCCTTGCGCTGAGTGCTGATAAACCGCAGGCGCAGATTGCAGTGCGGCTGAACCATGTCCACCCGGACGGGGCCAGCACCAGAATTACCTATGGGGTGCTCAATCTGAGCCACCGCAACAGCCATGCCACCCCTGCCCCGTTAAGCCCCGGCGAGAGCGTCAACATCACCCTTGATCTCGACCATATCGCCTACCGGGTGCCCGCAGGTCACATAGTGCGGTTGGCAATTTCGACCGCCTATTGGCCGCTTGTCTGGCCTTCGCCTGACTCTGCAACTCTGACATTGAATACGGGGGAGTTATCGCTTCCAGTGCGCCAGACTGCCGGAAAAGACGAATGGGCGTTCCCTCCGCCAGACGCAGAGGCGCCCTGGGAGACGGTTACGTTGCGGGACGAAAACCACGTTCGGCAGAGCCAGACAGATCACACAACAGGCGAGGTTCACCTGATCATCGAGGATGATTTCGGCAAGGTGGAAGACGCGGACCACGGTCTGATCACAAGCTCGGTCGCGCGCGAGCGCTGGAGCATTCATCCTGATGATCCATTGTCAGCGCGCGGTAAGCTTCACTGGTCTGACGAACTGGGGCGTGGGGCTTGGTCAGTTCGCACCGAAACCTACTCCGAAATGTGGTCTGATGCTGAAACATTTTTCCTCATAGCGCGTGTTGAGGCCTATGAAGGCGGCACTTTGATCTATGAACGCGACATAGAAGACGAGATCCCACGTGACCAGATGTAAGATGAGTTCCATTTCGCCGCCGTTTTTGCACTTGCGAGGTGGCCCGAAATAGGCAACCCTGACTCATCACTCAATAAAAACGCCACAAATGGCGAACTATTAAACCGGGAGACACTTATGAACGACCAACTGAAATACCTATCCGCACGTGCAGCTGCAGGAAAAATGTCGCGCCGTGAATTTATGAGCCGTGCTGCAGCGCTGGGTGTCAGCGCAGCCGTGGCCAACACCTTTATGGCTTCTGCTGCCAAGGCCGCAGGGCCTGTCAAAGGCGGTACGATCAAAATGGGTGTTCAGGGCGGCGAAAGCACCAACACCATGGATCCCGCGCTGGCTGCATCAACTGTTCCAACCGTGAACCTGCGCAATGCATTTGACACGCTGGTCAATGTTGGCCCCGACGGAAGCATTGAAAACAGGCTGGCCGAAAGCATCGAGGCGTCTTCAGATGCCAAGACATGGACGTTCAAAATCCGCAACGGCGTTGAATTCCATAACGGCAAGAGCCTAACGTCAGAAGACGTGATGCGCACAATGGAGCGCCACTCTAACGAAGACGCAACATCTGGTGCACTTGGCATCATGAAAGGCATTGAGTCCATGAAGGCCGACGGCGAAAATTTCGTTGTCGAGTTAACCACCGGCAACGCTGACCTACCCTATCTTTTGGCCGACTACCACTTGCAGATACAGCCGGATGGCGGGTTCGATAGCCCGGCGGCGGGTGTCGGCACAGGCGCCTACACTCTTGAGGTTGATGAACCCGGTGTGCGGCATGTGTTCAAGAAATTCGGCAATTACTGGGACGACACGACCGGCCACGCTGATGAAATCGAGGTTATCGTACTTAATGATGCCACTGCGCGAACAGCAGCGCTGCAATCAGGTCAGGTGCACATGATCGACCGGGTCGAGCCCAAGATTGCGAATCTTCTTGCTCGGGCCCCTAACCTTGACGTCAAAACAGTATCCGGCCCAGGTCACTATGTTTTTAACATGTTCTGCGACACAGCGCCGCTTGACAGCAATGATCTGCGCTTGGCGTTGAAATACGCAATCAACCGTGAAGAATTGGTGGATAAAATCCTGCGTGGCTATGGCACCGCTGGCAACGACTTTCCGATCAACAAAGCTTATCCACTGTTCGACGACACCATTGAGCAGCGCAAATTCGACGCAGAAAAAGCGGCAGAACATTATAAGAAATCTGGCCATGATGGCTCTCCGATTATCCTTCTGGTCGCGGATGGTGCATTTCCAGGAGCAGTGGACGCCGCTGCGTTGTTCCAACAAAGCGCACTAGCCGTTGGTATCCCATTGGAAATCAAGCGCGTACCCAATGATGGCTACTGGACTGAAGTCTGGAATGCGCAGCCGTTCTGCGCGTCCTACTGGAGCGGTCGCCCCGTGCAGGACCAGATGTACACGACTGCCTATCTCTCAAGCGCCGACTGGAACGACACCAATTTCAAGAACACCGAATTCGACAAGGTTCTTAATGCGGCCCGTAGCGAGTTGGACAGTATCAAACGCAAGGCGATGTATTCGCAGATGGCCGTTATGGTTCGTGACGAAGGCGGCACGATCTGCCCGATGTTCAATGACACCGTCGAAGGTGTTTCGACCAAAATCGGTGGTTGGGTAGCAGATCCGAATCTGTCGCTGATGAACTGTATGGCTGGCGTCAAGTGTTGGGTCGAAGCATAAGGGCCAGTTGAGATTATGCATCCTGTCGTAAAATTGGTTGCTCAGCGCTTAGCGCTGGGCGTCCTGTTGCTTTTTGCCGCGTCCATTCTGATCTTTGTAGGAACCACCATCCTGCCCGGTGACGTGGCGCAATCCATTCTCGGCCAGTCGGCGACGCCAGAATCGCTCGCCAATCTGCGTGAAGAGCTTGGGATGAACGAACCTGCTCTGACACGTTACTTCAATTGGCTGGGCGGCGTACTTCAGGGTGATCTGGGCACCGCCCTGACCAACGGACGCGATATCGCCGAAAGCATCGGCACGCGCCTCGGCAACACGCTTTTCCTTGCCTTCTGTGCCGCTGTAATCGCGGTTCCGCTCGCGATTGGGTTGGGCCTGCTAGCGGTACGCTACAAAGACCGCTGGCCGGACAAGCTGATCTCGGGGATAACCCTCACCACAATCTCGATCCCAGAATTCATGATCGGCTACTTGATGATCTTCTTTCTGTCGATCCAGTTGCCGCTTTGGATCAACGGGATGGAGTTTTTGTCAGAAGGAGTGCGCGACTGGCTGCTCTCGAATCTTCGGTTTTCATCCGTGGCACTTATCAACGACAGCATGACCCTGATTGAAAAGATCAAATCCATCACCATTCCGGTTCTCGTCCTGACTCTGGTCGTACTCGCGCATATGATGCGGATGACCCGCGCCGCTATTCTGAACGTGATGCAGTCGGCCTACATCGAGACTGCCGAACTTAAGGGGATGTCCGGATTGGACGTGATCCGTAAACACGCATTTCCAAACGCAATCGCGCCGATTGTTAACGTCGTTATGCTGAACCTTGCTTATCTGGTTGTTGGTGTTGTGGTGGTCGAGGTGGTCTTTGCCTACCCCGGCATGGGCCAGTATCTTGTCGACCACGTGAGCAAACGTGACGTTCCGGTAGTGCAGGCCTGCGGGCTGATCTTTGCCGCCGTCTATATCGGGCTAAATCTGGTGGCCGACGTTGTCGCGATCCTCGCCAACCCAAGGCTGAGGCATCCAAAGTGAACAACCACATCCTAGATACGCCCCGCTCAATTGTCGCGGGTACTGCACTGGGCGGGACACATAGCGCCTGTGCCGCATCGCCACCCCAAATGACAAACTCCCGAAGGACCCACCCATGAGGATCCCCATATCTGCCCTCATCGGCCTGTTCCTGACAGCGCTTTTCTTTCTGATGGCCATCTTCGCGCCCTTCATCGCACCCTACGGCATGGCCGAAGTCGTTGGTGACGTCTGGGAAGCCCCATCAGACCAATTCACCCTTGGCACTGACAGCATCGGACGAGACCTGTTGAGCCGCATGATTTATGGCGGGCGCACGACAATTGCGATTGCGACAATGGCCACGATCATCAGCTTTACCACCGGCTCTGTTCTGGGGTTCTTTGCTGCCGTTTCCGGCGGTTGGGTCGACCAGGCACTTTCGCGGTTTGTCGATCTGATCATGTCGATCCCATCGCTGATTTTCGCATTGGTGGTTCTCTCGGTACTGCCAACAACCGTACCGACCCTGATCATCCTGATGGGCCTGCTGGATTCGACCCGTGTTTACCGCTTGGCACGCGCTGTGGCCGTCGACATTACAGTGATGGACTATGTAGAATCTGCGCGTTTGCGCGGTGAGAAAATCGGCTGGATCATCTTCCGCGAAATTCTGCCGAACGCTTTATCACCGCTGGTCGCCGAAATGGGGCTGCGTTTCATCTTTATGGTTCTCTTCGTGTCTACGTTGTCATTCCTCGGACTGGGGGTGCAGCCTCCACAGGCCGACTGGGGCGGGATCGTGAAAGAAAACAAAGAGGGCATCAACTACGGCATTCAAGCCGCACTTTACCCGGCCTATGCGATTGCCGCGCTTTGCATCTCGATCAACCTTGTCGCTGACTGGGTTCTGAACCGCACCACTAGCCTGAAAGGGGGTCGGGGATGAGCGATCCACTTCTCAAAATCCGCGACCTGAAAATTGGTGCAACAATCTATCCTCCGGGCGAAAAGCCCAAAGATATCGAGATCGTGCACGGTGTGTCTTTTGATCTGGAACCGGGCAAGGTGCTTGGGCTGATCGGGGAATCCGGCGCCGGTAAGTCTACGATTGGTCTCTCTGCTCTTGGCTATGGCCGGGGTGGCGTTGAAATCACCGGCGGTGAGGTCTGGGTCAACGGCCGCGATATCCTCAAAGGCGGCATCCGTGGCCTGCGCGACCTGCGCGGTGCGGAAGTTACCTATGTGGCTCAATCAGCGGCAGCCTCGTTCAACCCCGCCAAAAAGCTGATGGAGCAAATCGTGGAAGGCGCTGTGTTGCACGGTCGCTGCACCCGAAAAGAGGCCCAAACGCGCGCGATCGAACTGTTCCGCAAGCTGGGTCTTCCGGATCCGGAAACCATCGGCGACCGTTATCCGCATCAGGTGTCGGGCGGCCAGCTGCAACGCTGCATGACGGCGCTGGCGCTTTGCCCGCAACCCGATTTGGTGGTGTTTGACGAACCGACCACGGCGCTGGACGTTACCACTCAGATCGAAGTCTTATTGGCCATCAAGGATGCGATCCGCGACACCGGCGTTGCCGCGCTTTATATCACCCACGACCTTGCTGTTGTCGCGCAGGTGTCGGACCATATCATGGTCCTGCAGATGGGTGAAAAGGTTGAATACGGCACTACAGACCAGATCATCAATGATCCGCAAGAGGACTACACCAAGGCTCTCGTCTCGGTCCGCTCGATTGCGCATGAAGAAAAGAATCCCACAGACGAACCGGTGCTGAGTGTCACTGGCATCACCGCCCGCTACCGCGGCACGCCATTTGATGTCCTGCACAATGTGACTGTTGATCTGCACCCGGGCCAGACCCTCGCGGTTGTCGGCGAAAGCGGCTCGGGGAAATCCACCTTAGCGCGCGTTATCACCGGGCTTTTGCCGCCAAGAGAAGGTCAGATCGACTTTGCCGGGCGCACGCTGTCGCCCGATCTAGCCAGCCGGACCAAAGAAGATCTGCGCGAGTTGCAGATGATCTATCAGATGGCCGATACGGCGATGAATCCGCGTCAGACCGTTGGCACCATCATCGGACGACCATTGGAGTTATATTTCGGCCTGCGTGGTTCTGAAAAAACCAAGCGGATCAAGGAACTGCTGGATGAGATCGAGATGGGTGACGGGTTTGTCGACCGCTATCCTGCCGAGCTTTCAGGCGGTCAAAAGCAACGGGTCTGCATTGCGCGCGCCCTTGCGGCCAAACCCAAGCTGATCATCTGCGACGAGGTTACCTCGGCGCTCGATCCACTGGTGGCAGATGGTATCCTGAAGCTGCTGCTGAACTTGCAAAAAATTGAAGACGTGGCTTATCTCTTCATAACTCACGATCTGGCAACGGTTCGTGCAATCGCGGATTCCATTGCGGTGATGTATCAGGGCAATGTGCAGCGTTACGGGTCCAAGTCGCACGTTTTGTCGCCGCCTTTCGATGACTATACCGACCTGTTGCTAAGCTCCGTCCCCGAAATGAAACTCGGCTGGCTGGAAGAAGTCATTGCACACCGGAAAATGGAAAGTGCCGGGAATTAACACTAGTGACGCGTGCAGTTAAGTAATTGGGCAAGTGGCGTTTTATTGCTTGTGACTTGACAAGCACGGCACGGGCCAGACACCTTGGACCTGACTTTTCAAGATTTTGGCTACCAGGTGAGAATAACCAAAAGGGCGTAGCTAAGAAGTGCGAAATACTACAGCGTCGCTCCAATCGCTTGAACTGCAAGAGACCCGCAACGGCCGGTAGCCGTTGCGCCGAGATGCTAGCGCTTAAGCGAGTAATCATGAACAAACGTGCTGGCGATCGGGGCATCCGAGGCGCAGTCAAGACATCACTCCTCGATCATCTGATTTGGGATCCGATAATCCAATGCCGGGCGCAAGCCGTTTGATGCATTTCTGATGTTCAAGACCCTGATCTTGAGCGCACGCCGCAAACTGGCCCTCTGGCGATACGATTACAATAGCGCCAGGCCGCATTCATCTCTGGGAAACAAAACACCAGTCGAAGCGCGCCGAGCGCTTGAGCGATAATGAGGGCTCCGCGCACGACGAGCTTTCCCAAAACGAAACCGAGGAATATGTAATCCAAACCCGCGAACTCTCGTTATGAATGAGGGAGCCTCGGGGGTAGGTCATCGGGCCAATAGTGAAAACCATTAGTCTGGTTCCGACCAAGGCCAAAATCGGGATGAAAAATATTGCTTACAACATCCGCCGACTTGGCCTGTTGCGCCGCCTGAATCCGTTCCCAGTGTGACAGCACGAAGGTGCAGACGCGATCTGCACCATCAAGGCCCGACACGGATCAGAGATCAAACCTTACCGGCTCGGACCCAATGTGGCCAACGGCCTATAGAACCAGAAACAAGCCCAATACCGCCTCAGAAGGTCAATAAATCGAGGTGCCCGGCAATTGGTTTTCGATGTGTTTTGAAGGCGATCCAACAACTTGGGTGCAAAACAACCGCACAATACTCGACGATTGATAACGATAGGCCCTTAATTGGTGTGGTTGCCACCGGCAGTCTTTGCTATCGGTTGATGTTCCGCTTGAATTCGTCTGGGCGCGAAACTCAGAATGAATTGGTCGATAGGCAAGATGATCCAACCAAACACCCGGAAGCGCAATCTCGTCATTGTCCGGGCGGGGGCAAATTCCCTTCACCAAGGTTGGCTATCAAAGCCTTATGAGGGGAGAAGCTTTGACCTAGTCATAAGCTACTTTTCCGAAAATGCATTTGAGGCACACGTCGAAATGGACGGTGTCGCGCCGGTATTACATGTCTGAGGTAAGTGGGATGGTTTGCACAAGACCCTTACGGGAATGGAATGGGGTGACTATGACTTCTTCTGGCTGCCGGACGATGATATCGAGACGGACGGTAGTGTTATTGATACGATGTTCCAGATGGCCTGTGACCATGGGTTGGCAGTGTGTCAGCCTTCCGTAAACCGTCAGAGGTATTTCACACATTTCATCTTCAGCCATTGCCACGCGTTCCGCCTGCGTTACACAAACCATATTGAAATCATCGTCGCTTGCCTAAGTAAGGCCATGCTTCGCAGGGTATTGCCGATGTTTGAGACCACGATGAGCGGATTTGGACTCGACTATAAATGTTGCCGGTTACCGGAATCCGGAGACTTTCGAGCTGCAATATTGGACACTGTTTCAGTCTTTCACAATCGGCCTATTGGCAGCACACTGAAAAAAACCATCGCTACAACCGGAACCACTTCGCAGGACGAAGAGGTTGTTCTGAAGGAATCCTTTGGTGTGGAACAACGTGTTGTGCCAATTGCCTACGCAGGCGTAAAAGCCGATGGGAGCCCGATCACCGGGAGCAGCAGCATGGCCAACGCGATGGCACTGTCGTGGGAAAAGTATCTCCGAGAGTTTCGCGCGCCCCGTGAAGCCTTGGGGAAAATGCTGCAGGTCTAAAAACGTCAGTTTATCAAGACACTGGATATGTCTCCGTTGTAGTGACAGTCCATTTTCAAAAAACCCGACTCTTGCTTGCTGCCAGTTTGTGACCCAGATAGACTTGCGCGTACATATTCGACCACCTTGGAACATTCAGCTTGTTGTGCTGACTGCCGATTCTCCTGCACCTTTGAGCAGAACCCCAATACTTGGAAGTTACAGTCATGAACGAGCCAAATCCCAAACCCGATGTGCGCCGTAGGTTCTTTTCGGATGTTGAAAAAGAAGCGCTTGGCTGGTTCTGGCATACGTACATGAAATCCAAGACGCCGTGGCTTTTCTTCGTATTTGTGCTGGTTGCGATTCAAGGGGCGGTATACGCGCAATTCCTTAAATTGACCGAAGATGGCCTCCGAGTTGTGTTCGAAAAAGGATCGCTAAGTGATTTGGTGCTTGTTTGCGTAACAGTATTTGGCGTTTTTATAGTGCGTGCAGCGACGTCTTACATCGCCCCGAGAATATCACAGTGGATTGCGAGCAATGCCGTCGAGAGCATGCGCAACGACATGGTTGCTCGCTATATGTCACTTGATCTTGCCTATTTTGAACGCACCACCCCAGGCAGCGTCATTCTTCGTCTCGTCCAACAAGCACAAGGCCTAAGCGGGTTTATCGGGCAGCAAACCGTGAATGCTGTGCGCGATATCCTAACAGTCATCATTCTGTCGATCTACCTCATCTACAAAGAGCCGCTGCTTTTTACAGCGACCGCCATAGTCATACCCGTCATCATTTTGGTGATCCGACACGTTTCAGCCAAAATCAAGGGAATACAGCAGACTGCTGAGAATGCGATGGGGGGATTTATGGACGGCGTTGAGGAAATGGTGAGCGGAATGCGGACCGTCAAGATATCCGGACAGGAGCCTGTCGAAGAAGCTCGGTTAAAAGAGTTCACCCATAATATCAGAAACCTCATGATAAGATTGCAAGCTGCTCAAGCTCTGATGTCGCCCTTTGTAGATGTAGCCGCTGGCATCGCTTACGTCGTGGTCATTGGGGGTGGGGGCTATATGGTTCTGAGCCCCAATTATGACATCGACGGCGCAGGCATTATTACCTTCCTCCTTGGGCTTGTGCTGGTTTTCGATCCGGGCCGCCGGTTTTCGACATACTTGGTAAGCGTACAAGCGAGCCTTGTTCTGTTGTGCAGCGTTCGGAATATTTTCCACGAGGTTCCTTCGATCGTCGAAAAGCCGGGCGCGCTTGATCATTTTGATCCACTCGGTGACATTGTTCTGAGCGATCTGACATTTCGGTATTCGGAGGATCAGCCGCTCTTTGAGGGATTAAACCTGACATTAAAGGGGGGCAAGGTGAACGCGATTGTCGGCCCAACCGGATCAGGAAAGACAACAATTCTAAGCCTCTTGGGCAGGCTATATGATCCTGTGAGCGGTTCGATTTCGATCGGAGGCACGCCAATCTCAGACATCAAAATCAAGACCCTCAGGCACTCTTTCTCTGTGGTTGCTCAGGATATCGTTGTCTTTAACAAATCAATTTTCGACAACATTCACTATGTCCGGCCCGAAGTCTCTGAAGAGGAAGTCTGGGCTGCAGCGGAAGCCGCCGAAATAAAGGATTTGATGATTGCCCGTGGAGGCGCCGACGTCGGCCCAAAAGGCTCGCAATTGTCTGGCGGTCAAAAGCAGCGCATTGCAATCGCACGTGCCTTTTTGAGGAACGCCCCCATCATATTGCTTGATGAGGCCACATCTGCGCTTGACCACCGTACCGAGCAAAAAGTCACGACCGCGCTGGCCCGGCTATGTAAGGGAAAGACAACTGTGACGGTTGCGCACCGGCTATCGTCGGTTGTTTCGGCGGATCAGATATTTGTTTTAGAGTCGGGCGGCGTCATCGAGACAGGAGACCATGCAAACCTCATGGCTGCAGATGGCCTGTATTCAAAGCTTTTCAAATCACAAAAACAAAGCTTTGGCGATTGACTCCGCTTAGGGCGTAAGCGTGCCGCCGCAGGTATTGTCAAAAACCGCACACACTGACTGACCTTGCCCAAACAACTCTCAGGTCAGGTAGGCTCAAGCTCTTCTCAACTAACTGATCAGTAGTACGGGACGGCGCTTAATAGCCGAACCACTTTGCAACCCTGATCAGACCGGTGGATTGGTGAAGACGGGTACCGCAGTCTCATTGCTCCGGGCGTCGAGGAAGATGCGTGCTGTATCCAGCGCCTCTCGAATGGTGACATCCATATCGAGATAGCGGTACGTGCCCAACCGCCCGACAAATGTGATACCGCGTTCCCGTCTCGCCCGCGCAACGTAGTCCGTCAGTAACGCCTTTTCCTCGACCATACGGATCGGATAGTAGGGAATGTCGCCTTCTTCGCACAAACTGGAAAACTCTCGATAACAAACCGATCCATCGTGCCTCTCCCAGGGTGAAAAGTGTTTGTGTTCCGTGATCCCTGTATAGGGAACACTGACTTCCCCATAATTCATCACGGCGCACCCTTGATAGTCGCCGTCATAGGTGAATCTCTCGAAATCAAGTGTTCGATACCCCAGACGGCCAAGCTCATAGTCAAAATACCCGTCCAGTGGACCGGAGAAAAAGACATGTTCGTACTCGACTGCCATTTCGCGCGAGAACGCCGCTTCCAGTCGGACGGTGATGTTAGGGTGATCTAGGATTTTTTCGATGATCGAGGTGTAGCCGTCTTTGGGCATGCCCTGAAATTCATGGAAAAAGTAATTATCGTCGTAGTTGAAACGGACAGGAAGGCGTTTCAATATCGAAGCAGGCAGTTCAGTCGGGGAGCAGCCCCATTGTTTTTGTGTGTAACCTTTGAAGAACGCCTCATAAAGATCCGCAGCGACAAAACGCAGCGCCTGTTCCTCAAGCGTTTTTGGATCTGTGATGGTCAGGTCTGCCTGCGTCTCAATAAAAGCACGGGCCTCGTCAGGCCGCATGGTTTGGCCAAAAAAACTGGTTTATTGTGTGCAGGTTGACCGGCAAAGAAAAGACCTGCCCCAGGCTCGTCGTTTTCACCCGGTTTTTATATGGTAAGAACGTCCCGAAGCTGTTCACATAGGTCCAGACCTCTTCGTAATTGGTATGAAAAATATGGGGGCCGTAGATGTGCACCATGACGCCTGTGTCCGGATCGCGTTCAGTATGGCAGTTGCCACCAACATGTCCTCGCCGCGTATCAATGATTGTGGCGTCATGACCCGCTTTTGCCAGAGCGCGACCGATCACCGCGCCAGACAATCCAGCGCCTGCCATCAATAGTCTTTCTGACATCTCGATTGTGTTCCCTCAATTGTGTTCTGAGCAGCTTGTCTTTCTCTAGTTGTTCCATCCCGGACGATCACATAGATCCTCGCCGCTCTGCATTTTTCATGGCAAGATCGGTTTTGGGTGACATCCGGGAGGACGTTC
>RCNB010001275.1_pt1 | contig 15897 bp, 9 predicted proteins | sample 2041321 | NCBI WGS metagenome assembly RCNB01 (sample SAMN09708232, study PRJNA481090) | Marine sediment metagenome, whole genome shotgun sequencing project. | reverse complement strand
AGCCTTAGCGACGAAGCAATCTCACCAAAAATACTCGGGACAGGCTCCGCAATCTCATAAAAAAGCCTCATAACATTCTCCACAATCTTTAGAAATGATATTGCCACGCCCTTCGGGCTCGCAATGACCGCAATTTTAGGTCTGCAATATATGATACGAGACACCAGTCTTCGGGGATTTCCTTTATTGAAAGACGAACATCGAATGAAAAATAAAGAGGTTTTTTCCATTCAAAGTTGGATGTTGGACGTTAGATGTTCAATGTTCATTTTAATTTTTTCTCCGATTGTGCCTGGATAGCGGTAATTGCCACGGTATTTACTATATCCGGGATGGTGCATCCACGACTTAAATCATTTACCGGATGTTTGAGCCCCTGCAACACCGGACCAATGGCCACTGCTCCCGCCGACCTCTGAACCGCCTTGTAAGTGTTATTACCGGTATTCAGATCGGGGAAAATAAATACTGTGGCCTTTCCTGCAACCTCGCTCCCTGGCATCTTGATCTTGGCAACCCCGGGATCAACTGCGGCATCATACTGGATTGGTCCGTCAATTTTTAATCCAGAGAAAGACTCTCTCGCCATTTCCTTTGCAACTCCCGTTGCCTCACGTACTCTTTCTACGTCCTCTCCCATACCTGACTCCCCTGTTGAATAAGACAGCATTGCAACAAGCGGCTCAATACCGAAGGTTATAGCGGTGTGTGCAGAGCTCAGTGCAATCTCAGCCAGTTGACTGGCGTTGGGGTTAGGGTTTACCGCACAGTCTCCATAAACAAGTACCCTGTCAGACAGGCACATCAAGAATACGCTTGAAACGATGGAAAACCCTGGTTTTGTTTTGATTATCTCAAAAGCCGGGCGAACAGTGGCTGCGGTGCTGTGAACTGCACCGGACACCATGCCATCAGCATGTCCTTTGTATATCATCATGGTACCGAAATAGTTTACCTCACACATCATATCCCGTGCGTGTTCTAAAGTGATTCCCTTGTGTTTTCTTAAATCGTAGTAGGTCTTAACATACTCGTCAAAAACTTCAGACTCTGGAGGACAAATGATATTCGCACTCTCCATGCGGAGCCCAAGCTCAGATATTCTCTCCTGAATCGTCTGTTCATTCCCAAGGAGCGTTATATCCACAACTTCACGACGAAGCAGTATCTCGGCAGCCCTTAAAATTCTCTCTTCCTCGCCCTCGGGTAAGACAATGTGTTGTTTGTGTGCCCTGGCTCTTTGCACCAATTCATACTCAAACATCTTAGGAGTAACAACAGTGGTTCGAGTGGTAATGATTTTCTCTCCTAATTGCTCCACATTAACGTTTTTTTCAAAAACTGCCAGTGCCTGGGTTATTTTTCGATCATCCTCTGGTGAGATTACTGCGTGAATCTTGTCAACGAGCGTTGCTGTAGGAAAGGTGTTCTCCTTAACACTTAAGATAGGCACCATTCGGGAGAATCCTTTTATTAGATTCCATATAGTCTTTTCCGGTTTTAAACCACCGGTCAATAAGATTCCAGCAATGTTTTCCATGGAGCTGGAGGAAACTGCAGCCAGACAAGCGATGAGTACATCCTCCCGGTCTCCCGGGGTAATAATCAACGACCCCTGTTCTATCCTGGGCAAGAAGTTTCGCAGTTGCATTGCCGCCACTGTGAAGTTGTGCACATGCCGGTTCAGCTCCTCTTCCCCGCATAGCACCTCCGCCCCTAAAATAGCAGCAATCTCACCCACCGTAGAATTTCCAAGAGATTCTTCATTCGGAATGGCGTACACCAACTGTTTTTTAGCCAGGGACCGCTCTTTCAGGAGCTTGATAATTTCCTCCCCATCCTGTGGATCTATGCGGTTAACTATAGTAGCCATGGTATGGCATCCCTTTTCATCCAGGGACTCTAAGGCCATTTCGATGGATCGGAGTGTATCATCCATGCTCTTCTGATATGCGTTGGCTACCAGCAATACCGGGGATCCCAGATTTTTACTTATCTCTGCACTAATATCTAATTCAAAAGCGGCGGAGGAGCTGGTAAAGTCAGTCCCCTCACACAAGACAAAATCACATGTTTCTTTAAGTTCATTATACTTTTTTATTATGCCATCTAGTATCTCCGCTTCCCTGCCAAGAGAAATCATATTGTTAGCTTCTGTTGCCGTGTATCCATACATCCTCTCATAGGGAATCTCCAGATTAAAATGGGTTGAAATAAGATTGATATCATTATCGAGAACTTTGAGGTTTGGATCAGTGTTGATGAGGGGCCGGAAGAAACCTACTCTGTCTATTTTCCTCATGAGTATTTCCATCACACCCAAAGAAACCAGTGATTTCCCGCTCCTCGCCTCAGTAGCAGTGATGAATAGACTGTCTGACATACTCTTATCCCTATAAAAAAGTGATCTAAAGTTATTGAATTCGGCCCATTTGTTTTAGATTTTAATTCCGCAATTTTACCCCGTGAAATGATTTTTGCATCTATTTCACCGGGGCCCAAATCTAAAATGCCTTTACTGTGCCATCTCTATAATACGTTTAGCATACTCGATTTTAAGAGCATTCAGGTAATCCTCGTCTACCGCTCCCTTCCATGTAGTCACTTCGGTAAAACGTTTGGGGATAGTAACTCCGTTCGGATCATAGCCCGTTGCCATTCGTGTCTTCCAGCGGAGTCTCTGGATATGGAGCGACACTGCCTCCATATTGTCAGCCAAAGTTTTATACCCTACAGAATTGAGGCAATCAGCCAGCAGCTCATTTTTGTACACCTCTCGTGCGAACATGCAAGAGACCATTGAAGTTAAAAGAACTCGGCCTTGTTCGTCGCTTATGAGAAAATCAACAGCCTTCTCTACTTCTTTCTCTTCATGTTTTTGATCGTATGAGTATCCGCCGCTGTCCAGGTGTGAATGTCGAAAACCCAAAGCCTCAGATACGAAAAAGACCTCGCCCGTGGCATAGCCAGCCATCTCCTGCCCAAGCACGCAGGCGAACTCTTCGCCGCCATAGTGTTCTGCCGCCTTCAGGGTCCCATGGGTAAGTAAGCGATAAAATTCATTGGATCCCACTCCCAGATGACGAACCGCTTTCTTGTACACCTCTGCATCTCCAAACTTCAAGGGCACAAGGGTTTCTTTCTCAGAAATGATTCCCTTCTCAAGCGCTTCGGTCGCCCAGGCAAGTGCCACACCTGCAGACATCACGTCCAGGCCCATTTTTTCGGCCATGTCAATGATGCCGAGCACGCTAAAGGCATTGGTCACCATGAGCATGGAGCCTGTTGCAAAGACAGGCTCGTGGTCGTAGGAAACCTGACGGTAGAGGTACTGATTTGGTTCCATAAACTTTTCCCGAACAAACCCCACGTGTATACATCCTACAGGACACCCCGAACAGGCCGTGTTGCGCAATAAGGTATCGTTGGCAAATCGCTCCCCGGTAATACCTTCGATGGCCGGGTCACTGGTCTGTTGTAAATTCCGACAGGGCAAGGCATTAATCTTATTTAAGACTGCCACGTTCACCGGTGTTCCCAGGTTGTGGTACTTATCCATCATGTCAGTGGCGGTAAGCTTATCATATACTTCCTTGAAGAGTTTTGGATACTCTTTGCCCTCTGGCAGGGGAAACGCCCCATCTCCCTGGATCACAATGGCCTTTAAATTCTTGTTCCCCATGACTCCACCCCCGCCCAGTCTGCCAAAGTGACGGTAGGTATCCACATTAATGCAGGCCATGGCCGATCCATTTTCACCAGCAGGGCCAATGCGAAGGATGCTGCGATGACCTGATCCTCCTGACAAACCACGGATCATTTTCCCCGATGCCTGAACATCCATGCCCCTCATATAGTGGGTATCCTTAAGCTCAATGTGACGAGACCCCACAGAAAGACAGCTTGGCGTCTTTGCCTTCCCTGTAATCACCAATGCATCCAGATCGGCAAATCTGAGCGAAAGGGCTGAACGACCACCGGCATGGCTCTCAGCATACTGGTCATGGTAGGGAGACTTGAAGGCGCAGACGGTCTTGCTCATCAGCGGGAAGTAGCCGGTGAGCGGACCGATGGTGAAGATTAGCGGCTGGTCAGGATCGTCCCAAGATTTATCCAACCTGCCATACTGGTTAAACAGGACAGCAGACAGCCCGCTGCCGCCCGCTACTTTGTCGCGACCTTCCAGTTTTACCACACTGCCACGGCCAGAGGAAAGATCGACTGTCATTATCCTAAAATGGTCCCTTATCATGACATCACCTCCTCCATGTTTGCTCCCATTGGAACATCCGCCATCTCCAGACAGTGGTGGGGGCAAAATGTTACACAACGTCCGCAGTGGATACACACAAAAGGTTCACTTGTTGGACTGAGATAGATTGCGTCTACTGGGCACGCTTTGGCACATTCTCCACACTGGATGCAAAGGTTTTTCTTGACCACCACACCTCCCCCTTTACGCTGTAAAAATGCTCCTGTGGGGCAAACCATGGCGCAGGGAGCTGGGTTGCAGGCGAGGCAGGATTTTGCCTCAAAACCGGTAGATAATCCGCCTGAAGTTACGATGCGAATGCCAGCAGTGTCCCAGGACAGATTTTTGTGTACCAGTCTTGCACATGCCAGTGAACATGAGTGACAACCAATGCATCGTTCCATATGTGGGGTTGTTAAATTTTTCACAGGATATTCCTCACAGTTGTAGCCAGGCCACGAAGAATGAAACTAAACTTGTTCCTCATTTATAAATCTTTCTTGTCTTCATTGTCAATATTTATAACTCCGCCCCATACCTTTTTAAGTTCCTGCTTAAAACTCTATAGTTTTACATCAGGTGCATTTGCACACCTTACGATCATATTTGTTTGACATACAAGAGGAACTTTTTTATACTTCCCTCATTTAAACCCAGATTTTGCAGTAGATGTCGTAGCGAGGCGCAGAAAACAGCAGCGAAACAAAATCGATTCATCCCGTAAAAGGAAAGGGGGATCGAGATGAGAAAAATACTTTGAGGATTTTCGGTTAAAATTTGCAAGAGTTATCACCTTATTAAAAAAAGTCGTTGCGAGCCCGAAGGGCGTGGCAATCTCATTTCTAAAAATTGCGGAGCATATTATGAGGCTTTTTTTATGAGATTGCGGAGCCTGTACCGGGCTTCTTCGAGGAGATTGCTTCGTCACTGTGTTCCTCGCAATGACAGTTTCTTAGCTACCACATTAACAGCGAGGGATCTCGTTCCTTGCAATGACAATCAGCTACTTATATGAGTATAGGAAATTACGATACGAGACAATAGGCATAACCATATTGATTGTCAGATAATATTAGGGAAGGTGAGTAGAGGGAAAGGGGTAAATCGTCAATAATTAAAGTAAATTGGGGTAAGGTGGTTGCCGGCTTATATCTAATTACCCCACCAGGAAGGTTAACCCTTTTCTTTAGGCCGATTCCTTAATGCTATTCCATCCTGAACCAGCCTTGTAACTTGTTCAACCCGGAAAGGTTTATTGATTACTAAATCAACTCCGCTTTTCTTTAATTCAGAATCATTTAGTTTTACTTCCCATCCGGTAATCAATGCCACTGGTGTTTTTTTGCTTATCTTCTTTATTTCCTTTGCCACCTGCCAGCCAGACATCCCCGGCATTCCAAGATCGGTAAAAACCATATCAAAACTGTTTTCCTTAAATATCTCCACACCCTTACTTCCATTTGAGGCTGTTTCAACCTCATGACCAACATCAGTCAAAATATCTTCTAAAAGCAAGCGCACTCCTTTCTCATCTTCAATAACCAGGATTTTAGACTTCTTCTGCTCTCTTGATATGCATTTAGCTTTCTCTTCCAGATTTTTATTCTCACCTGTTTTTGTAAGTTCAGGAAACTTAATAGCAACGGAAGTCCCTTGACCTTCAACACTATCTACCGTGATGGATCCTCCATGACGATTGATTATCCCATAGGAGACACTCATACCCAATCCAGCTGATTGAGGACCTTTGGTAGTAAAGAAGGGGTCAAATATATTATTTCTTATTGTTTCAGGAATACCAATCCCCGTATCCTCAACTTTAACAGCAATATGACCATCTTGCTTGAAGGTCTTAATAGTAAGTTTACCTCCTTGAGGCATAGCATCTATGGCATTATTAATAAGATTCGTGAATACCTCCCTTAGTTCTGAAACACTCCCTGCTATTAAGGGAAGAGAAGAAAGCATTTTTTGAACATCAATCTTTATCCCTTTCGAATCAGCCTCGTTTTTCCACTTCACTTTGGCAATCTCCAGGACATTTTCTACAACCTTGTTCATATCAACAGACATAAAATATTTATCATTACTCCCTTTTCGAGAAAACTCTTGTATCCTGCGGACAGTCTCTGCACCATCTCTAGCAGCTTTCTCAATTATATCCAAACCTTTTTTCAGCGTATCTATAGATTTTTCTCTTCCCTCTTTCCCTATTAGCGTTTCAGAATTCATTCTTAATAACTGGGCTCTGCCCATGATAGCAGCCAGTACGTTATTAAAATCGTGCGCAACCCCTCCTGCCAATTCTCCCAGTGCTTTCAGTTTTTCTGAGCGGAGAAGTTTTGCCTCCATTTCCTTTTTTTCTGTTACGTCCCTTATCGTTAGCTGAATGACATCCCTTTCCTGATAGCTTATAACCGTTCCATTTGTTTCGGCTATGGTTGTGCTACCGTCCATTTTTATAAACGACAATTCATGGAATTCTGAATTGTTTTTCTCAATTATCCCATTCAACATCTTCTTTGTTTCTTCTCGGCATTCATTAGAAAGTATGCAAAAGAAATCTTCTGTGCCGATGAGCTCTTTTTTACCGTAACCAAGCCATCCTTCCGTATGGCTATTGCAATCAACAATTTTACTCGTTTTGGAATCGATGAGAAGGATAGAAAGCTTAACTCCCTCGAACATAGCTCTGAATTTTTCCTGGTCTTTCATTTTAATATAATCAATCGCACTACCAATGAGGGAGCTCACAAAAGCACAAAGCAATTCCATCACTCTTCTTTTGTTTTCACCAAAGGCATACGGCTGGGTATGACTCAGGTTGATGACGCCCAAAATCTTTCCTCGAAAGATAAGTGGAGTACATAGCAGTGATCCAATAGGAAAACGGGTTTCTCTTGCTTCAAAACGCTTATCCCCCACCGCATTATCGATTAAAAATGTTTTTTTATTAAGAGCTACTTTCCCTGCAATTCCTTCTCCCAGGGAGAAAGTCGTCCCTGAACCTCCTGGATGATCAAAGAATGTACCTTCATCATTTCTTCCCCTTGCAATCTTGAGGACCAATTCTTTAGAATCAGCATCCATTAGCATAAACGAACAGTTTTCTGCATTTGTCTCTTCCAGCAGAATATCCACAAGCCTTTGATAAAACACTTCCTGGTCAAAGATATAACTTACAATGTTTCCAATCCTGCTCAAGAGTGATAATTCTTCTATCTTTTCCTCAAAAAGAAAACTAGCATCACGTAAAACTTCTGCACATGAGTCCAGTTCTTTGGCTGATCGGAGTATATCATTCCCAGGATTTTCTTTCTGATCTATCATATATTCTTACCTACTGAATAGCACTAAGGAATGCCTTTACCTTCTCCTCTTCCTCTTGAAGTTCCTCGGTTATTTTATCCAGATCATCCTCTTTGAACTCAAGATGCTCCATGGCAAGGGGGTGAGCAGGAGGAATCTTGTCATCCCCACCACTTCCAATATGGGACCGTTTGCACAGAACATCTGCCAGGTGAGTAACCGACGTTACTTTAACAGAATCCACATCCGCTTTTTCTAATTGATGATGGAAACTAACGGGAGAGACTAGAGTCAGAGGGAATTTCCATCTCTCGCAGAGCCATCCTCCTACATCTGCGTGAGTAAAACCCATCACTTCACTCTCTGCCTCAACCATGCTAATACCATTCTTTTTAACCTTTTCTAATACTCCTTCGTACTCTGAGGTAAAGAAGCCATCCAATACCAGTTTGCCAATATCATGCAGAATAGAGGATGTAAAAGCAATATCTGCATCAACTCCTTCCACCTTTTTGCAGATGATTTGTCCAGCCAGGGCACATCCGATCGAATGCATCCAAAACTGTTTGCGCATAATGGATTTTTCTCGACTCGATTTTTTCATCGCATCGAATACGGTTATACCCAAAACCAGACTTTTAACCTCCCGAAACCCCAGGGCAACAATTGCATGCTGGACCGTTGCAATCTCCCTCATAAACCCATAATAGGCCGAGTTAGCCACTTTCAGCAATCGTGCTGAAATAGCCTGATCATAAGAAATCAAATCGCCAAGAGTTTTTGCCGTAGCATCCTCACCCTGCACAAGAGACAAAACTTTATGAATCACATCCGGCAATGTGGGAAGACTTTTAACCTTGTCATTGACAATGTTCCTGGCTTCTTTAATATCCATCAAGAATTCCTATTTTCTCTTTACACCTCTTGGAACTCTTTTAAGTTCCATCCCTTCCTGAACCAATCGCAGTACCTGATCGACTTTGAAGGGCTTATTGACCACCAGATCCACCCCGCTTTTCCTCAACTTAGATCTCTCAAGTTGTACTTCCCATCCGGTAATCAACGCCACTGGTGTGTTTTTATTTATTTTCTTTACTTCCTTTGCCACCTGCCATCCAGACTTCCTGGGCATTCCCAAATCGGTAAACACCAGATTAAAATCTTTCTTCTTAAACAACTTCACGCCCTCACTGCCATTAGGAACAGTTTCAACCTCATGACCGTCATTAACCAGAATATCTCTGAGAACCTCACACACTTCCTCCTTATCCTCAACAACCAGAATTCTGGCTTTTTTGGACTTCCCTATTATGGGTTTTTCTTCTCCCCTTCCTTCTATTGTTTCCCTGGATAGAGGAAGTTGTATAGTAAAAGAAGTTCCATTACCTTCAACACTTTTTACTTTAATCGTGCCTCCATGACGGTTGATTATCCCATAGGAGACACTCATACCCAATCCAGTTGATTGAGGACCTTTGGTCGTAAAGAAGGGATCGAAAATTCTGTCTCTTATGGTATCAGGAATACCAATCCCCGCATCCTTCAATTCAACGGAAACATGCGAGTTTTTTTTGAAGGTCTTGATACCAATCTCACCCCCTTGAGGCATGGCATCTATGGCATTATTGATAAGATTCGTAAATACTTCTCTCAACTCCGAAGCACTCCCAGCTATAAGGGGAAGAGAAGAAAGTTCTTTTCTAATCTTAATCTGTATTCCTCTCGATTCAGCCTCGTTCTTCCATCGCACTCGTGTAAACTCCAGGGCATTTCTTATTAAGTCATTAATATCCACCTGGGTAATGTTTTTATCATCGGTTCTCCTTCGGGAAAATTCCTGAATCCTTCTAACGGTTTCTGCACCATCAAGGGAAGCCTTTTCTATAATTTCCAGGCCTTTTTCGAGTTCAAGCACTCCTTTCCTTCTTTCTTTACCACCAGAAGGCTTTTCAAGATTCATCCTCAACAGCTGTACCCTGCCCAGGATAGCAGCAAGCACGTTATTAAAATCATGAGCTACCCCTCCAGCCAGCTCTCCCAGCGATTTCAGCTTTTCTGACTGAAGCAACATGCTCTCAACTTTCTTTTTCTCCGTAATATCTCTGGTAAAACTCACTCCTCCTATGGTATTTCCATCTTTGTCTTTCAGCAGAGAGCGATTAGATTCTACCGACATACATTGACCGTCTTTTCTTTGCCAGATTGTTTCAAATCCATAGATCCTCCCCTCCTCAAAAAGTCTCTCGAGCTCTTTAAGTACTTCGGAGCGAACCTCTTTGTCTGGAGGAGATAAAGTACTGGCGTACTTTCCTAAAAGCTCATCCTTTGAATAGCCGGTCATACTTTCCAATAAATCATTAACCATAGTTATTTCACCTTTGGGATCAGTAACCATGATGGCATCGTTTGAAGTTTGAAATAGATTTTCTAAAAATTCTTTGGCTTCCCTGATCTCCCTTTCAGCCTTCTTCCTCTCGGAAATATCCCGAAATATAGATACACCTGCTATATAGTCTCCACTTCCATCTTTAATCAAAGAAGTAGTAACATCTACTTCTATATGTTTGCCATCCCTTCTTTTTAAAGCCGATTCATAGGAGGTATTCCCTTTTTCAAATAGTCCAACCGCTTTCTCCCGAAAAATCTTTCGTATTTCTTCGTCTTCACTTATAAACAGTGAGGCATGTTCACCTATCAGCCCTTCTTTTTTTAAGCCTGTCATCTTTTCTAATGCACTATTTACACTTATGATATTACCACTGAGATCGCCAATCATTATTCCATCTACGGTATTTTCTATAACCATTTCTACAAATTCTTTTGTCTCATTTACTTCTTTTTCTACATTCTTTCCTTCAGTGATTTCTTTTAGGTCTTCTACTGTACCAACGGCTTCAACCACCTTGCCTTTATCATCTTTTATTAGCGTTGAGCGGAGTTTTACGGGAAGAACTATCCCTTTTTTGCTAATCAATTCCATTTCCAAAGGAAATTTTCTTGATTGCTTGAAGTGGTGGATCTTAACAGCAGAGGAAATACTTTCAAGTCCAGCTCGTTTATGGACAAGTTCATTAAAAAGTTTACCTTTAAGTTCTCCTTTTTTATATCCCAGGAGCTTATCAAGGGCAGGGTTGCTTTCTAAGATATGTCCATCCGTATCGACAATAAGGATGCCCTCGCTGGTAGTTTTAAATATACCTTTAAAGTACTTTGACGATTTTTTCTCGCTGCAAGATTTCATGCAATAACCTTTGAACTTAATTAACTTCGCTCACAACAGATTAAGCTGAGTTTGATCCCATCATACCCCTGGTTCTAAAATTATTCTTAAGCTCAATGCCCTCTTGTACTAACTTTAAGATTTGTTTTACCTTAAAGGGCTTATTGACAATCAAATCGACTCCTCTTTCCTTCAATTCAGAACTTTCCAGTCGTATTTCCCATCCGGTAATCAATGCAACCGGTGTATTTCTGTTTATCTTTTTGGTTGCCTCTGCTACCTGCCAGCCAGACATCCCCGGCATACCAAGGTCGGTAAAAACAATATCAAAATCCTTCTTTTTCAACATTTTTACCCCTTCACTGCCACGGGAAACAGTTTCAACCTCATGACCACCGTCAATCAAAATATCTTTGAGAAGTTCACGTACCCCTCCTTCATCTTCGACAACCAGAATTCTGGCTTTATCCCGTTTCCCTGTCAGGGGCTTTATTTTTTCTTCCCTTGTTTTTTCAGATGTTATGGGAAGTTTTATGGTAAAGGTGGTTCCTTTACCCTCTGTACTACTCAATCCAATAATTCCCCGATGGCGATTTATAATTCCATAAGAGACACTCATACCCAATCCAGTTGACTGGGGACCTTTAGTCGTAAAGAAGGGATCGAAGATCCTATCCCTTATGTCTTTCGGAATACCAATCCCTGTATCCTCTAACTTAATAAAAATATGGTTGCCTTTCTTGAAAGTCTTAATCTTAATTTGGCCCCCTTCAGGCATGGCATCCATGGCGTTGTTTATAAAGTTGGTGAATACCTCTCTCAACTCTGAGGCACTTCCTGCTATGGGGGGAAGAGAAGAAAGCTCTTTTACAATATCAACTTTTATTCCTTTTGATTCCGTATCATCCTTCCATCTCACTCTGGTAAACTCCAGGGCATTTTCTATCAACTCATTAATATCCACTTCTCTGAATTCTTGATCATCTGCTCTTCTTCGGGAAAACTCCTGAATCCTTCTAACGGTTTCTGCCCCATCAAGGGAAGCCTTTTCTATAATTTCCAAACCTTTTTTTAAATCATCCACTGACTTTCTGTTTTTCTGCCCTTCCAATGGGGGGTCCATCTTCATTCTCAATAGCTGGACCCTGCCCAGAATAGCAGCAAGTACATTATTAAAATCATGGGCTACCCCTCCTGCCAGTTCTCCCAGCGATTTTAACTTCTCTGACTGAAGCAACATGCTCTCAACCTTCTTTTTCTCTGTAACATCTCTGATGAAATTCACACCTCCGATAATCTGCCCATCTTTATCTTCAAGAAGAGACCTGTTGATCTCTACGGACAGGTGTTGACCATCCTTTTTTTGCCAGACAGATTCATACCCACATTCTTTCCCTTCTTCAAAAAAGTTCTTTAGGTCTCTAACCACTTTGGAGCGAATCTCCTTATCCGGAGGAATAAAAATACTGCTCTGCTCTCCTACAAGCTCATCTCTTGAATAGCCTACCATCCCCTCTATGGCGTCATTAACCATAGTTATTTCACCTTTGGGATCGGTAACCACGATGGCATCAGCCGAGGTTCTAAATAGATTTTCTAAAAAGTCCTTTCCCTTCCTGATTTCTCTTTCTACCCTCTTCCTTTCGGACACATCCCGAAAGATAGTTACCCCGGCGATATAGTTTCCATCTTTGTTTCTAATCATGGAGCTGTTGCATTCGGCTTCTACCAGCTTACCATCTTTCCTTTTGAAAATTGATTCATGAGAGGCATTGCCTTTTTCAAAGAGCTCAGTTGCTTTTTCAAGAGCCCTTCTCCTCAGTTCTTCATCTCCCTTCATGGCGAGTACTGATACGTGCTGACCAACCAACTCTGCTCTACTGTAACCGTACATATTTTCCAGAGCGGAATTGACGGAAAGGACCTGGCCATTCTCATCGCAAATAAGCAGTCCATCCCCTATTGTTTCAATAACATCTTCCAAAAATTCTTTTGTTTTTTTCAACGCTTCTTCCATCTCTTTTCTTTCGGCTATATCCCTTATGGCTAACTGAATCAGATCTCTTCCCTGGCACCTGATATCTGCTGCCTTTATCTCCCCCAGCATCTCACTGCCACCTTTCCCCAAAAGAGTAATCTCACTCGTATCTTCCCTTCTCATCTTCTTAACAACCTTCTTAAAATACAGCATCTCTTTCTTTTTATGCTCTGGCGGAAATAAATCAACAATATGGTTCATCTTGAGCAATTCTTTCTTTGTATATCCTAACCAGTCTACTGTCTGTTTATTACAATCAATTATCTTCGCCGAGTGAGGATCTACAATTAATAGTGCATCCCTTGCCCCTTCGAAAATCGTCCTGAACTTTTCTTCCGATTCTTTCAGCTCTGTGTAGGATATAGCATTCGTGAAGATAGAGGTTGCAAAAGCAGAGAATATAGACATAACCCTCATATCGTCATCGTTAAAAGCATTGGTTTGGGAACTGCTGAGATTAATCACTCCCAGCACCTGATGTTGGGAAATGAAAGGACAGCACATAAGGGAACCAATGGGGAGACGGGTTTTTCTGTGATCAAAACGTTTATCATTTTTCACATCATTAATGAGAATCGGTTTGCCCTCAAGAGCTACCTTTCCGGCAATCCCATTCCCAAGAGAGAATACAACATTTGAATTATTTACCTTTCCAAAATACGCACTTGATTCGTCCTTCCTGCCCTTAGCCACTTTGAGGATTAACTTGTCTGAAAACGAATCCTTAAGCATAAGTGAACAGTTTTCTGCATTCGTTTCCTCTATGATAATTTCAGTCAGCTTCCGGCAAAACAGTTCAAGATCAAAATTGCAATTAATAATATCTCCAATATTCCTTAAGAGAGAGAGCTCTTTTACTTTACTTTCAAAGCGTAAATTTGTTTCTTCCAAGATCTTTGCATAAAGATCTCTTTCCCCCTTTAATCGTCTGTTCTCATCTTGAATACGTTTTATTTCACTCATGCCTTTATCTCACCTATTTGATAGAACTTATGAATGCTTTTACCTTCTCTTCCTCTTCTTTAAGTTCTGCAATCATTTGATCTATCTGCTCTTCATCAACACAAAGTTCTTCCCGGGCCGCTTCCTGAAGAGGAGGGATTATCTCACTGCCACTGTTCCCAATATCAGCTTTTCTACAAATAATATCAGCCAGATGTACAACAGAAGTTAAATGAATATTGTCCGGCTCTACCTCTTTTACCTTATGATGGCATCTTACAGATGAGGCAAGAGACCGGGGCAATTTCCACCTGCTGCATAACCACTCACCCACATCAGCGTGAGTAAAACCGAACACCTCTTCCTCAATTTCTACAAAGCTTTTTCCATCCTCTTGTACTTTTTCGAGTACCACCTTGTATTCCTTGGAAAAGAAATTTGCCAAAATTATTTTACCCATATCATGGAGAAGAGAAGCAGTGAAGGCTACTTCTCCATCAGGCTTACCCAACTTTTTGCAGATTATTGTGGCAGCAAGCGAACAACCCACAGAGTGGTTCCAAAACGCATCTTGCATCAGGGAAGCCGTATTGTTTGTCCCTTTCATGACATCAGATACTGCAATACCCAGGGATAAGCTTTTAACCTGCTCAAAACCTATGAGAACGACAGCGTGCCTTATGGTTGAAATTTCTCTTGGAAAACCATAATAGGCTGAATTGGCGACCTTTAGTAATCTGGAGGAAATTGCCTGATCATAAGAGATCAAATCGCCCAATTTATTTGCCGTAGTTTTTTCATCCTGAACTAAGGATAATACCTTCTGAATCATATCCGGCAAAGTAGGAAGATTATTAACCCTGTCGAATATTAGTTGCTTAACTTTATCCTGATCCATAAAATGCACAACGTTTTAGGGGAGGTTTGTTTGCTTAATGGATTGATCACAGGCATTTTGATGCTTTCAATATGTCTGAAGTCACTTCATAAATAGACATGGCAACTTCACTTCCTGTCTTGTTGTATAAAAGGGGGTTTGTTAATATAATCGATTTTTCTACCATCATATCAAAAGGAATGGGCTTCAGCACATCAACACTGACACCCAGATATTTATCTGAAACTATCTTTATGATATCACCAAACTTCATATCCCCTCTGGATTTAGCCATATTTACGATAAGTTTTATTTTAAAATTATCTAATTCCTGATGCATGATGGAGGCGCTTTCTCCATCGACTTGATCAACTTCAGCAATCAGCTCGATAACAGAGTTGATCTTCTCTTCGCTTCCCGGATCAATCGATTTTTTAATTAAATTTAAGATCTGACCATTTTTTGAAAACACCTGGCTCAACCTGCGGAAAAGAGCACTCTTTATAAATCCATAAGCATTTTGAACGGAGGTCGGGTAAGGAGATACAATAACTATCTTCCCCTGTGTGTAATTGAAAAAATCCAGGATATTAAACGATGAACCTGCACCCAAATCCAAAAGGATATAGTCTGCCTCTAATTTTTTCAGATTCCTCAGAATTCGTGCCTTCTGACTATATTTTGGGTTAGCGAGGTAGAGAATATCATCACCCCCGCTTATCAGCCTTAAATTGCTAATTGATGTTTCAATACACAACTCATTAAGGGTATCAACCCTTTTTTTAAGAAAATCATTTAATGTGTGATCTGGATATCTAATCCCTAGCAGGGTATGCAGGTTTGCTCCACCCAGATCGGCATCAATTATGACGACTTTTTTACCCATATTTGCCAGTCGACTTCCCAAACCGAGGGTAACAAAACTCTTTCCCGTTCCTCCTTTTCCACCACCAATTGACCACATCTTCGTTGTGATGGGAACATAATTGTCTTTGACTAAAAAATCATTTTGAGCTGCGTTATCTTCAATAAGCATTGTCATAATTCTCTCACTGTTTAAGGTTGCATTAATATGTTATCCCACAAATTCCATATGAGATTTTTATCTCCCGTGCCTAACGATAAATATTTTTCAAGAACACTTTTATCGCTTTCCTTCAGGTCATAAAACTGAATCCCCAGATACAAAAAACTCATATTGTTCTTTTTGACCCTTTTTTGCCACCTGATGACACCCGAGAAATTTAATCTGTGCTCTC
>RCNB010001274.1_pt1 | contig 15898 bp, 13 predicted proteins | sample 2041321 | NCBI WGS metagenome assembly RCNB01 (sample SAMN09708232, study PRJNA481090) | Marine sediment metagenome, whole genome shotgun sequencing project. | reverse complement strand
GGGCTTTCACCCGCATCGGGCCCACCGTACACGGGATCGTCCGGGGGGAAGGGCAGTGCCACGTGAGATAGTGAGAAAATTCCCGCGGGCCATTCGCCAAGATAGATTGGGTCTGCCGCTGCCATCTGGTCAGATTTATTTCTTATGGCGACAACTCGATTACTTTCTTCTTGCTCATTGGTCACTACCGTAAGGTCAAAACCAGGATCAGCTCGCTCCAGCAAGGGATTGAAAACAGTCATCGGGTCGTTCTTCAGCATATCCTCGATATTGACATTTCGATTGATGTCATAGAGCACGAGCTGGTGACTGCTGGACGGCAGGCGAGCGAGAAGATTATCGACCAGCGCTTGCGGTTTTACGGTCGCATCGGCGCTTGATTGAAAAGCCAGAATTGGTGGCATTTCTTCGAGATTCCCAGTGTTTTGCAAAGTTGTCAGCTGTTCTTGAATGTGATTGGTGATTCGGTGTGCAAGATCTCCCGCATTGACGCTAAAGGAGCCGTATTTAAATGGTTCGAATTCTGGAATAACCGAGTTCCAGGCGAGCTTTTCGAGTCCGAGCAGATGTCCAAGACGTGCTTGCCATATGGCAAACGCGGCAAATTCGGTGACACCGATTTCGGGCGACAGCAGGACAACTCCACCTGGACGAGGCAAGCTATTATCATCCAGGCTAGATAGAGTGTATTCGACAGCAAGTGCTCCGCCGTTGGAATAACCAACGATATAGAAAGGTTTCTCACCAATGGTATCCTTGACGTGTCGTGCAGCAAGTTCTACCGCGGCCCCCATATCCTGCCAGCTGGTATTGATAAGACCCGAAGGTGCTGTTCCGTGCCCGGGTATTCGAAGCCCCAACACCCATGCCCCCGATTTTTGCAGTCGCTGTCCCAGAGTTCGCATGCTATAGGGCGAATCAGACAGGCCGTGTAACAGTAAAACTCCGGCGGTTGGTTGCTCATTGCCAAGTATGAAACTCCGGTTCCAGTTGACTGGCCAGCGCTCCGGGTCAGACAGGCTGTCGCGGCTGAAACGATTGATGATATTTCTTTTATCCCGGGGTACTCCTGCATAAACCAGCTCGTCAAGTTGATCGAAGAGCCGTTTTTCCAGTTCGAGGTATTGGTCGAAGCTGGATACATCGGATGCCACGGTGAATTCTTCATCGAGATCCGCCTGATGCCAGATAGACAGGTCAGGCTGATTTTCAAGAACATTGATATAGACGATCAAGCCGCCGATAGTACTAGCCAGCAATCCATAGCCGAGCAATCGTACCAGGATGCCGGTCAGGCTGGTGACGATCCTAAAGCGCATTTGGGTAAACGTTCCAAACAATGATGGAGCTGCAGATCAAAATGGATACCACGTAAAGCAAGGGAATTTCAGCAAGTATAATCATCCGGATCTTACTATGCCATCGGCCATCGGTCATCGCCCAACGTCAAATGTTCATCTCGGGGGGGCTCATTTAGTTTTTTGCAGGGAAACTTGGGCAGGGAGGAAACTGGTTTTCTACAGCGTGAGATTGGTCCCCAGGTCAGCAGGTAACCGGGACCTTGTCCGGATCATTGAGAGTTTGTAATTTCGGTGAGAATGTCCTGTGCGGTGATCGGGCCTTCGAAGCGATGCTGAAACAAGCCCTCGGGATTGATCAGGAAGGTGGTTGGTAACACTCTCACCTCACCATAACCAGTCTTCGGATCCTCTCCGTAACCCAGTATCGGAAAGCTGACGCCGAGCCGTTCGACAAATTCTCTGATGGCGCGTTTCTCGCTGTCTTCGAAGGTTACGCCCCACAGTTGAGCAGTCGTCCTGTTCTGCTGATAAAAGCGTTCCAGTTCAGGGAGTTCCTTGAGGCAGGGTGCGCACCAGGTTGCCCAGAAGTTGATCACCAGCCATTTTCCGCGCGAGTCTGATGCCTTGTGCAAATGGCCGTCGAGATCGTGTAGCTGGTAGTCAAAGACGTCTTCGGCACCGGCGTTAAAGGCCGGCTAGCTGAGTATGATTGGGACGATCAGGAATCGATGGAACATGTTTCAGCACTCGACATGGATGGTATACAGATCGACAGACCCCGTGTTTGGTTCCATCTGTATTTGATCGTCAATACCAAAGCCGATCTTTTCGAGTAGTCTAATCGATGCAATGTTCTCTGGACTCACGATTGCCGCGATGCGCGTTTTCTCTAAAACAGAACAACCATGTTGCAATACGGCGGTTGCCGCTTCCTGCGCAAAACCCAGGCTACGATACCCCGGTAGGAATGCAAAGCCGAGATCAGGGCAGGGCAGAGATTCGCGTTGTAGTAAGCCGCAGATTCCAATGGGTATATCGCCGTTTTTTAATGCGACACGGTTAAGGCCGAATCCGAATTGTTGGTACATTGCCTGCGGTCCGCTTTCGATGTAATTGCGTGCGGCGTCGAGACTGGAGACGTGCTTGTCACCGATAAAACGCAACCAATCGGGATCATTGACCAGTTGATAGACAAATTCAGCATCCGCGTGATCGAGCCAGCGAAACTGCAGACGGCTGGTTTCGATACTGAACGGGTTTTTCACGCAACCCTAGGAGGGCAGGAAATCGATGGGGTAAGTGGCGATGATCTCGGCCACGTTGGCCTTGCTGAATTTGAAGCGCTTGATCTTCAATACAAGTTTACGTTCCAGTGCTTCATCGCCGAGTTCGCTCGACAGGATTTTGACACTTGTTACCTCGCCACTGGGTGCAATCGTCAATTGAACAACGACCTGTCCTGCCAGCGATGGATTCTTGCGTAGTGCGCGATTATAGATACTGAAAATACCGTTCTTGTTTTTCTGAAACACGCGTTCGATTTCCTCGGCACTGCGCTTGCCCGACGCCCTACTTTTTGATTTTTGCGTAGTCGAAGCCTTGGCCAGCTTTTGATCATTGCTCTCGATCTTGCTCTCCACGCTGGTGGTCTGGCGTTGGGTCAGCTCACTGGTGGTCAAATTCCGATTGAGTGTGTCAGTCTGAATACCTCCGCTTGATTGCTGTGCGCCAGCACTGATCAGTTCACTGGTGGTGGCGATCTTGACTGCCTGGCTTCCGTTTGTCTGCTGCGGCAGGGCCGGCACATCGTCAAGGTTGAAACTTTCGCGCAGGTCCTCCAGTTCGTCGCTGAGCGCGATCAAACCACTTTTCTTGGCGACTTCGCGCGCATCTTCTTTTTTAACTTCTTTCTTTTTTTCCGGTTCCTTCTTTTTCTCCGGTTCCTTCTTCTTATCGGGTTGCTTTTCTTTTTCTGGAATCGGTGCTTCCTGCTTTGGTGGCGGTTTGACCTTCTGTTTTTCAAGAATCAGTTTTGCCAGACGCGGCGAAACATCCACCAGGTTTTTCTGTACTATTTCGGGAAGCTTTATTGTGCTCATGGCGATGCCAACACCAATAAACAGCAGTAACATGATGATCGACAGACGGCGAAATATGCGGTCGTCGCGGTCGTCGAGCCAGGGCATGTTTGGCTCGGCTATGGTCGCATTTTTCACCATCAGCTATCCGGCGCCTTCTGATTGACTGCGAAAGAAATATTGGTGTATTCGGCTCCTGCACAGGTGAGCATGATCTTCTTCAGCAGACCATAGGAAATCTGCCGGTCTCCCATAATGGTAACGCCGCTTTTGTCGGGAATGTCTTTGGCGTTTGCCGATGCCTGCCGCAATGCCTCGAACAGGGGCCTGATCGTTTTCTGGTCGCTGTTGATGACGTCTTTAACAAGGACAATGGCTTTCCCCTGCAAGCGAATAACGCGATCGTCGACGGCGATGACGAGGGTACGTGATGGCAGTTTCTCGGCTGCCGCGTCAGGCAACACAATGTTCTTCGGTGATGGCATTACTTCAGCACTGGTGGCATTCACCAGCAGGAAGAAAACCAGTATGGTGAAGATGTCCATTAGCGACACCATGTTAAGCACGGCATTGCGTTTCAGCGTGCGCTCGTGGTGCACGGACATGCGTTTTGCGCGTCTGGATAATTTCATGGCATCAGGCTCGCGTCTTTAATTTAGCAGAGACAATTGGCAGCGTCATTTGGCGGCGTCGCCAATCGATATGTCGGGAAACAACTCGGCCAGTAACAAAACACCATCGACCTCGGCTCGGTAGGAACGCGCATTGTCCATGGTGCGAATCAAGTCATCGTAGGAGGTTTTCGGCTCGGCGAGGATGGTGATGTTACTGTGCCCGGGGATACGCGCTTTCACCTGTTTCAGGGTTTGCTTCAAAACCGGATAATTATGTTTGCCATTCCTTAAAGGTATCCTTTTTATCAGCCCCAGCCGATTGTCCGAGATCACCAGCATTTTCTCTCGAATGGTGACGCGCAATTCATACGGGGGCTTTTTCGGTTCCGTTGAATCCTGGGCGCCTGGAGGTGGCAGGTTCAGATCAAGAATAGTGATTTGACTGAACACCGCTGTCATCAACAGGAATGGGACCAGCACTACCATCAAGTTCATGAAGGCAGTAATGTTGAGCTCCGCAGCGGGATGCTTGCGTCTTTGGATGCGTCGCGACATCAGTAATTACTCGGCGTTGTTTTTAACACGAGCCAGATGGTTGACGAACTTGACGACAGTCATTTCCAGGCTGTCGACGATCTCAGTGGTTTTGGTTTGCAGCACGGTATAAAAGAACAGCAAGGGGATGGCCACAATCAAACCGAAGGCGGTGGTATTCATCGCTACTGAAATACTGGTCGAAAGAATCTCCGCCTTCATCGATGGATCGACCTGGGCAACTGCGGTGAAAGCCTTGATCAAGCCGATGATGGTTCCAAGCAGACCAAGCAGTGTTGCAATATTGGCAAACATGGCGAGGTAATGCGTGCGTTTTTCGAGTCGCGGAATTGCCTCCATCATGCTTTCATCCATTGCAGCCTCGAAGTCATCGCGTCGCCGTGCCGATTTGTAGTGTTCTATTCCCTGTAGCAGGATTCGACTCACCGTAGCATTGGAAGCTTTCGCCAGTTTACCGGCATTGCCGATTTCGCCCTTTACCATCAACGGCATCAGGCGTGCAATCATGCGGCGGTTGCTCGTTTTTGCATAGCTCAGGTGCAGCCAGCGTTCTACCGTGATGGCAAGGCCTATGGCTAGTACGATCAGGATCGGATACATAAAAGGTCCTCCGTCCTGAAAAAATCGGATTATTGTCGTTAGCATGTCGTTCATCGCGAGAGTCTCCGCTGTTTCTATTCGGTTACCGGAATTACCGGTTCGGCTTTTGAGTAAATGGCCTGGTGATAATGAATGGTTCGTTGAAACGAAGCCCTTTCCAAAGGTGGCATTTTTTGATCCATGATGCTGGTGATCGGTGGTGATTTCATGTCAAATCGCTCCACTGATTTCCAGGGCAAAATGTACAGCACCATGGGCAGTTCCCTGTTGCCGGTTATTGCGGTTCCCTCCAGTTGGAGGCTTTCCTGCGCAATCACTACGGGACTGGCCGCAAGTGCTAGCAGCAAGACGGTAACGAGTGATAATGGTTTCATATTCATCCTTGTTTTTGCGCCGTAGTTGATTTCAGTCTTCGTTCGATATCCACGATCCATCCTGCAACCTGAGTGTTCGGTTCACTGCTCAGCTCGAGGTAGGTTCGGTATTGCTGCAAGGCCTGTTCCAGATCCTGTAAGTATAGATCAAAAAGTATGCCTAGATTAAAATGAGCACCGGCATATTCAGCGTCAATTTCGATAGCACGCTGGTACTCAGTCAACGCATCCTGAAACTGACCCTGGCGACGTTTGAGAATGCCGAGATGATTGTGTGCCACCGCATCATTTGAATTACGTGAAATCGCCTGCTGAAATGCCTGCTCGGCAAGATCAGCCTGGTCCAGCTGAAAGTGTGCCAGACCAAGATTGGTAAACAGATTGGGCTTGTCGGGGGCATCCCGGCTCAGACGGCTGAGCAATATCAGCGCCTCTGCGCTGGAGCCGTTCTTCAGCTCCCCTACGGCCTGCTCATAGTCTTGCTGATCCAGATCAATTGATTCCGGTTCGCCCTCAGCTCCAGCCGCGGGAGTTGGTGAATTGTCTGCAGACACCGCTTCGCTCATACCCTGAGGTTTAGCTGCGGTTTCGGGCGCTTCGCCGGGTAGGCTCTGGCAGGCCGATATCAGCGCTGCCATCAACAAAACGATGATGTGGCTATTGTAGGTCGACATAGGCATCACTGCTCTCTGCGCGCGCGTAACGAAATGGCATCAATTCACCCAGCACATGCAGGCTCTTGCGGGTGGGTTCATCGTAGGTGCCGGCGGGAATGCGTCTAAAGTTGGCCAGGTGTATATCGATGGCTTTTTCTTCAAATGGAAATGCCTGCTCCTCGAGCAACAATTCGTATTCCTCGAGCTGCTCTTCATCCAGTCCTTTGGGGCGTTGTGAATCCATCAGGGATCGGGCGAAATCATGATAAATCTCGGCTATCTGGAAGGTGGCTTCGGTGGTGACTTCTCCGACCTGGTATTCCATGGTTTTACTGTAGGCATCGATGGACTGCTGCATCAGTTTCTTCTTCTTGCGCAGGCTGGTTTTCAGCGGCACGGTTAATTTCGTGTTGCGATAGGAGCGCTGTAGCGGCTGTATCAGCTCGATGCTGGCTGTGGCGGCAAGATACTTGCTGCGGTCACTGCGTTCGCTACCAGCCTGTGTATCTGCCTTGACAATATCGTTTAGCCAGTAATTCAGATTTGCGGTGTCATTTTTATCGCGATAGGACTCAGCAATCTGATGGCGTAGTTCGATCGACCGCTCCAGTGGATAGGGATAAAGCGATACGTACTCCTTGTAAATGCTGATGGCACGGTCGGGCTGCCCATCTTCCTGGTATAGCTCGGCCGAGCGCCACATCAGATCGCGTTGGCGTTCGGGTAAGCCCGGCAAGCGCGACAATGCCAGTATCTCGGCTGCGGCGAATGATCGATTTCCGGACTCACTATAGGCAAGCGCCAGCTTCTCGGTGACGCCTGCATTAAACTTTCGATCATTCGGATAGCGCTGACGAAATACATTTAACTGGGTGATTGCCGCTGGCCAGTCCTGCAGCTGCAGGTAGGCAGTGGCAGCATCGTAGTCAGCGACAATACGCGTGGGTGATTCCGGTATGACATCGCCGAGGCGAGTGAAATGATGAGCCGCCAGAAGGTGATCTTGCTGGTCGCGAGCGAGTTCACCCTGTTTGTAAATACTGGCAGCAATCTGTTCGCGCACCGCCTTGCGCTGCTCGTTCGTTGCCGGTTCCAATTCCAGCAGGGCCAGGTAAGACGCTTCCGCTGCGGTGTAGTCGGCCGTCGAGAACTGGGCATCGGCGAGAATTGCCCAGGCATCCTCGCGAGTTCGTTCGTCGACAGCAGGGTTCTGAACCAGACGCTCAGCTGAAGCGATTGCATCGGGATACTGATTCCAGGCGAAGAACTGTTGCGCGCTCTGCAGTTCCACCGCGGCGAGCCGAGGGTCATCGGTGAAACTGGTGGTGAAACGTACCGCTGACTGAATGCGCTGTTCGCGTAACAACTGGATATCGCTGGCATCGGTAGTGCGGAACAGCGCGTCATAGGCGATCAGTGCAGCGTAACCAGCCTCGGCACTGTCGCTATGTGCGTCGTACTTATAGGCGGTTCTTTCATACTCGTCGATAGCCTGGTTATATTGCTTCGCATCAAACAGGCTTTCGGCAAGCAGGAAATTGATTCGGGCTGCGGCGGGGTCGGTTGAGAATGAAGTGAGAAAGCGCCGATACCAGCCCGCTGCCACGAGGTAGTCTGTTTGTCTCTTGCTGCTGTTGGCGATGGCGTGGTAGTGCGTCGCCAGTTCGTTGAGGTGTAAAGCCAATGTTGGTGAATAGCTCTGGTGTGTTGGCTCATCCTGCAGTGACCAGTATTCGCTGTTGACGTCATAGTGATCGACGTAGGCAATTTTTTGCTGCAGCACGAGATCGGAATATCCAGCCTGTTGATAGGTTTCGATTGCACGCTGGTGAAAATAGGGGGAGTGTGGCGAAAATGGGTACTCGCGCGTGTAGCCGAGGAACAGGTCAGCACCGTCAAACACGCGTTCCGTATCGAGGTATATTTCGCCAAGCTTCTGGTAAAGCAGCGGTTCATAGTCACGCTTGCCGTTCTGGTTGAAGTACTCTGCGATGTACAGGTTACCTTCCTCGTAGGTAAAAGACAGCGCCACCACTCGCAGAACATCGTCCAACAACTGCTGGTCAGCTCTTGACAGGGCCGGATTGAAATCGAGCTCACGCATATTGCCGTTATCCAGATTGATATCCAGCAGGCGGATGAAACTGGTTTGCGAATCTTCGAAGCGCCCCTGTTTAAATTGTGTCCAGCCGTACTTATAGAGTGCCTTCTCGAAGAAAATGGAATCCGGGTGGTGATCCACAATATCACCGTAAGCGAGCTCTGCTGCTTCATGTTCCCGATCGACGAACAGGTTTTCACCACGCCGAAACTGGACTTCATCCATGTACACCGAGTCGGGATATTCGGAGACGATGCGGTCAAGGGCTTGCATCGACTTATCGGTTTCTGACTGGAGCGCGTAAGCGCGAGACATCTGGTACAGAATCTTGTCATTGTCTTCGCGTGCTGGGTACTTCTGCAGGTAAATCTCGTATATGCCTATTGCGTGCAGGGCCTCCTGCTTTCCGATTTGCTGGGTGCCGGGATCGTCGTCAAGGCTCTTGTCGAGACTGTATTCAAGTTCCAGATCGGCCAGTCGACGCAACTCGTCGCCGTTGCCACCACCTGCTGCGGTGATGGTCACCAGTGCTCGCAGGCTTTCAATGACCTGTTGTTGATCGGGTTTGAAGTTGGCCTGCGGTTGCAGCTCTGCGGTTTCCAGAATGGGAGGCAACTCGGCAAGATCGGCAATAGTGGGTCCGATATCGACTCCACCCGAGCCGCAGGCACTCAGCATCATGGTCGTGAGGATCAACTTGAGTCTTCCTCTTAGCCAGCTGTTCATTGCGCAACCGTCAGCTTGTCGTAGATGCGTGCGAGTTCAAAGCGAGCATTCAGGCGTAGCTGTCGAATGTGCTGCTGTTGTGATTCGATAGCATTCACAGCCAGTTGATTGATGTGCTGTTGCTGTTGTTTGAGCAAGTCACTGACGCTCGCCCGTAGTGTGGTGATCTTTGTGGTCTGACCGCTTATGCGTTCGCGAAACTCGGCCAGGTCAAGCTGCGTGCGCTCGGTAATCTGGCGTAACCCGACGACGCGGTTGTCGGCTTCCTCGAGCGCACGATCCAGCTGAATCAACTGTTTCTTCGATTTCCAGATTCGTCTGGGATAGTCAGTAGCAATTTGATAATTCAGCATACCGGAAAGCAAACGCAGCATTTGCTGCTGGTCGGACGTGCTGCGTTGTGTGCCGATTTTGTCGATAGAGCTGGCAGCATTCTGCAGACGCTCGAGGTGTTCGAGTTCCCCGCTATTTGCAAGCCCCAGATAATCCCCATTGCCTACAATCGCCTCGACCTGTTCGGCCAACTGATCTCTGCGGATGCTGAATTGCTCATATTGTTCGAAGCTGGCGGTTTGCTGCAGCAACGGCAGTTTTTCGGTGAAGGCCTGGCCACGTTCCTCGATCATTAACTCAAGTGTCGGGAAATTACTGTTCCAGTTGCCGAGCGACAGACGAATATCCAGCAGTTCCTGGTAACGCTTTATTTCGCGGTGGAATCCGGAAGATGCCAGCAGCAGCTGGAGTTGCGGTGTAACACTGGAAATCGGTGGCTGGCGTTGCAGGTTTCCCCGATCTTCAAGCAGTGTACTTTGGTGTAAGGCGTTGATCAGTTCGTCAGCGTTAATCAACTGAATGGCGTTATCCAGTGAATCGAGCTGCAGGTCGAATTGTTGTGCTGCCAACTCATAATAGCGGATAGCGAGTTGGTCATTGCCCGATTCTGCGTAGTTGGCCGGGATCGCCAGGATGGCCTCCTGGGTGGACGTATCGACGGCATTGCGTTGCAGCAGCAGTCGCCAGGGCACCAGTGCCTTGTCGAATTGTTGCAAGCGATACCAGGCCCAACCCGACGCCAGCAGTGCCTGGTTACTGAGAGGGCCCTCGAGACGAATGCGCAGCAGACTCTCCAGTGCGGGTTGCGCCTGGCCCATGCGCAGATGCTTCAGACCCAGCGACAGGTTGGACAGATCTCGCAGAGCCAGCAGTTCGTCTGAATCTGAATTCATTTGGCCGAGTTGATCGAGAATAGCCTTGCCGCGCTCATGCTCATTATCCTCGATCAGGGAAACGCCGAGGTTGTATTCGGCGTAGGTCTTCCAGATTGAATCAGAGTCGATCTGCTGACTGATATCAGCGGCTTTATCGTATTCACGATTACCGATGTACAGATTAGTCAGCAGATACTGTCGCTCGGCCTCGATACTGCGCGGTAGCTGGTCATCTATGCGGGCCAGCAGGTCACGCGATTCATCGTAGTAACCCTGTTGGTAACGCAGTTGCGCGAGGTTAAACCAGAGCCGATTTCGTACCGAGTCGGAAACCTCTGTGTTGAGCAATTGAGCAAACAGCGTGCGTGACTCTTCGTAGAGGCCATATCCATAGTAAAGGTCTGCCAGCAGAAGTCTGGCTTCGTCGATCTGCGAATCAGCTCGCCGTGGTCTGGCCTCTGCCGTCATCAAACTGATAATCGCATCGAGTTCGTCCTGTTGAAAATACTGGTACAGGGCATGACCATAGTGGAGATCTTGCACCTGATTTTCACCGGCCGGTGTCGCAGCCTGGGCTATTGGTAGCGCACAGAATAAAAGCGCACAAAACCAAACGTGCCACGTCAGCCAGTTGCGCACTAGCGCCCGCCAGCAGGAATACTCCTGATGCTTATTCCCAGATGCGTACATCGAAGCCTGGTTGCTCCTTGGCTGTATCGTCGGTAATGGTGAATTCGACAAACTGGGGTTCAGTTGATTTATCGATCACGATGGATTCTCCGCGACGGTAATCGCGCCCACTTGGGCCGACGCCGATAAAGATGGCCACGACTTCATGCTCGCCGGATGGTAAATTGCCGAGGTAAAGGCGTTGCACGCCACCACGCTTGAGGGCGGCAAGTTCGCGTTCGGTGTAGAGGTGATTGGCGATATTCTTGCCATCGATTTTAAGTTGAACTGAGTCAAGTTTGAAGAACAGACCCGAATTCATTGACAGAAACACACTGAATTGGGTGTTGGCCGGGAACAGCAGATCTTCTTCGAGAATAAACAGGTCGCGATTCAGCGAGAGGACTTCTTTTTTGAGCGCCTCGATATCGGTTTCAAGTGAGCTGGTCGCAGCACTTTCTTCATCGTCGACTTGTTGCGCGGCGAGCGGTGTCGACAACAAAAACAGTAATAGCGAAATAATGGTGATTAGTTTCATAGACTCGAATTATAGTAGATGGCTATTCATTCGAAGCGGGTTCTTCGAAACCCGATGAATAGTGAACCTTGCCATGGCTGTCGATGATGATCGCGTCGATTCCTTCGAGACTTTCGATTAACGCGAGTCCTTCGACGGCCCCCAGGATAAAAATAGTAGTTGATAAGGCATCGGTTGTCATTGTGTCCACTCCGGTAACGGTCGCGCTCCAGCTGGCTTTGGATGAACGCCCGGTAGCTGGATTGATAATGTGATGAATGCGTTCTCCATTTTCGATATAAAATCGCTCGTAATCTCCCGAGGTGGAAATAGCGGTATCACTGAGTGGCAGGCGTAATGCTATTGCGTCTTCCTTACGAGGATGGCGAACGCCGATAATCCAGGGGCGACCCTCGTGATCACCGATGATGCGGCTGTCCCCACCGGCGCTGACCATGGCCTGGGTGATTCCGCACTCAAGCAGGATATCAATAGCACGATCGACCGCATATCCCTTGGCAATGCCGCCCAGATCGATGCGAACTGCGGGGTCGCGGAAATGAATGCCTTGATCATCCAGCTCGATGTGACGATAGTCGATTGACGCCAGCTTTTGCGACACAAGTTGGTCGCTAGGTTGTTGCTGCCCGCGATAATCGTAGGCGTAACCGACGCTTGCGTAGGTGATATCGAAGGCACCGTGAGAAATTTCCGAAAAGTGAATCGACTGTCGGATCAGGTGGCTCAGTTCTGCGCTGACAGTTACTTTTTCGATTGCCGCGTTATCGTTGATGAAGGAAAGTTCGCTGTCTTCCAGATAGCTGCTCATCAACAGATTGATACGGTCCATTTCGGCGAACACACGTGCACTGCAATCATTGGCGACACTTTGCTCACCCTGCCAGAGTTCTACCGAAATACGGGTACCCATGATGTCGCGCTGCTGGCGCTGCCAGTCAGCCGATGCGCTTGAAGGGAAACTGGCCAACAGTAATAGCGCAGCCAGCACAGCAAGAGCGGATCTCGGCCTGGCGATGTTTTTAGCCGGGAAATCGAACATCGCTGAAGTATAGTCGAGGCGTGGATTTTTACAGCGGAGCGAAGGAAATAAAACTGTTCAGGTTTGCATCGCTGCCGAGTCCATGGTTCGGAAAGATTGCCTTGAAGTCATCGATCACGCTGCCACCTGCCGTTGAAGGGCCGTTCAGAGCCATGTAGTTGAGCATGACCATGTTGACCAGCAGATTGGGGTTTGCGGCTGCAGGCGTCGATGAGGTTACCACCGAGGCACCGGCATTCATGTACCCGATCTGGCGGCTGCCGATGAGAGTAGGTGCCGCCGGGTTGTACACCAGGAAAAAGGAACAGGCGGCAGATGAATTATCGCCGGTCCACTGACCCTTGCCACCTCCGCCGACGGTGTCATTACCGTTGCCGTCGGTGCCGCCGTTGGGCGCAGCGCTGTCATCAACCATTCCGTTGCTCGACAGCGAGCCGTCACTGAAAACGTAGATCATCAGCGGTTCGCCAACCAGTGCTGCATATTCGAGGCAGGCGCCGATGCAACGTCCGGCGCGCAGATCACGGTTTTCACCGGTGATACGAGTGCCATTGTGATAATCGTAGCCACCCAGAGTAATGCAGCCACCGGCAGCATAACGATTCAGCACCATCTTCATCACCGAGGCGGTCTTGGCGAATTCACGATCATTCAGTTCGGCCGCGGAAAATATCGAGAGGATATCGAGATCCTGCTCGGGATCCACTATGGTGTCGCCGAAACGCTCGGCGATATCGGCCGCCTTGATGTATCCGCAGCGCACCATGTCCTTGATCATGGCGTCGTTACTGAGGCCGGTATTGAGGGTGCCAAGCTTGAGCTTGTTGTGGCTGACGCGTGCCATCGACTCCATTACCGCGGTGACGTCGTTGGCGCCGAGGATTGAGGTCAAATCACCAACGTCGATCATGCCGGTCACATCGTTAGGGCGATCTACCTTGGTGGGGCGGAATTCAGGATTGATGTACATCGCCGGTGACATCGAATTGCCCCCGGAATCACTGCTGCGCGAGCCGATGAGGTCGACAACACTGCCACGTGCACCGGTCATCGCCAGAGCATACAGCGGGTTATGCGGGTTGTTACCGGTGTCGTTGTCCGATCGAGCCGGAATGACGCAACCGTCGACCGTGCCGATAGCGGTTGGCGCTCTTTCACGAATGCCTTTTAACATTGCGCTATCCGCATGAAAAATGAGGTTGAGCTCGCGATTGGTGAAATCATTGCCCGTGCTGGGATTGAGCAGCGTGACACCGGTGCTGTCCTGACCCGGCAGCATATCCCCGGGCAAGCCCAGCTTGCTGTAGCCCGCGGTTGACAGCAGGTCCATTTGATCGCCCAATGCCGGTGCATCACCTTGCTGTCCGATCAACACGTTGGAACCGGCAATGTTGGCGCCTCCGGCAAGGTCAAAACAGATGAAGGGTGTACCGCCTCCGGCCGCTCCCAGGGTGCAGCCGATGTCCGAAGCGAGTTGGTCGAGATCCGGAGCCACGTCAGCATAGGCCGCGTTGGGGTTCGCAAACAGGCTGAGTGCTCCGCCTGTCAGCATAGTTGCGGAACCCGCCATAAACCCCTGCTGGATAAACTGGCGACGACTGGTTGGACGCCCGTGATCTTCAAATTTCAGCGGAGCGTCGGGAGCCAGGTATGGTTTTTTATTTACTTTTCGCATGTCAAATTCCTTATTGTACGACCATCACTGCGCTGCCAACGGTGGCGGCACAAACGGCCTTGACGATCTGTGCTGTCCTCGCGACGGTGTCTTCCGGCGTACAGGGGTTTCCCGGAATTGCGGGGGTGCAGGTATCGATCAATTGGCTGATCAGACTGTCATAGGTTGGAACGATACCGGCTTCGAGAATCTGTGGGTCCTTTGCACCGAGCAGATCGCTGATATCGGATTGCGCTGGATGGATGCTGAGATTGTTGCTGGCAAGGAGCGGATCAACATTCATCGTTGCGGTTAGTAATCGAGTGATAATCAGGTCCCGATTCGCCTGGATCCGAATTTCCTCCGCGGCTGGATCCGCAGCGGTTGCTGCTACCGGCCCGAAAGCTTCCTGTGCGGTTTGCGTGAAATCGAAATCCACAAACAATACCGGCAGGGGCACCTCTGTGTTGACCAGCTCGCTACAGGAAGTCAGCGCCAGTTGCGCGATGGCCATCTGATGCGAGGGTAGAAAAGCATCGATGGCTTCTACGCCGGGCAATTGCTGAATGTAGTCCGAGTAAACTGAGTTGACCACGTCATTGATAACCGGAACCCCAGTCATCTCGGCAATGGTGGCGTTGATTTCCTGGAAGGTTCTTACGCCGATGTCTGACTCCAGCGGGCTTATCGGTCCGGATGCTAGAGGATCACTCGGTATCGCTGGCAGCGCTTCTATGTAATCTCTTTCTAACGGACCGATTTTCTCGAATGTCAGAAAAAACTCGTCACTATCTGGGCCATTTTCAAGCGTTATTATGGTGCCCTGTGATGACAATACCTGCCCAAGCTGCGGATCGTAGCTACTGTTTATGCGGGCATTGAGATTTGCAAAAGCTTGCCCGGTGAGCGCTTCCTTGCCATTGATACCGATGCGCATGCCCACAATATCGACTGAGACCGGTGTCCAGTTTGGGTCCAGATTGACGAAGGTCGGCTTGTTGAACAGGTAGCTGTACTCGTCGAAACGCGATACTTCGAACATGATATAGCTGTCATCGATGCCGATTCGGTGCCCGACATAAAATAGCAGGAAGAAATTTTCACCAACGCCGACGTCGAAATTCTGTCGAACCTGTGGTTCGCTAAGATTGCGATTGTGAATGGCCAGCATACGCACCTGCCCCTGCCAGGGCCGATTTCCAGACGTCTCGTTGCCGAGAACCAGAGTGAATCCATCGTCCCATACGTTGTTAATGGTGCTCGATCCGGCTACTGGGTCGCTGACGTCTACCAGGATACCGTTGACATAGATACTGCGCCCGATATCGGGATCGTAGTTCATCACCACGTGTTGCAGGTTGGCTTGCGCAATCTCTTCGTCATTGTCACCCGTGGACAGGAACGGATCGCCGTTCGGCGCCGCCGGATCGGAGGCAATACGATTATAAAAGTCATAATTGTACAAGTTCTGTCCGAGGGTGAAATTGCGTGCGTTATCGCTGCCCGAATAGCTGATGATGTTGGCATCCTGTTGATCCACGTTGCCAGGAACAAGCCAGGCCTCGACCGCATACTCACCGGTCGACTGGATGAAGGAATGCAGCTTTTCACTGGTAAAGGTCAGTGCCTGTGCGCGTCCACCACCAAAATTGAGACCGTAACTGCTGAGCCAGGTAACCGGCGTTGCGACGTCACTGATAAGGCGAAGATCAACGGCTGGATCGATGCCGCTGGTATCGAAAGCGGTATTGCCACTGCGAGTTTTGAACTCCCAGAGTGCGATCA
>RCNB010001271.1_pt1 | contig 15904 bp, 13 predicted proteins | sample 2041321 | NCBI WGS metagenome assembly RCNB01 (sample SAMN09708232, study PRJNA481090) | Marine sediment metagenome, whole genome shotgun sequencing project. | reverse complement strand
CTTCCGATCTGGCAATATCCCCTGGCCACTTGGAATCTTAGCCCGAATCTCAAAACGACCATAAGTCCACTCGGCACGATGAAGAGTGCGAATCCGCGAGGGAGAACGATCTTCGCATGATCTGGGACCTCCGGATTGCACAGGGCAAGGACACGCCATTTGCCCGCATTCAGGGGACCAGCTCAATGCCCCTCGCGCTCGCACCGAACATGGTCGCGCCAGGTGGTAGCAAACCCATTACCGGTAACAATCCCATCGCAGTTGCCATACCGACATTTGGTGAATTCCCCTTCGTCTTCGATATCTCTTTATCCGCAGTCTCGGGTGGGAAAATCCTGGTTGCCGCTAAAAATGGTGAGCAGATTCCATTGGGTTGGGCCACCGACAGGGAAGGGCGCCCGACCACTGATCCAAATGTTGGTTTTAAGGGCTTCCTTCTGCCAATGGGTGGTCATAAGGGGTTTGGACTTTCACTGCTGGTCGACATTCTTTGCGGCGTCATCACGGGCGGCAGCTTTCAAAACGAATTGAAAAGTATGTATGTCTATCCAGAAGATCCAAGTAATACAGCCCACCTGATGTTGGTCATTAACCCCCTGTGCCTGATGAGCAAAGATCAATTGAAAACCCGCATGGCCGAGTTTTTTGAAACTGTCAAGCAGTCGCCGATGTGGGATGAGGACAGCGAAATGCTGTTGCCGGGTGAAATCGAATATCGAAAAGAGAAAGAACGCCTCATCGACGGAATTCCGATACCTGCGCCACTCTATGACGAACTTGTTCAGCTCGGTAAGGATTTGAACCTGGATGAGACGCTTAGTATGGAGGCTGTGTAATAACGCGGCTTGGGAATTCATAAATATTTAAAGCAAACACTGATAGAAACTGGAGAATTTAAAGTGAGTAAAAAAGAGAGAACATCGGTCTGGTTCCACGAAGTTTCAGCACCTGACCTGGTTGAATACGCTACAACGGTTAATGATGTGGCCATCCTGCCCCTGGGCGCCATTGAACAGCATGGGCCACATTGTCCCTGTGCTGTTGATGCCTTCAATGCCATGGGAATGGCGGAGTTGATCGCGAAAAATACCGGTGCAACGGTATTGCCCTGTCCCATGTATGGTTCCCACCCTTATCACCATTGGGGTGTACATGGGACCATTCCGCTGCGTTTTGAAACCCACATCGCGCTGATTGAAGACATTATCAATGGCGCCGTGGTTGCCGGGTTCAAGAAATTCATCATTCTGTCCGCACATGGGCAGGTCTCATCAACCATCGTTGCCGTACACAAACTGGGTATCCAGGGGCGTTTCGTGTTGTCTCTGCACTGGTATGACTTCCTGCGCGATAGCCAGGATGTACTTGAAGATGCCATGTGGCATGCAGATGAAGCTGAAACTTCGGTTGGTTTGTATCTATATCCTGAATATATCGATATGAGTCGTGCAGAAGCCGGTTCAAGTACCAGTCTGATCGATCCAAAATGGAAAATCGCACCTGGAATGATGCCAAAACCCGGCCAGATGTACCACTTCGAAGGCACCTTCGCACGGCCTGAGAAACTGGAAAATTCCAATGGTGTTGTGGGTGATCCCACCAAGGCGACCTATGAGAAGGGCGAACGTATCGTGACGCGTCTTGTCGATCACGTCAGCCTGTTGGTTGATGAGATCATGGAACAGTACCCGGTGGGTATAGCGCCACAGACAGCCTGAATTGGAGTAAGTGATGGCAACATCAATCAAGACGAGACCCAAAATTGGTCTGATGACCTTTGGTGATGAGCGTGACTACATGTGGGAGGGTTACTTTGGTGGCCTGACCATACCCCGTCACGAGGAGGCCAGGGCCTACCTGGCCAGTTTACCGCTTGAAGTGATCGCCTTTGATGAGGTTGCCCGTTCGAAACAGGAAGTAGATCGGCAAGTTAAGGCCTTGAAGGCTGCAGGTGCAGAGGCTCTATTTGCACATACGCCCTGTTGGTCTACTCCCAATATCGTTGTTCGCGCCGTGCAGGCTATGGAACTGCCAACGGTGATTATGACCAGTAAAAGCGCCGCGACCCATGGAATGGTCGGGATGTTTGGTGCCGCCGGGACCCTGTCCCAGATCGGTATTGATCACATCAGAATCAGGGATGATTTCGGTGCGCCTGTTTTCGAGGAGAAAATGCTGCCGTATTTTCGCGCAGCATCGGTAAAGGCACGTTTACGTGGTCGTGTGATGGGTTTGTTTGGCGGACGTTCGCTGGGGATTGATACGGGAACCTTTGACCCGATGCAATGGCGTTCCCAGTTTGGTGTGGATGTGGATCACATCGACCAGTTGGAGATTGTCCGTCGCGCGGACCTGATCGAACCGGAAAGAGCCGGGAAAACCATGGACTGGATGAAGCAGCAGTTTGCCTCCATCAACTTTGATGGTGGCAAATTGACCGAAGAAAAACTCGATTTCCAGGCCCGTTGCTATCTTGCCACCAAGGATATTAACGAAGAAAAAGGTCTGGATTTTATTTCCGTCAAGTGTATGACCGAGCTATCAGACCATTATGTTCCGCAGTGTATTTCTGCTGCGCTGATGCCCGGTCCCTATGATGCGGAAGGTACGAAACAACCGTGTTCGATGTCCTGTGAGGCGGATGGCGACGGTGCTCTGAGTATGGAGATACTCAAAGATGTCTCAGGTGGTGGTTCCACCCTGTTTGCCGATGTCAGCCATATGGATGTGGATAAGAAGATTCTGTATTTACCTAACTGTGGTGGTATGTGCTCCTGGTTTGCAGGTCGCTCTGACAAGCCTGAGGAAAACCTTGGGAAAATCGAGCTTCGGCCATCGGTGCGTCCCGGTGGCGGTGCGATCACCTATTTCACCGCTGCACCCGGTCCGATAACACTGGCACGTTTGTACCGCGTGTCGGGTCAGTACCGGATGGCGATTATTCCAGGTGATGTCATTAATCTCACGGATGAGGATCAGGCCGCTTTTATTCAGCAGCGAGGCAAACACCAACTACCCACGGCTTTTGTACAGGTGTCAGCTGATCTTGATCACCTGGTAGATGAGTTTGGCTCCAACCACATATCCGGTGTTGCCGGTACCTGGACACGTGAGCTTGAGATTTTGTGTGAAATGCTGGATATCGAAGCCGTCGTCATGGACGGCAATTTTTAAGCCGAACAAAACAAAATAAAACGGAATACACAAACATGATGACACCCAGAGAGTGCTTCCATGCTGCGATGAATCACCAGCAACCCGATCGTCTTTTGATTGATATGGGTAAGCATATCGGATCGTTCCACCGTCGCGCTTATGCCAGTCTCAAGGAGTACCTTGGCGACGAAAGCATGGTCAACGGTGATGTGATACTGGATCGTATGGCTCAAACTGTTGTTCCAGACGAGTCGCTGTTGAAACGGTTTGATATCGATTTTCGTTGGCTTGTCCCCAATTGGGTACAGGTCACCGAGCGTGAAGATGTGCCCGGTTATATCGATATGTGGGGTGTGCCCTACAAGGCGACTGAAGACCGTGATCATTACGTGGTTGATGGTGCCCCGATGCGACCAGCCACGATTGAAACTCTTGACGATTACCAATGGCCGGATGCGCATGATCCAAAGCAGTTTGAAGGTCTGAGGGAGCGTGCAAAGTATCTCTATGAAAATACCGATTATGTCATCGGTGCGGATGCCATCAAGGCCGGTATCCTGATGAACGCATTGCAGTTAAGGGGTTATGACCAGTTCTTTATGGACCTTGCCATCGACAAGCCCTTTGCTGAAGCCCTGATGGATAAAATCCTGGTGACGCTAAAAGACATGTGGACTCACTACATGGAAGCAGTCGGGCCTTATGTGCAGGTTGTTTACGTGACCGATGATTATGGTTCACAGTCTTCTTTGTTGATCTCGCCGCGTATGTTCCGCCAGTTGATCAAACCCAGGATCAAGGAATTAAACGACCATATCAAGAGTCTGGCGGATGTGAAAATCATGTTCCATAGTGATGGTGCGGTATTGCCTTTAGCCAAAGATTTTCTGGATGCAAATGTTGATATTCTTAACCCGGTTCAGACTTCAGTGGTCGGTCTGGAAGATACTTACGCATTGAAAGAATCCGTTGGTGATCGCCTGAGTTTCCACGGAGCGATTGATGTGCAACAGATGTTGCCCAACGCAAATACAGAGGAATTGGAGCAGGAGATTGCCAGGCGCATTTATGACCTTGGCCGTAACGGCGGATACATCCTCGCTCCCTGTCATAACATCGGTCATGATATTCCCCCTGAGAATGTAGTTACCCTGTTCAAAAAAGCGCGTGAATTGGGTGGGGATCCAGAGAGCCTGAAGAAGATTGTCGAATCGGGCACATCCTACTTTAAATAAATGAAAATATATGAGTATTACTATGCAAAATCCAGTTAAACGCAAACTAAAAAATGGTCAGAAGACCATCGGTGCTTTCTCGCAGATCATCAGCCCGGAATCAGCAGAAATCATGAGTCAGTCGGGCTTTGACTGGATCATTGTAGATCTGGAACATGCCCCCGGCGATTTTGCCAATCTTCAACGACAATTACAGGCCATGAATGGCTCCGGTGTGGTTCCTTTTGCCAGGGCATCATGGAATGACATGGTCGGTATCAAGCGTACCCTGGATACGGGTGTCATGGGTTTGCTGATTCCTTACGTCAATACCAAAGAAGAAGCCATTGCCGCCGTCGCGGCCTGTAAATACCCACCACTCGGTTGTCGTGGTGTTGCCGGTAGTCCACGGGCTGCCGGGTACACGCGAAACACCATGCCGTACCTGACCTCCGCCAATGACGAGGTGGTTGTCATGATCGCAGTTGAGACCATGGAAGCTGTCGAAAACCTGGATGAAATTCTGTCTGTTGAAGGCCTGGATGGCATCTTTATAGGTCCTGTTGATCTAGCCAGCAGCATGGGTTACCTGGGTGATCCTTCACAGCCAGAAGTACAGGAAACCATTGCCCTGATAGAAAGCAAAGTGCTGCCCTCGGATAAATTCCTTGGCACCCTGGCAGCCAATTGGGGTAAAGCCGCAGCCTGCTTTGAAAAAGGCTATCAATGGATGGTGTTGATGCAGGATGGAGTAGCCATCAAAAATGCCGGTGATGCGGCGGTCAGCAGTTTCCGTGATGTTTATGGCGATGGCTGATGAAACTTAAAGATAAAGTCGCCATTGTTGCCGGTGGTACGAAAGGAATCGGGCTGGGTATCGCGCTGGAGTTTGTGCATGAAGGTGCAAAGGTGGTCATCGGTGGTACGACCGACTCAACCGGGCAGGCTGGTGTTGCCGAGCTTGCAGCAGCAGGCGGTGAGGCCATGTTCGTCAATTGTGATGTATCCCAGCTGGATCATCTGGACCGGATTATTGAAAAAACGGTCGAACAATTTGGACGCCTGGACATCTATGTCGCCAATGCCGGTATCAACGATTCCAATAAAACCCACTTCCTTGATATCACGTCCGAGCAATACACCCGGATTATGGATGTAAACCTCAAGGGTATGTTTTTTGGTGGACAAAAGGCTGCCCGGCAGATGGTGAAGCAGGGTGAGGGTGGAGTTATTATCAACATGTCCTCGGTAAATGCACACCTCGCACTGGATGCACAGGTGGTTTACACCACGTCCAAAGGGGGTGTGCAGCAATTGACCAAGGTACAGGCCGTGGCACTTGCCCCGCACAATATCAAGGTCAACGCCATGGCACCCGGTCCCATAGAGACAGAATTGATGCGCAGGGTAGGATCTGACCAGCAGTTGATGGATACCATTATGTCCCGCACACCCCAGGGACGCATTGGTACAACCAGGGAGTGTGGCAGGCTGGCGGTATTCCTGGCCTCTGAGGACTCAGGTTTTATTTTTGGCCAATCGATTTATATTGATGGCGGGAGAGGTTTTCAGGCATTCCCCACACCAGGATACAAGACCGTCACGGATGAGGATTACGAGCGTTTGCAGAACCTATGAATTGCGAATTCACCATTGATTAATTTGTCACCGGAACTGGAGTGGATTGACGCCCATCATCATCTTTGGGATTTATCCCGAATTGAGTACCCATGGCTGCTCGCAAGGGGTGAGGCGCGCTTCTTTGGTCAGCCCGATCCGATCAGAAAAAACTATCTGGTCAGTGATTATCATGATGATTCCGCAGGGCAGATATCACGAAGTGTTCATATACAGGTGGGTGCGAAGGAAGGCTCTGAATTAGAAGAAACTGAGTTTATCAATGAGTGTTCACTTCTCACCGGTGGGTGTTTCCCGACGGCTGCGGTGGTTGCAGTAGATCTCGGCAAGCAGGACGTTGAAGCACAACTTGAGGCACACCAGGCATATCCGGTGACACGTGGTGTACGTCACATGATTGGAAAAAGTGCAGAGGAAAACCCCTTTTTACCACCATTCGAGCCTGAGATATGGGTAGAAAACTGGCGACAGGTTCATGCCCATGACCTGAGCTTTGATTTGCAATTTACCGAAGATCAGTATGAAAAAGTACTCGCAGCACTGCAGCAGGTTCCGGAGCTCAGGGTAGCCATTTGTCATTTGGCCTCACCATGGGATCGCTCGCCAGAGGGTCTTGAGCGCTGGAAAATCTGGATGAAACGTTTTGCTGAATTACCCAATACGGTGATGAAAATCTCTGGCCTGGTGATGTTTAGCAAACAATGGGACGAGACTGAATTCTTCAGGTGGGGTGAGGCAGCACTGGAAGTATTTGGGGCGGACCGCTGTATGCTTGGATCGAACTTCCCGGTCGATAGTCTTTACGTGGGCTACGACACGCTGTTTGCGGCATGGCAAGCACTCGTTTCGCGATGCTCCCCGCTTGAGGCAGTTCATCTTGCCGGGCGAACTGCGGAAAAGTTTTATCGTTTTTAATGCTGCACCCGCGTTGCCGACTCAGCTGCGGGCGGATGAGCCAAGGATCAGCGAGCCGGAGAGTACGCGTTTTTCAGGTGGTGAATCTGGATTCTCTATGCGTTCCATCAAGATGCTTACCGCAGCCTTTGCCATTTGGTTGACGGGTTGGCGAATCGTGGTCAATTCGTAGCCGCTCCAGAAAGCCGCGTGGATGCCATCAAAGCCAACAACGGAAAGTTGTTCCGGCACTTTAATTCCCTGGCCGCCACGGGCCTCGTCTATACAGCCAATTGCCATTGGGTCATTACTGCAAATAACCGCGTCGGGTGCATCATTATCCTTCATCCAGTCTGCAAAGCAGTCCTTGCCCGACTGATATGAAAAATCGCCGTATGAAACGGGAACATCTTCGAAGCCCTTCCTGGCAAGGTGACGTAACGCAATGGTACGCCGCTCATTGGCAACATCAGAATCAGTTGGGCCTGAAAGTACCAGGAACCGTTTGCTTCCGCCTTGGATCAGTAGATCGATCAATTGCCTGATTCCCTGCTCATGATCTACACATACGGTATTGACCGGGTAATCAGTTACTTGCCGGTTATACAACACCACAGGGATGTGATGTTGTTCAAACTGGGCAATATCACGATAGTCAAAGTGGGCAGCCAGGGCAATGACGCCGTCGACCTGGTAAGTCCAGACCTGCTCCAGTAAATCCTCGAGTTGGTCTGAGTTATCCAGTGTAAACAACAAAACCTTGACGTTCTGCTCAGAAAGTTGCTCGGTAAGACGCGAAAGCAATTCGGGGTAGCCCAGGTTGGAAATAGAAGAAATGATGACAGCAACCATGCCCGAGCGCTGTGTAATCAGCATACGTGCGATGGCGTTGGGTTTATACCCAATCTTTTTTGCGGCCTTCATGACCTTGTCTTTGGTCTTGGTTGAAACGCTCAAACCCGGTCGAAAGGCTCTCGAAACAGCTGATTGAGAGACCCCGGCAACACGTGCGACGTCATAGGACGTCACACGTTTTTTTCTGGTGTTATTGCTCATATCTTCTAAGACGGATGTCCGCTTGTTCCTTGTGTCCGGCAAAACCTTCGAGTGCACACAGACGCGAACAATAGTTTCCGACCACGACAGATGCCTCTTTTGTTATCCTCTGGTAGGTACATGTCTTGAGGAATTTCCCTACCCATAGACCACCAGTATAACGGGCTGATTTCAATGTCGGCAACGTGTGATTTGTACCAATGCATTTATCGCCATAAGAAACGTTGGTCTCCGGTCCCAGAAACTGTGCACCGAAGTTGGTCATATTGTCCTTGAAATAGTCCGGATCTTTGGTCATAACCTGCACATGTTCGTAGGCAAGTTCATCGGCAACTTCGACCATTTCTTCATAAGTATCGCAAACGATAACCTGTCCATATTCTTCCCATGCAACGCCGGCGACATCTGCTGTTGGCAGGACCGTTAACTGACGTTCAACTTCTGCCATGGTCTCTTTGGCCAGGGTTTCGCTGTTGGTTAGTAGCACTGCCGGCGAGTTGGTGCCGTGTTCTGCCTGTCCGAGCAGGTCTGTCGCACACAGTTCCCCGTCCACCGTTTCATCAGCGATGACCAGTGTTTCGGTGGGTCCGGCGAACAGATCAATACCAACACGCCCGAACAATTGCCGTTTGGCTTCAGCAACAAATGCATTGCCGGGTCCAACCAGCATGTCCACTGCTTCAATGGTTTCGGTGCCGAGTGCCATCGCAGCGACTGCCTGTACACCACCAAAGCAATAAATTTCATCGGCACCAGCCATATCCATGGCAACTACAATGGCCGGGGCAGGTTTGCCATTAAAGGGCGGGGCGGCGGCGATAACCCGCTTTACACCCGCAACTTTTGCAGTCAACACGCCCATATGCGCCGAAGCGAGTAGAGGATATTTTCCGCCTGGAATATAGCAACCGACACTATTGACCGGGATGTGCTTGTGGCCGAGGGTGACACCGGGCAGGGTTTCCACTTCGACATCCAGCATGGAGTCCCTCTGGATCTGCGCAAAATTCCGAATCTGTGTCTGCGCCCAGCGGATATCACTCTGGGCCTGCTCATCCACCTGGTCATAACAGTCTTGAATATCGGATTTTGAGAGTTTAAATGACTTCGGAGTCCATTTATCAAACTTCTCTGAATACTCCCGGATGGCCTCATTACCGCGTGATTCGATATCTGCGAGGATGTCTTCGACAGTTTTTTTAATTTGCTGATTAGAAAGAGTTAATTCTTCCTGTGATTTGCCTTCTTTTAAATAACGAATCATTTTGCGGATACTCCAAATGAAATGATTGAGGTGATAGAGTTAATGAAAAAACACCTTGAATTAGTGTAAATCATAGTCAATAATGACTTCGAATACAATCCAATGTGCGAGATAAAATGAGCTTTAGCAAAACAATACTTTCCGGTAAGCGAATTCTGATCACTGGCGCTGCCAGGGGTATTGGTAAAAGTTGTGCAATCAGCTGTGCTGAGTTGGGTGCAGAAGTCATCGCGGTAGATTTGTCAGAAGATGAGTTATCTATTTTGGTCGATGAATCATCGGGTGACATCAAACCCTGGGTTGGAGACGTAACTTCCGAGAGTCTCGCAGAACGTATCCGTGGACTCGACCGTCTGGATGGCCTGATCAACAATGCGGGTACCAACCGTGTCGGACCAATGGAACAGCAAAGCCAGGAAAATATCGATCTGGTTATCAATCTGAATATTCGCGCTCTGTACTGTCTCTCCCAGGCAGCCATTCCTGCGTTGAAAAGATCGGGTGGCGGATCGATTGTTAATATGTCTTCCCAGATGGGACATGTCGGCTCACCGAATCGAAGCCTTTATTGCATGAGCAAATTTGCCGCTGAAGGATTGACCAAGGCGATGGCGGTAGAACTGGCCATGGATAACATCAGGGTTAACACGGTTGCACCTACCTTCGTGCTTACACCCATGACAGAACCCATGTTTGCCAACAAGGAGTTTCATGATTTTGTGATGAGCATGATCCCGATGAAGAAACTTGCCACTGCAGAAGAAGTAGCCAATGCATGTATATACCTGCTCAGTGATCTCAGTGGCAGCACAACCGGCACCAGCCTCCGGGTAGATGGCGGATGGACGGCGGAGTGAAGATGGAACTGCTTGAACGCCTTGTGCGTTACGAAGACCTTCAACCCTGTCACACGGCTTTTATTGATACCCGGTCACCGGGTAGTGACAAGAAGGAAAATTTCACCATTATCGGTCCCGGAGTGGCGGAAAACCCTGATCAGCACGTTCATATCAAAGTGTCACACGGGTTTAATATCGGTGGTGCAAGACAGCCACCGCATTGTCTGAATTCGCAACACAGCCACCTGACCAACGAAGTATTTGTGGTTCACAGCGGTACCTGGGCGTTTCGCAGCGGTGTTGATGCTAAAGATAGCGAGATCATCCTCAATCCGGGTGATGTCATCTCTCTTCCCACGGATATCTTTAGGGGATTTGAGAATATCGGTCAAAACAGCGGTTTTTTGTATGCCGTATTGGGTGAGGATGACCCGGGCAGGGTGTTGTGGGCTCCCCAGGTATTTGACCTGGCTGAAGATCACGGCTTGATGCTGATGGAAGACGGCTCACTGGTTGATACACTGGCACATGAAAAGCCATCCGAAGGGATATCGCCGATGCCGAGAACCACGGCGGAGCAGGTGTCGGAGCATCAGGTCGTTGATATTGAATCGCTGAAAAAAATCTGCATCAGAAGCCGGAATTTTGAGTGGTCGGCAGATACTGCACTTTCAGCGTTTGAAGGTGTGGAAGAGGTCGCTTTACTGGGTCCGTCCAACGAAGCGGAATCCATCCCTGACGGCCATCTCAGTTGGTTTCATGGTTTTGTTATGCGTGCGCTCAGAATGGCACCGGGATCAACAGTACCTGCACACTGCAGACAGGAAGAAGAAGTGATTTTCGTGCATCGCGGGGCATTAACTGTCACGGTAGATGGCAAGATCTTGAACCTGGTGCAGGGTGATACCTTCACTACCCCGATTGGTTCGAAACGTACTTTTTCCAATCAAGACACGGGCGATTGTATTGTTTATATCACTCGCCGTAATAATCAACCAGAGGCAGCGGAATTTTCATGATAAAACTCAGCACATTCGATTGGACCATCCTGGTTGTTTACATCATTGGCAATTTGATTCTTGGTTATTACCTGAGTAAAAGAATCAAGACCGCCGAGGACTTCTATCTCGGCAAAAAGAGTACACCCTGGTGGGCTATCGGTATATCGGTAGTCGCCACCTACGTCAGTGCCTTGTCTTTCCTGGGGGCTCCAGCCTGGTCATACACGGACGGGCTTTCTGTTATTGCAATTCATTTGAATTACCCATTGGTAATTTTCCTTGTAATTACACTTTTTCTGCCCTTTTTCTATAATAGCGGTGTCGCCTCGATTTATGAATACCAGGAAAGACGTTTTGGTCCGAAAGCCCGCGCATTGATCTCTACCATTTGGCTGGTGTCGCAGACTTTGACCACGGCTGCCATTTTATACGCCACTTCTCTGGTACTTGAATTTATTACCGGTATTGACGTGGTTTACGCGATACTGATTGTGACGGTCATTGCACTGATTTACACGGCCATGGGTGGTATTACAGCTGTCATATGGACGGATGTCATACAAGCTGCTGTACTTTTCGTTGGTGCATTCATCATCTTGTACGCATTGATGGAGAAACTGCCACTGCCATTAGGGGAAACCCTTGTAGAGCTTAAGGCGCTGGGGAAAACCAACCCAATGAATTTTTCAACGGACTTTACCCATGTGACAACCGCCTGGTCGGGCATCGTGGCGATGACCCTTTACCATGTCACAGTCTATGGCACCAACCAGATGATGGTGCAACGAACGCTGGCATCAAGGACCATTGGGGACGCAAAGAAATCTTATCTATTGATGGGCTTTGCCGCGTTTTTTATCTATTTCCTGTTTATTTTCCTGGGCATATTGTTTTATAGCTATTACGGCGGTAGGGAATTTGAAAACGGTAACACCATCATCCTGCAGTTTGCCTATGAATACGGCATGCCCGGTTTAATGGGTATCATTGCGGCCGCAGTGATGGCCGCATCCATGTCGAGCCTGGATTCAGCGTTTAATTCACTTTCGACGGTTTCAACCATAGATTTCTATCAGAAATACTTTAAAAAAGACGGCACCCCCGAGCATTACCTGAAAGCAACGCGAATATTCACCGTATTCTGGGCAGTCGTTATTATCGCACCTGCAATTATGTATTCGAGAAGTACAGGCTCAATACTGGAGACACTCAGCCAGATCGGCTCTTATTTCGTGGGTGCGCAGCTTGGTATGTTCGCGCTCGGATTCTTCTCCAAACACTCTACCGAAAGAGGTTTGCTGGTAGGTACGGCGGTAGGTTTCCTGGTCGTATGGTACGTGGCCACCAGCACTGATATTGCATGGCCCTGGTATTGCCTGATTGGTGCGGTCACCAATATGACGGTCACAACCCTGGCCAGCATCATCATTGATGGCTTCCAGAAAACCTGGTCTCCATACTCAATCAGGGGGCAAATGGCCAAGTTCAGAGATGAGGGCCTGGAAGAGAAGCAGGAAGGCTGGTACCTGGTGCCTGGAAAGGTCGACAAGATCAGTTATTTGCTACTGGTTTTCTTCGTTTTGATCGTTGCTTTCCTTATGTTATTTGAACAGATGATCTAAATCATATAGCTCCGCTTCAAGTAAGAATAAAATGCACCTGTGGTGTAAACCCGCAGGTTTACCATGTATTTAGAGTTAGCCCTATTCCGGGAAACTCTCCGTAAAAATCAGGACATCATCATGAATCTAATCTCAGATCGAACTTCTCGAATAGCCACCGAAAATGCGTTCAAAGTCGGGCCCTATATCGCTGCCCTGGAAAACGCAGGACACAAGGTCATTAAATGTAACCTGGGCGAGCCCGATTTCCCTCTTCCTTTGCATGTACGTGAAGAGGTCAAAGCCCAGTTGGATAAAGACAACTGTCACTACTGTGACCCACAGGGAATTCTTCCACTGAGAAAGGCCGTCGCCAAGTACATTGGCGAGGCACGTGGAATCGAAGTCGTGCCTGAACAGGTTGTGGTTTTCCCCGGCGGTAAACCGCCCATCGGATTGTGTCAGCAGACTTATTGCAATCCCGGTGATGAGATTATTTATCCAAGCCCCGGGTTTCCCATTTATGAATCTTTTATCAACTATGTAGGCGCCGTACCGGTGCCATTGCACCTGCGTGAAGACCTGGGATTCAGTTTTACCGGTGCCGATCTGGAAAAACTGATCACACCCAAAACGAAACTGATTTTTATGAATTTCCCGTCCAATCCGACCGGTGGAGTAGCCTCTAAGGAGCAGTTGGAAGAAATCGCAGAAGTCATCAAACGTAAATGTGATCCTAATGTTCGCATTTACTCCGATGAGATCTACGAAAATATCCTCTTTGATGGTGCGAAAAACTACAGTATCGCCTCTGTTGAGGGTATGCAGGAAATCACCCTTATCGCAACCGGTGCCTCGAAGTCCTATTCCTGGACGGGTGGACGTGTTGGCTGGGTGGTTTTCCCGAATGTTGAAGAAGCACTGATATTCAAAAACCTGAACATCAATTACTTCTCCTGTATTCCACCTTATAACCAGGAGGGTGCAAGGGTGGCCATCGAATCACCGTTGAGCAAGGGTACGATCGCCGAGATGAACACCGCGTTTGAGGAGCGTCGCGATTATGTTGTGGATGCTTTGAATAAGATGCCGGGTGTTGAATGCCAATTACCCAAGGGTGCCTTTTATGTTTTCCCGAACATCGCCGGTGTTGTCAAAAACATGAAGATAGATGAAGCCTATGCCGCCTTGCCGGAGGACATTCAAAAAACAACCAGTCCGTCGACACTGTTTCAGATGTTCCTGCTCTGGAACTATCACGTGGCCATGATGGACCGGAAATCATTCGGTCAAATTGGCACTGAAAATATGCATTATCTGAGACTTTCCATCGCAACGGGACTGGAAGACCTGAAAATCGGTATGGAGCGTATGGAAGAAGCCATCGCCGACCAAGAAGGGTTTTCACAGTTCATTGAAAAACAAGAGCATTTTTCCTGAAAGGACAAAAACATGTCATATTCACTTAATTTAGAAGAACGCGGTACCGAGTTTATTTCACTCGATCCCAAAGCTGATTTCGGCCTGCCTGCCAAAGATGGTGACAGCCTGGAGTTTTATGACCTCATTTACAGAACCCTGTGTGCCGTCATGTTTAATCATGCGTCTTCGGGACACCCGGGTGGCAGTATTTCCAGTGGTCGTATTGTTGAGTCACTCATTTTTAACCAGATGAATTACGACTTCTCCAATCCGATGGATCGTAGCGCCGATATTATTTCCTATGCGGCGGGTCACAAGGCCCTTGGTCTCTATGCCATGTGGGCTTTGCGGAATGAAATTGTTCAACAAACCCATCCGCGACTCTTGCCTGAGGTCATTCAACAAATGCGGCTTGAAGACCTGCTGGGTTTCCGCAAGAACCCCATTACAAAAACGCCCCTGTTTTTGGAGTTAGGTTCGAAACCACTCGATGGTCATCCTACTCCGCAAACTCCTTTTGTCTGGTTATCTACCGGTCCAAGCGGTGTGGGTGTAGCAGCCACAACCGGTCTGGCATTGACCTTGAAGGATATGCATGGTGAGAATGCACCTGCCGTACATATCATCGAAGGTGAGGGCGGTATGACCCCTGGCCGTGTTGCCGAGGCGCTGGCCGCCGCCGCAACTTCAGGTCTGGATAATCTCTACTTCCACGTAGACTGGAACCAGGCTGCGATTGACTCCGATGATGTAACCCGCGATGGCGCTAAACCTGGCGATTACGTTCAATGGGATCCCTGTGAATTCCTGTTACTTCATGGCTTCAATGTCTTTTACGTGCCGGACGGTTTCGATTTCGCACAAGTAAACGAAGCGCAGAAGAAAGCATTGGCACTGAATAACGGCAAGCCCACGGGTATCGTTTATCGTACCGTCAAGGGCTGGAAATATGGCATCGAAGGTAAGAAATCCCACGGTGGCGGTCACAAGTTCTATAGTGAAGAATATTTAACAGCCTTGCAGCCATTCGAGCAAAAACTCGGACTGACTTTCCCGCGTTTTGATGTTGAGAAGACACCTGAAAATATTGAACAAGCGTATTACGATTCCTTGTTGGTCATCCGCAAGGCATTTGAGTCCAATCCTGAGTTAACCCAACACCTGGGTGACCGGGTTGCGGAATCCAAACAACGCCATGCTGACTCACCAAGACCGCTACGCAGTAATGCCCCCGATCTTGGTAAGCTCTATCAGGCCAATGCGATTTCGCCTTTTGATCGACCTGAATCCTGTACTTATGATGTCGGTTCAGCACAGACTTTGCGTGGCTCCCTGGCACATGGTCTCAACCATGTAAACAAGCTTACCAATGGCGCCGTATTAGCAGCGGCGGCTGATCTGTATGGTTCGACCAATATTTCCAATATTGGTAGTGGTTTCGGTACTGGATTCTGGCATCCGACCAATAATCCTGAAACCAGGCTGTTTTCAGCAGGCGGTATTGCTGAAGATGCCATGGGCGGTATTTGCTCGGGTATCTCAACCATGGGTTATCAGATCGGTGTGGGTTCGTCCTACGGTGCATTTATCGCACCACTCAATACCATTTGTGCCAAGACCCATGGTATTGGTCAACAGACACTGAGGCATCGTATGCCCGGTGAACCCAACAAGACATTTGTAATCGTTTGTGGTCATGCCGGCGTCAAGACCGGTGAAGACGGCCCGACCCACGCAGAACCGCAAGCCCTGCAGGTATTGCAGGAGAACTTCCCCGGCGATGTCATGATCAGCCTTACACCATGGGATCCCAATGAGC
>RCNB010001725.1_pt1 | contig 15910 bp, 13 predicted proteins | sample 2041321 | NCBI WGS metagenome assembly RCNB01 (sample SAMN09708232, study PRJNA481090) | Marine sediment metagenome, whole genome shotgun sequencing project. | reverse complement strand
TATTAATTTTTTTAATGCTGGCATTTTTCCTTGAGCTATCAGCGGCCAAATGATATCCCAATCCGCCGCATCCCGGAGGGCTGCCAGCATCGTCCCTGCTTCCCGTGGTTTCAAGTCAGGTATTTCGCTTCGTAATCATCCCCCGACTTTTCCAGCAGTGATTGAAGCCGCATGCTCGCCAGTTTCAATGCCATGGCCTCCCGCCTCTACCCCATACAAGGCAACAGTACTGTCATCTAGAAAAGGATGAAACAAGCCAATGGCATTTGATCCGCCTCCTACACAAGCCACCAAAGCATCAGGTAAACCGCCCACTTTATCGGCAAATTGTTTTTTTGCTTCTTTGCCAATTACAGAATTAAAATCTCTGACCATTTGCGGATATGGATCAGGCCCTGCTACTGTTCCAATGATATAAAAAGTGTCATCAACGTTGGTGACCCAGTCACGCATGGCTTCATTCAAGGCATCTTTCAGAGTCTTTGAACCTGACTCAACACTGCGAACCTCAGCGCCCATGAGTTTCATGCGGTAAACATTTATAGCTTGTCTTTGGATATCAACTTCACCCATATAAACCACACATTCCAGCCCCATTCGTGCACATACAGTGGCCGTGGCCACGCCATGCTGTCCAGCACCGGTTTCAGCAATGATGCGTTTTTTACCCATTGCTTTGGCCAACAGAATTTGACCCACGGTGTTGTTTATCTTATGAGCACCGGTGTGATTTAAATCTTCTCGTTTCAGCCATATCTTTGCACCACCACATTGGGCGGTCAATCGCTCAGCTAAATACAAGGGTGAAGGTCTGCCTACATAATCAGCTAAATCATTTTTAAACTGAGTTAAAAACTCAGGATCAGTTTTTAGCTTGCGGTAGGCGGTATTCAGTTCTTCAAGGCAGTGCATCAGTGTTTCACTGGCAAACACACCACCGAACTGGCCAAAATGGCCTTTGTTATCTGGGTAATCTGAATATTTAATGGTCATAATTAAGTGTGGGTTGATTTGTTATGGTTGTTTTCGGGTGTCAAGTTTATGGCTTTAATTTGATCCACCAAAGCCATCATTTTAGTTTTCGATTTTACGCCAGGCGCAGACTCAATACCACTGCTGGTATCAATAAATTGTGCCCCAGTTGCTGCTGTGGCTGCTGTCACATTTTCTGCATGGATACCACCGGCTAAGATCAGTTTTGAAATCAACTTTTCTGGGAATTGAAACCATTCGAAAGACCGGCCAGAACCACCTGATTGTTGTCCACCAAAAGCATCCAATAAAAATGCCTCAGCTTTAGGATATTGAGCCATATAAGCCCGGTAATTTTGAGTTTCTAACATCGGTATTGCTTTCCAGTACCTGTGTTCAAATTGTTCACAAAATTCAGCCGTTTCATTGCCATGGAATTGTAAGACATCTGGTTCAATGGTTTGGATCACACTGGCAACGCTGGCTGCTTGATGGTTGGCAAATAAGGCCACCACCAAAAGATCTGCTTGCTTCGCTGCAGCGGCTAAATCTATGGCGTCCTCAGGACTGATGTATCTGGGACTATTTTCAACAAACACCAACCCAATGGCATCTACCTGTGCTGCTGCGGCTGATTCCACATCATCAAGAGTTTTTAAACCACAGTATTTAACTTTAATTTTATTCATGCCTTGGATTCTAAAATGGGAATTTTATATTTTTCTGGGTAACTTACATTGCAGAAAGTTAAACCATTGGGTGCAGCCGTCATACCTGCTTGGGTTCGATCTTTGCTCTCCAATACTTGTTTCACCCAACTGACAGGTTGTTCTCCCTTGCCCACTTTAATCAATGTGCCCATAAAATTTCTAATCATGTGATGTAAAAACCCATTGGCAAGCTGTTTTATTTCCTTTGAAAAAGTCGCAGAGAAGAGCAAATTCTGTCTTCTTGAAGGTATTAAAGCAAGAATTCTTTTAATATCCCTTAAAAAGCCCATGTCCAGCATTCGATCTGCTTCATCTAAAACCAACACCTCAACTTTTGCTAAGGATAAAGCTTTTTGACTATGTAAATCGAGTAAACGTCCTGGAGTAGCCACCAATATATCAACTCCCTGTTTTAACGTACGGATTTGCGGATTTGCGCCAACTCCTCCAAAAACTACGGTAGACCGTAAATCTGTAAATTCGCCATAATCTTTAAAATCTTGCAGTACTTGTGCTGCCAACTCTCTTGTCGGCGTTAAAATTAAGCTCCGTATAGGCCTATTATGCAGTATTTTTTCTGGTAGCGCAAAACCTGCTGTTTTACCAGTTCCAGTTTGCGCGGAAGCCAAAACATCCTTTCTTTCTAGTATCCTCGGAATAGCTTTCTGTTGTATTGGAGATGGGGTAGTATATCCTTTTTTGCTAATTGCTTTTAGCAGGGCATCGGAAAGCCCAAGAGATTTAAATGACATATAAATTATTTCTGAAATGAGTCAATTCTTTAATTTAAATATTATGAAATGTCATTTCTTTTATGAACCGCGAAGGTACACTTTATTAATCGGTCGAATTTTGCTTTTTAATACAATTAATATGAAAGAGGAAAACAAGGAAATAGTATCCAACGTAGACTTGTAGTCGTATATATTTAGCACCTTGTTTTTTAAGCCTTTAAAACTATATCAACTTCTAATAAAATCCATTGTCAATTCTTAATTGACTTGTCATAGGAGTGACCGATGCAAGATGTAAGTTTTTCTAATCAAAAAAAAAATAGTATTTTTTTCAAGACCAGATGTCCATGTTCTTAAGTTAGTTTCATAATCCATTTCATGTGTGTTCACTCTTAAATTAAATGTAAGTAATGAATATTCTCTTATTTTTAAAGTTTTCCTATCTTTATAAATATCTAGCAACCTTATATATCGAATGAAACACCTATTGATTTCATTAGTTTTAGCTTTTTTTTCTTTGATTAGTCTTTCACAAACTCCTTCGGAACAAAAAGCAGAAATGCTTGATTCCTTGGTCCAATGGGTTTCTGAAAACATGCAATCGAAGATAAAAGATTCGGTTCAAGTTTATTCAAAGGCTCACAGAGCAGTAAAACTTGCTGAAGAAAAGAACAACAAAACTCAGCTTGCCATTTCTTACCGTAATCTTGCAACCTGGCATCTAGGTAGTGAATCAAAAGATTCGACTAACTTTTATCTGGAAAAAGCTGAAGGTATCTATAAGACATTTGGAAGTGACAATTTACTTGCAGAAATATATCTTGCTAGAGAAGAGGTCTTTAAAGAAAAGGCAGATTACAGCCAAGCCATGGAGTTTGACTATAAGGCACTTGCTCTTTTTGAAAAAACAAATAATCGGCGAGGCATTGCGAATTGTTATACAAGGATTTGCGATCTTTTATACTTTCAACAAAAAAATGAAGAGGGTGCTTTATACTGTCAAAAAGCCATTGATATTCAAATGCAACTCGATGTTCCTGAAGAGCTTGCAGTTAGTTATAGATATAAAGCAGATAATTTATTGTCTTTAGAACGTTATGAAGAAGCACTCACCAATATTAATGAAGCCATATCAGTATTAAGGAAGGCTGGAAAATCAGAAAGTGACCTCATCCCTTCATATAACACTCGCGGTAACATTTTTAAATATTTAGAACGATACGACGAAGCACTTTTAGAATACAAAAAAAACTATGAGTTAGCAAAAAAGGGTAATAACGAGCGCGGTATATATACTTCTTTAGGCAATATCGGTCATGTATATCGAATTCAGAAAAACTATGCAGATGCCCTAGAGTATACTTTAGAGGCTATAGATGCAATGAAAAAGTATGGCAACACTCAAAATTTATTGGAAAATTATATGCACGCTGCCGATTGTTATAAGGCTTTGGGAAATTACAAAGATGCTTATGATTATAATGAATTGTTTCATCAAGAGAAAACCAAAGCTAAAGACCAAATTATAGAGCAGCTTGAATCCGAACTTCAGATAAAATATGAAACTGCGAAAAAGGATGAAACCATTGAGGAACAAGATGTAAAAATAGCGCAACAGCGAAAAAACCAAATTTTGTATATAAGTATCGTAGGGCTGCTTGCTCTAATACTCTTCGGAATGTATTTTGCTCTAAAAAACATTCACAAAAAGCGGAAGAAATTAGCAGAACTTAATGGCAAGTTAGAGCGAAAACGAAAAGATGTAGAAGATAGCAACAAAGCTTTGAAGAACTCACTGAAAGATCTGAAAATCACACAAAAACAGTTAATTCAGGCAGAAAAAATGGCTTCCTTAGGAGAACTTACTGCAGGTATAGCGCATGAAATACAAAACCCCTTAAACTTCGTTAATAATTTTTCGGAAGTCAGTAATGAATTAATTGATGAGATGAACGAAGAAATAGACAAAGGAGATATTGACGAAGCTAAAATGATCGCAACTGATATTAAACAAAACCTTGAAAAAATAAACCATCATGGAAAAAGGGCTGATGGTATTGTAAAGGGAATGCTGCAGCATAGCCGAAAAAGCACTGGTATAAAAGAACCAACAGACATTAATATCTTGACTGATGAATATTTACGTTTAGCATATCACGGGCTACGAGCAAAAGACAAATCATTTAATTCCAAGATGGAAACGGATTTTGGAGAAAACATAGGGATTATAAATATTGTCTCGCAGGATATTGGAAGGGTAATTCTAAACTTAATCACAAATGCATTTTATGTGGTGGACCAAAAGAAGAATCAGCAACCTCAAGGATATGACCCAACCGTTTCCGTGAGTACTCAAAAAATTGATAAGAAAGTTTTTATCTCTGTAAAAGACAATGGTAATGGTATTCCGAAAAAGGTGTTGGATAAAATTTTTCAACCTTTCTTTACTACCAAACCAACCGGAGAAGGAACCGGATTGGGGTTATCATTAAGTTATGACATTATAAAAGCCCAAGGTGGTGAAATAAAAGTGAACACGAAAGAAGGTGAGGGCAGTGAGTTTATCATTGAATTGCCAATAAATTAAGAAAAAGATCGGCAGCTGCTTAAAAGTAAAACATATGAATAAACATAAAATCATAAAACCTACGGCATATCTATGTTTACTTGTGTTTATTCTTTTTGCTTGCAATTCAGATTTTTCCGAAAAACATAAAACTGTTGCTCTTGAGCGGGACAGTATATCAGCTCCCATATTAATAAAGGCAGGTAACTTTGATGTCATTAGTCTTGATTCGGTTCCACCATCTGAAGCTATCATGCTTTCTAAGGAACCAACTCCCATAAAAACTCCGATTGGTTTTTTTATTAGCATGCAAAATATTAATACACCTCAGGGATTAGCACTAAGTAGTATTTTAGCGGGTCATAAAGACAAATTGGGTAATCTTTGGTTTGGAACTTCCGGCAATGGGGTAAGTAAATATAATGGAAAATCTTTTACCAATTTCTCTTCTGCGCATGGGTTGATCCACAATTTGGTAGAATGTGTTATGGAGGACCGTCAAGGAAATATTTGGTTTGGCACTACTGGCGGCATTAGTAAATATGATGGAATAGCATTCGAAAACTTCACCACCGAACAAGGCCTTACAGATAATGATATTCGTAGCATGTTCGAAGATAGTAAAGGCAACATTTGGTCCGGTAGTGTAATAGGAATAGATCGGTATAATCCCTTGAATAAAAATTCAGATGAAGATTTATTCGTCAATTATTATAAATTAGATGGTGATCAAGAAAATTATTTCACAACTATTATTGAAGATCGTCAGGGCTACCTTTGGTTTGGAAACGATAACGGGGTGATTAAATACGATCCGTCCGCGAAGGCTATTGGCAAAGAGGCATTTACGGATATTTCAGAAAGTCTCGGAATTCAAGGTCAATTTGTTAACGATTTAATGGAAGATAAAGATGGCATTATTTGGGTGGCCACAAATAGTCTTGTTTGCAGGTATGACCCAAGTAAGGAAGGAACTTCTTCAAAAGCATTTCAACATTTTACTACTGCTGAAGGCCTTGTAGATAATAAGGTATTCTGTATTACCGAAGACAATACTGGAAATATTTGGTTTGGCACTAAAAATGGCATCTCTCAGTTTAAAAAAGCGGACAATTCTTTCTTTAATTTCACCAAGGAGCAAGGACTTGCAAATAATGAAGTTGTATGTATTACTGAGGATAATTCAGGAAGCCTCTGGTTTGGAACTTATGGAGGTGGTCTTAGTAAATATATAGGTCAAAGTGTAATCGAGTTTACTCAAAAACAAGGCCTGAAAGGAAAGACTGTTTTGTCGATAGCAGGAGATGATAAAGGTAATTTATGGTTTGGGGCTTCGAATGGAGGTATAAATAATTATAAGTTAGACGAAAAAGGAAAAGGCGCAGGTATCTTTATTAATTATAAAGAACGCAAGGGGCTGGCCAACCAATCTGTACTTGCGATTACAACAGACAAAAAAGGAAATTTATGGTTTGGGAACAATGATGGAATATCTAAATTCAATGGACAAGGCTTAACTACTTATAGGACTGAGCAAGGATTGACAGATTATAATGTTACTGTTTTATATATTGATATTGAAGAAAATATCTGGGTCGGCACTTTTGACGGTGGTGTAATTAAATTTGATGGGAAATCATTCACTAATCTAACCGTTGAAAAAGGGTTGGTACATAAAACAATTTGGGGTATACTAGAGGATAAAAATGGAATCATCTGGATCGCAACTAGAGGTGGTCTTAGCAGATATGATGGCAAGTCATTTATGAATTTTACCAGAGCACAAGGTCTACCCGATAATAAGCTTTCATCTATTATTCAAGACCAATCGGGTAATATCATAATTGGCAGTTGGGGTGGTGGAGTTTCCATTATCAGAAGCAATGAGGTTGAAAAATTAGCTATACCTGGAAATTTATCAGACAATGAATCTGTTTTTGAAAACTTTTCAACTGCTGAGGGTCTCGCAAACGACGTAGTATATTCAATACTTGAAGACCGTGAAGGTAATATCGTTATAGGTACCAATGTTGGGTTGACAATCCTAAAAGGAGGAATTGGAGACAAGGGTAATAACATCGCTAAGGATGGTATTGAAAATTATAACGAGAAAACGGGATATCCCATAAAAGACATAACCACTCACACTAGTATGTATTGTGATTCTCAGGGAATAATTTGGGCGGGAACGGGAGATAAATTAGTTCGATTTGATTACGGCAGCGTGAACAGAAGTACCAAGGCACCAAATGTTGCTATAGAAAATATTCGGATAAATAACGAACCTATAAGTTGGCGTAGTCTTCAAAGGGGATTAAAACCAATAGATTTAGACCCACAAAAGACCTATGAAACTCCCTCCCATATAACAGATGAACTTTTAGTTTTCGGCAGGAAGTTATCACTTACTGAATTTGATACTTTGGTAAATAAGTTCAGAGACATTCAGTTTGATAGCCTACGTCCATTTTATAATATTCCGAAGAATCTAGTTCTTCCATATTCAAAAAACAACATTAGTATTGATTTTGTTGGAATAGAAACGACGAGACCGAATTTGGTTAGATACCAGTATAAACTGGAAGGATATGATAAAGATTGGGCTCCTATGACAGACAAATCCACTGCTAGTTTTGGAAATATTTCAGAAGGAGATTATACTTTTTTACTAAAAGCCAGAAGTCCTGACGGAATTTGGAGTGAACCTTTAAAATATAGTTTTGAAATATTACCTCCCTGGTATCGATCTTGGATTGCAAAATTGCTTTATCTGATGCTTATCTTTAGTGGAATATATTTTTATGATAAACAACAACGCAAACGTTTGCTAATAAAAGAAAAACAAAGAATAATAAAACGTGAACTTGAAAATGCGAAGGAAATTGAAAAAGCTTACACCGAGCTCAAACTAACACAAAGACAACTTATTCAGGCAGAAAAAATGGCTTCCTTAGGAGAACTTACTGCAGGTATCGCACATGAAATACAAAACCCTTTAAACTTCGTTAATAATTTTTCGGAAGTCAGTAATGAATTAATTGATGAGATGAATGAAGAAATGGATAAAGGAGATATTGACGAGGCTAGAATAATCGCAACTGATATTAAACAAAACCTTGAAAAAATAAACCATCATGGAAAAAGGGCTGATGCTATTGTAAAAGGAATGTTACAACACAGTCGAAAAAGCACTGGTATAAAGGAACCAACAGACATTAATACCTTGGCAGATGAATACCTACGTTTAGCATATCACGGGCTACGAGCAAAAGACAAATCATTTAATTCCAAGATGGAAACTGATTTTGGAGAAAATATAGGGATTATAAATATTGTCTCGCAGGATATCGGAAGGGTAATTCTTAACTTAATCACAAATGCATTTTATGTGGTGGATCAAAAGAAGAAACAACGGCCTGAAGGATATGACCCAACCGTTTGCGTGAGTACCCAACGGATCGATAGTAATGTTGTTATCTCTGTAAAAGACAACGGCAGTGGTATTCCGAAAAAGGTGTTGGATAAAATTTTTCAGCCTTTTTTTACTACCAAACCCACCGGACAAGGTACAGGCTTAGGTCTTTCCTTATCTTATGACATAATAAAGGCACATCAGGGAGAATTAAAAGTAGAGACAATTGAAGGTACAGGGACAACTTTTAGTATAATAATTCCGGCAGGATGATACATTTTACTGTTTAAAAATATTTTACATTTAAAAACTAAAATAAATATGAAAATTCTAGTTGTAGACGATGAAAAAGATATTCAGGCTCTTTTTCAACAGCGGTTCAGAAAAGAAATAAGGAACAAAGAGCTAAACTTTTTATTCGCGTTTTCTGGAGAAGAAGCGTTGACTTCCTTAGAAAAAATCAATCATGAAGCCGTTTTGATATTATCGGACATCAACATGCCGGGCATGAGTGGACTCGAGTTACTGGAAAATATTAAGAAAAATTATTTAGAACCTCCCCCGATTGTTATGATGATAACAGCCTATGGCGATCAGGAAAATTATGATACTGCGATGCGTTTGGGGGCAGATGATTTTTTAACTAAACCGCTAGATTTTGCTCATTTAAAAAACAAATTAAAAGAACTTATGTAAGGGTATTAATACTTGTAGTTGACGATGAAGCGGACTTAGAAACACTTATAAAGCAAAAATTCAGAAAAGAAATAAGAAACTAAAAATTACACATTATGAAACTAGATGAAGCGCCTCAGGCATCACCCAAGAAGAATAAGCATACAGATGATCTGATAGATCATTATTGGGGTAGTATTAGTTATGTTTCTGAGCTTATTAAGTCTTCAGAAATAAAAGCAGGTCTGATTCTCTCTTTTTATGGAATTCTGTTAAATTTTATATTCCAAAACATAGAAAAGGCTAGGATAGAACTTTCAAACGATATTATCTTTAATATACTTCTGGTCTTTTGGTTTTGTAGCACCGCTGGGTCTATTTTCTTTAGCATTCGATGTTTTATGCCGAGGATCGAAGGTAAATATGAAAAGAACATATTCTTTTTCAGAGACGTAATAACTAAATTTGGTAACATTAAGGAGTTTGCCAAGACATTTTATAAGGTAAGTATAAATGAAGACGAAGTTTTTGATCAATTAGGGCAACAAATATATATCAATTCGAAAATCGCCGCATTGAAATTTCAAAACGTGAATCGCTCATTACAACTATTAGCGGTAGCCCTGTTACTTTTATTAGCAATTGTAATGTACTATGCGGTAACTACCTTTAAATAATCTTAGGATATATAAATTCTGAAATATAACTTTTCAGAATTAAATGTACAAGAACAATGTGTTATTGTGATTAAACCTTTGAAGTGCAAATCGCTGACAGGGAACCAAGAATTACTGATCATCGATGGGAATTGGATATACATACCGGAAAGTTTATTGATCTAAATATTAATAATAATGATATATTGAAGCGCATTAGAGAAATTTATCATTTGGATTAATCTCTTCTTATTAATAATCTCGAACTAAATTTTATTTCCGCATACTTATGAAAAACATCTCGATTCTATTTGTCACTTTATTTTCTTTTGTGACAGTTTTGGCTCAATCCGATAAAGAACTCGTATTGGAAACAGTAAAGAAAAACGTCATTGAAGGCCATATTTATTTTCTGGCAGACGATTTACTTAAAGGGCGAGAAACAGGCTCTCCTGAAAATAAAATTGCTGCTTCTTATCTGGCCAATACATTACGTGGCTATGGTGTAAAACCAATTCCATCTACCAAATCGTATTTTCAAGAAGTTCTGCTACAAAAAGTAAGTCCGCCTAGTTTTTTCGAATTAGCTATAAATGGCTCGCCCGGTGAAAACAAAGTAGTACTTGAAGTTTCTGCTATGGATTTCGAGGGTGAATCCGAGTATTTAGGATATGGATTAGAAGAAGATTATAAGGACAAAGACGTAAAGAATAAATTAGTAATTGTTCGCGGCGGAAGCCTAGAAGCTAAAGATGCTCGCGGTGCTTTTGGACTTAGAAAGACTAAAATGAAACTTGCAAAAGAAGCTGGAGCATTAGGAATTATTGAATTGATCAATGCCAAAAGTGATATGTGGGGATTCATAGATCACAATTTTAATGCAGATCGTTTGGAAGTTGCTAAAGAGGAAGTGGAAAAAGCTGACGAGGGATTTGTCTATGTTTGGCTTCAAGATGAAAATGGTACTCAGGCCACATCTTTTGAGAATGACAGCAAAACTATCGTGTCGTTAAAAATGGACAGTAAAAATGTTAGCACTATTTCATCTCAAAATGTAATTGGTATCGTAGAAGGAACAGACCCTAAACTTAAAGATGAATACATTATTTATTCGGCACATTATGACCATGTAGGAATTGGCACCCCGAATAAGAGTGGTGACACTATATATAACGGGGCTCGTGATAATGCAGTTGGTACAACGACCGTGTTGAGTATGGCGGAGAATCTTGCAAAGTACCCCACCAAGAGATCAGCTCTATTTATTTTATTTACAGGAGAAGAGAAGGGGCTTCTAGGAAGTGGTTACTATGTAGACCATCCGGTTCTTCCGCTAAATCAAATGGTTTATTGCTTTAATAGTGACAATGCAGGATACAACGACACATCGATAGCGACAATTGTTGGATTAGAACGAACAACAGCAGCTGGACATATTAAAGATGCCGCTACTACTTTTGGGCTTAGGGCTATTGATGACCCAGCTCCCGAGCAAGGGCTATTTGACCGAAGCGATAATGTGCATTTTGCAAAAAAAGGAATTCCGGCACCAACCTATTCCTTAGGGTTTACTTCATTCGACGGAGATGTAACCAAATACTATCACAAGCCTGGTGATGAGGCTCAAACGCTCGATTACGACTATTTGTATAAGTTCTTTAGCTCCTACGTGCTTGCAGGTAGACTTATTGCCAATGACGCCGTTACACCATTTTGGGTAGAAAACGACAAGTATCAAATGGCAGGGAAGAAGCTCTATGACAAATAATATTTGGTAATCGTGTTTATCTAGCGTTGTCCATAATCACGAAGTCTGTAATCTCTAAATCTTGTGCGACTTACAAATTAAGCACCACCTATTTTTATAAGGATTAATCCAAATTGGTCAAATATGAAGAAATTGGCTTTACATTCGCTCCGGAACATCTATTCCCAATAGAGAAAATGCAGATTTAATAACTTCCGAAACTGCTCTAGCGAGTTTCACTCTAAAGCTTTTTTCTAAATCGGTATCGGCAGCTAATATGGATACGTTTTGATAAAAGGAATTAAACTCCTTCACTAGTTCATAGGTGTAATTGGCAACTAGCGCCGGACTGTAATTATCGGCTGCTTGTTGAATTACTTCAGGATATAATTGCAGCATTTTAATAACCGCCTTCTCTTTCACATGCAATTGATAGTCTATAACAGAAACGTTATCAGCAGACCCAGCTTTTCTAAGAATTGACTGAATACGGGCGTAGGTGTATTGAATAAATGGACCGGTGTTTCCTTGGAAATCAACACTCTCTTCTGGGTTGAAAAGAATTCGCCTTTTTGGGTCAACTTTTAAGATGTAATATTTAAGGGCGCCTAATCCAATGGTTTGATACAAGTTTTCCTTTTCTTCAATCGAAAAATCATCAATTTTACCCAATTCCTCACTAATCTTTTTAGCAGTTTGAGCCATTTCAAAAATTAAATCATCTGCATCAACAACTGTCCCTTCTCGGCTTTTCATCTTCCCCGATGGTAAATCCACCATCCCATAACTCAAATGATATAAATGCTTCGCCCAGTCAAAACCTAATTTTTTCAGAATTAAAAACAACACCTGAAAATGATATTCTTGCTCATTTCCAACCGTATAAATCATTCCTTTTACATCTGGAAAATCCTTCACTCGCAGAATAGCAGTTCCAATATCTTGAGTCATATAGACGGCGGTACCGTCACTTCTTAAAACAATTTTCTCATCCAATCCCTCATCTGTCAAATCACACCAAACAGAACCGTCGTCTTTTCTGAAAAACACCCCAGATGAAAGCCCTTCTTCAACAAACTCTTTCCCCAAAAGATAAGTGCTGCTTTCATAATAGAGTTTATCGAAATCTACTCCAATATTCTTATAGGTTTTATCAAAGCCTTCGTATACCCATCCGTTCATTTCTTTCCAAAGTGCGACAGTATCTTGATCCCCTGCCTCCCACTTCAGCAACATATCCTTGGCTGACAATAAAATCGGCGCATTTGCTTTCGCTTCCTCTTCGGTTTTGCCTTCGGCAACTAGAGCGGCCACCTCCTTTTTATATTCTTTGTCAAATTTTACATAGTAATTCCCAACTAACTTATCGCCCTTTAATCCAGAAGACTCTGGAGTTTCATTATTTCCGAAGAGCTTCCAAGCCAGCATACTTTTGCAAATATGGATGCCCCGGTCATTAATAATTTGTGTTTTATATACCGTTTTTCCTGAAGCCTTTAAAATTTCGGAAACACTATATCCTAGTAATAAATTTCGAACATGGCCTAAATGCAGTGGTTTATTTGTATTTGGAGAAGAGTACTCCACCATAATAGCATCTCCACTTGGTTTCCTCTTTCCGAAGTCTGAAAAATCTGAAACGTTATTAAAAAATTTCAAATAATATGAATCACTAAGGACAAGATTTAAAAACCCTTTTACAACATTGAATCTAATTACCTCTGCGACGTTTCCCACCAAATGGTTTCCAATAACTTCACCAATAACCACAGGATTACCCTTTACTACACGCAATATTGGAAAGACAACTACCGTAATATCTCCTTCAAAATCTTTACGTGTTGCCTGAAATTCAACAGTTTCCAATTGAGCATCATAATTCGATGCAATCGCCGCTTTAATTTGTTCTTCTAAGGTTTTCTGTAAATCCATTGATTAATTTTAATACATACTATCATTCAACTAATCCGTTGAAATCGAATGCAAAGATACAGGAATTTTGAGCTTCTTAAAGTGTTTAGGAGTAGGATTCACACGGTGAAAATAACACTGTTCTAATTCCCAATTTTCAGTAAAAAAAAAACGGTAATTATCTCCGGTTTTTAGCGAAAATTGCGGCAAGCAGGGCCAAAACACCAAGGCCAATCATCCCTAAAGACTGATTAGTTAAACCCTCCTCTGAGGAAACCTCGAAAGTGCCAATGGACAAAACCTCTTGAGGTACAAATGCATTATACAGACCAAATATGATCAAAACAATACCTACTATAACTAATACGAGTTTCAATATTTTCATTGTGGCTTTTTTGAGTTTAATAAAGGTACCTCTTTTTATAGGTTGATTATTCTTTTGGCAGAAAAACCTCAGCCATCATACATCTAGCACTACCTCCACCACAGGTCTCGATTGTGGTAAGATCGCTACTTAGAATATCACAATGTTTCTCAATGGCTGCAATTTGATCTTGCTTTAGGCTTTTATGCGCTGCAAGACTCATTACCATATATTTCTTGTCTGCTCCTTTAACCTGAAGCATATTGCCAGCGAATTGATGCATCTGGGCTTCAGTAATTGCAATAATTTCTTTTCCAGTTTCTTTTAACTGCTGCACGACATGATTCTTTTCCTTTTTGTCATCGATAGCATCCAGGCAAATCACGGCAAAATTTTCGGCGAGAGCCATCATAACATTAGTATGATAAATAGGCATTCTCTTTCCATCTACGGTTTGGTTTGCAGTAAAAATAACAGGGAAGCAATCAAAATCCTCACAAAACTCAATCACCAATTCCTCATCCGCACGAGCAGATAATGCACAGTATACTTTATTATGAACTCGATCTAGCAGTAAACTTCCAGTACCTTCCAAATAGAATCCTTCTTCTTCGGCCGGCGTATAATCCATAAAACCCTTTATGAAAAACCCTTCAGACTCCAATCTATTAATTACTTCCTCGCGTCTTTCTCTACGTCGGTTCACTGCAAACATTGGATACAAACCAACCGTTCCACTTGCGTGAAAACTCACCCAGTTATTTGGAAATATCGAATCAGGTGTATCCTGCTGAAGGTCATCATTTTCAACTATAACATTCACCCCCACTCGACGCAATTCAGCGACGAAGGCATCAAATTCGGCTTGAGCCTTGGTATTGATTTCACTGTTTTTGAGATCGAGATCTTCTTGGAAATAATTGTTTACAGCTGTCTCTTCATTCATACGGAATGCAACTGGACGGATCATTAAAATAGTATCGGTAATTTGTTTCATAGATAGAAATAACTCTAGCAAAAATACACAAAAAAGGACGCTAGAAGAATCATATATTTAGTAAAAAATAATCTTAAATTGCTAAAAATATATTAAATTTAATAGTAAGCTATACTATTTATAAACGACTTGAGTTATAGCCTTATCCATTAAAGTAAAATATGAAAAAGTCATTTTACAGCATACTTCTTTTATTTCTTACAATTTTACCCCTAACCGCTCAAGAATGGCAAACGGACTTTGATACCGCTAAAGAGATTGCTAGTAAAGAGAATAGACCAATTGTTTTGGTTTTTCAAGGTTCAGATTGGTGTGCTCCCTGTATTAAACTTGACAAACAAGTATTTAGCACAGAGACCTTTCAACTTTATGCAAAAGATCATTTCGTTATGCTAAAAGCGGATTTTCCGAAGAAAAAGAAAAATGCCCTACCCCAAGAACAGCAATTAAAAAATAATGCTTTAGCTGAAAAATACAACCAGCGTGGAATTTTTCCATTGGTAGTTGTACTTAATCAAGACGGGAATGTTCTCGGCGAAACAGGTTATATGAAGGCGGATGCATCGACTTATATTTTACATTTAGAATCACTAAAAGGATAGTTTTTGAGAAAACTTCAGCTAACAACCTTACTACTTTTCTTCGGAATGCTTTTGCAGGCCCAAGAACCATTTAAGCGAACCTTAATGCTTATGGGAAACCGCTTTGAAATAACCGTGGTCGCAAATGATTCAGTCCAAGCCAAGGGATATATCGATTTAGCGGTAGCTGAAATATCAAGAATTGAAAAATTGATTTCATCTTGGGACCCGAACTCACAAACCTCGGAAATAAATGGAAACGCAGGTATTAAAGCGGTCAAAGTAGATCAAGAACTGTATAATCTTATAGAACGGGCTCTCGCCATTTCTAAGATTACTGATAGCGCTTTCGATATTAGTTATGCGTCAATGGATAGAATTTGGAAGTTTGACGGAAGTATGACCGAAATGCCTTCCGAAGAAGACGTAAAAAGATCTGTTGCAAAGGTTGGATACCAAAATATCGAACTTAGCCGAAAGGATGTCTCGGTTTTTCTAAAGCTTCCTGGAATGAAAATTGGTTTTGGAGCCATTGGAAAAGGATATGCAGCAGATATGGCGAAAGCACTTCTTATTAAGAAGGGA
>RCNB010001269.1_pt1 | contig 15923 bp, 16 predicted proteins | sample 2041321 | NCBI WGS metagenome assembly RCNB01 (sample SAMN09708232, study PRJNA481090) | Marine sediment metagenome, whole genome shotgun sequencing project. | reverse complement strand
TTTTTTATAAATTTGCAAACTCAAAATCAACCTCTGACGAAAATCGTGCATGTTGGTGATTGATCAACCATTTTAAAAAATGATAATGGAAAATTTAGTAAACTTTGTACAGAATGAATTTGTAGCTAAAAACGACATTCCAAGTTTTGCTGCAGGAGATACAATTACTGTATACTACGAAATTAGAGAAGGTAAAAAAACAAGAACTCAGTTCTTCAAAGGAGTTGTTATTCAAAGAAGAGGTAGTGGAAGTTCTGAAACATTTACAATAAGAAAAATGTCTGGAACTATTGGTGTTGAAAGAATCTTCCCAATCAACCTTCCTGCCATTCAGAAAATTGAAGTAAACAAGCAAGGTAAAGTAAGAAGAGCAAGAATCTATTACTTCAGAAACCTAACAGGTAAGAAAGCACAGATCAAAGAGAAAAGATCTTAATATTAGCTTTTTATAAAATATTAGAGCCTCTTTTATCAATTGATAAAAGAGGTTTTTTTGTTAACAAATGTTCATAATCACATTTAATAAAATGTTAAAAACAAAGAACCTAAATTCTTGATAATATATAGTTTAATCTATAAATTTGATAGTAGAAATCAGAAAAACATCCTGAATAACCGGAAACCGAAAATGCAGATTTTCGATGAAAGTTAAAAATGGAAAGTAGGCTGGTTTTGCTAGAGTGAATTCTTTAGCGCAATTTGCTAATACCATAGCAAGATCAATGTATTTAGTATACATATTTAGATTCTAAGGTTAGTGGTTGCAAATTAAATGTTTTGAATCTTATATTTGACAAAAGTCAAAGCCCAGGTGGAGGTGGATGTAAGTAAAAGGCTCAGAAGATTTAATGAAATTAAAGCTTGAAATTTTATTATTGGAACATGACAGTGTGAAGATAAGTGATTAATTTTAAGCCAATTGTTTCGGCAAATACCCATGATTAAGAAGCTTCTTAATCATGGGTATTGTTTTTTGGACTATTTTCATTTATAAAAATCTTTCTTTTCTTATCGGTTGTTAAATTTTTGATTAAAAAAATTCTGAAAAGCAGTACATAAAGAATGGAAATAATTTCAAACCCTTCTTAGTATTGCAAAGCATTGTTAACAATTGTTCATAACCAATGTTAATAACCTGTTCGTTCTTTTACTATTGATTTGTAACCTCTTGTGGCTCTGTTATTTTAAATTTGTTTCGGTCATTGTGCCTAAAGGAGCGATCCCCAATTACAAGTTATGAATATCGCTGCTGAAGAAGTAAGTGACTTTAGATTAATTTCTAAAACTGTTAATTGATGAAAAATACTAAAGTGTTTAGCGCAATTCATCTTTAGTTAAGCAAGAAGCAGTCATTTTATAGGGTTATTAATGATATACTAACATTAAGTCCCCCCTATTTTAAACCAAAGCAATGTTTAAATACTATTAAGCATTGTAACCAAACCAGAAAGCCATAATGAAGTTTTACTTTATTATGGCTTTTAATTTTTCAAAACCTTACTTTTAAGCCTGAAAATTACGGAATGCTCAAAAGTAATTTTTTTTTTTTCAAGGGCTTAAACTTTCCAATGGTTTAGTATATTTGCAGCAATCAAAAAATAGACAATGACTAAAATAAAAGTAACTAATCCTATCGTTGAACTGGATGGGGATGAGATGACAAGAATCATATGGAAATTCATTAAGGACCAACTGATCTTGCCATACCTTGACCTAGATATCAAGTATTACGATTTAGGAATTGAGTCAAGAGATGCAACTGATGATCAAATAACTATTGATTCAGCTGAAGCAATTAAGAAGTACAACGTAGGTATTAAATGTGCTACAATTACTCCAGATGAGGATAGAGTTAAAGAATTTGATTTAAAAAAAATGTGGCGCTCTCCTAACGGGACAATAAGAAACATTGTAGGTGGGACTATCTTTAGAGAACCCATCATCATGAAAAACGTTCCAAGATATGTGCAGGGCTGGACCAAACCAATTTGTATTGGACGTCATGCTTTTGGAGACCAATATAAAGCTACGGATCTAGTTACAAAAGGTAAAGGTAAATTAACCCTTACATTCACTCCTGAAGATGGTCGTGAAGTTCAATCTTTTGAGATTTATAATTTTGAAGAAGATGGTGTAGCTATGGCTATGTATAATATTGATTCATCAATATATGGCTTTGCCCGTTCAAGTTTCAACCAAGCGCTAACCAAAGGTTGGAATCTTTATTTTAGTACTAAAAACACTATTCTTAAAGCATATGATGGCAGATTCAAAGATATCTTTGAAGAAGTTTATCAAAGTGAGTTTAAGGAAAAATTTGCTGACGCAGGTATCACTTATGAGCACAGATTGATTGATGACATGGTAGCCGCTGCTATGAAATGGAGTGGTGGTTTTGTTTGGGCATGTAAGAATTATGATGGTGATGTACAATCCGATACTGTGGCTCAAGGCTTTGGTTCATTAGGGTTAATGACATCGGTATTGGTTACACCTGACGGAAAAACTGTTGAAGCTGAAGCTGCTCATGGAACTGTAACAAGACACTACAGACAACACCAAAAAGGAAAAGAGACATCTACCAATCCTTTGGCATCAATTTTTGCTTGGACTCGTGGACTGGAACATAGAGGAAAGCTTGATGGTAATCAGGAATTGATTGACTTCTGTCATACGCTTGAAAAAGTATGTATCGATACGGTTCAAGGTGGAGAAATGACCAAAGATTTGGCTTTACTTATCCATAAAGAAAACCTGACTTCTGACAATTATTTGAACACACAGGAATTCTTAAATGCGCTAAAAGAAAATTTAGATAAAGCATTGGTATAATAGTTTTTAAAATTTAAAAAAAGGCTTCAATAGTAATTATTGAAGCCTTTTTTATTTGACAAGAATAATACCAAATCTATATGTATCTTTATGCAGCAAACCAAGTTGTAAAATGAAAGAACGAAGAGAAATAAAACGTGGTGAACAGGTATTTGAAAATGAAAATACCAAAAAAATATTCCGAAAAGGAATGAAATACCTCGCTATTGCCTTGCCTTTACTTTTTGCATCCCCAATTGTTGTAACAATTGGCTTTAAAACGATTAATAAAGGAGGAAGCTACTTCATATTGATATTAGGCTGTTTGATGATATTATTTACAATAGCCCTGGTTACTCAAGCATTTAGACTTTTACTCAAATCACTTTTTAATAAATGAGACGGAATCCAGTCTTTATCAAATTAACCCAATGGGAGCACTGGCCTACATTGGCCTATTATATACCGCTCCTCCCTTTCTTCTTTTGGCGCTCAATTAAAGCAGGTCACCCCTTTTTTTATGCGATTACAAATCCTTCTATTTTATTTTCAGGAGTAGGTACCGAATCTAAATTCACTACACTGAGCTTATTACCAGAAAATTTAAAACCTCACAGTTTACTTATTAAGAAGGGCTCAAATCTGGAATCTGTTTTAGGGCTTATTGATTCTCAAAAACTCATCTATCCAATCATTGCAAAACCAGATATTGGATTTAGAGGTTATTTGGTAAAAAAAATAAACTCACAAGAGGCGATGATGAGGTATTTAGAGCATGTTAAGGAAGATGTGATTGTGCAAGAATTCATTCCTTATGAAAAAGAGTTTGGAATTTTTTATCATAGAATTCCAGGGGAAGAAATTGGAAAAATCACTTCTGTCACGATTAAAAAGTTTATTAAAATAAAAGGTGATGGTCAACTAAATGTTTCCCAATTAATTCAAAAAGATGAACGTGCATTCCTATATACAGATCTCTTTTTTAATATCCATCAGGACAAATTAGATTTGGTATTACTCAAAGATGAAGAATTAACCTTATCCGTAATTGGAAATCATTCTAAAGGGACTCAATTCTTAAATGGAAACCACCTGATAGATGATGACTTGGAAAAGCTTATAAATGATATTTGTAAAAAAATAGATGGCTGGTTTTATGGCAGATTAGACATTAAATTCGAAAGCTATGAACAACTTTTACAAGGAAAAGCATTTAAAATTCTTGAAATTAATGGAATAATTTCAGAGCCCACACATATTTATGATGCTTCCTATAAAGGTGCTTCGTATTTCAAAGCGCTTAAATCCATTAATGAACATTGGGAGATTATGGCTAGAATCGCCAGAAAATTACATCGTGATAATAACATAGCCTATCCAGCTTTGATGCCTTATATCAAAAATATGATTTGGCTAAGATCACATACTAAAAAATTGAAAGAATTGAATGCAAAAGATTTTTGAACCAACCTTAATTGTTGATCATGTCGCCTCTAGGTGTTGTAGGGTTATACCCAAAATCACCATCGGGTAAATCAATCCCCATTTGAGAAATAATATAACCAATACTGGCAAAATGATGAATGGCATGACTGTGGGCTTGAATTAATGCTGCGGCCATGGTATAATTCGCTGTCACCATTCCTAATCCCAAATCATCCTTGACCTCAACAAGTTTATTAAGATCCTCTTCTCGCACCTCTTTTAACAAAAATATAATCCGATCAAAATAGTCTAAACCAATGGCTACTTTAGTTTCTGCAAGTTCATTCCTTTGGCGCGCTGACAAATCAATTTGACCCTTTTCGATTCCGTCAAAAACACATTGAAACACATCCAAAATATGACGCATGTGTATACCTATACTTGAATAATAAGGTGCTGTAGAATTGTTGGCATAATCCTGATCACTAATAGAGTTTAACAAATTGATTCCTCTATTGAGGTTCTTTACTATTGCTGGAATCATTAACACAATTTTAGTTATAAGTCGCTAATTTAATAAATAAATTACTTTAAAAATTTAATTAAAGTCAAAATTCCAAGAACTAAAAAAAGAAGACTCAAAATATAATTGATGTTTCTTGCTATGAATTGAGCTTTACGCTGAATAATTTGAGCAAAATTTGCGTATAAAAAAAACAAGCTGAAAGCGCCCAAAAATACACCTGTCACAAATAAATTGATAAATGGTTGCTCAGTTTGTAGTAAGCCTCTATTCTCCAAAACCGAAGACAAGACTAAATAAAAAGGAATAGCCAGCATATTCATTCCAGACATCAGCATCCCTAACAAAAAACTTTTCCCTTCTCTTTTTCCTCCCTCTCCTTTGAATTTTTTTCTTGCCTGCATGAAAAAAGTAATTGCCAAAACAAATAAGACAATAATACCCGCAATTTCCAAACGCTCCACAACCTGAGGATTTTCAACAAAGTACCTTGCAAACACCAAGGCTATAAAAGCCTGTGGAATTACAACTAAAGCTGCTCCTAACGAGAACCAAACACCTTCATTTCTTCCTTTTTGAATTGAAGTTTTAACAGCTGTCATATTCAGCATTCCAGGAGGGATCAGACTAAGAAAGGCCATTACAAAGCCCAGAGCAATATGTATTAAATAAGGCATTTTTTAATATTGAGAATTATAAAAAGCTTATCCAAATTTCGCAAATGTTTTAGCAATTAGAAAGCTTTTACCTTAAATATTTACGAATCATTTGATTTAAATCTTCTGATAATTTAATTCTGATCACTATGAACCCAAATACAATTGTCACAAGGCTGCTTTTAATCAAAATATTCAAAAATGGATTAAAGGGGAAGGTCATAAAATCAAATAACAAATATAAGACTCCAATAATAGCCAATAATAAGACTGTCTTTGATGAAAAAGGTTGCATCTTCATTTTTGCATTTACATAAAGTAACTTAAGCGCTGAGAATATTGCAACGACAATAAGGGTTGCCAATGCTGCTCCTTGAATTCCCATTGCATCTATTAGAACCCTATTTAATACAACAACACTAAAAGCCATGCCTATTGCGTAATAAAAAAGCATTCGATAATATTTTGAATTTGTCAATATGGCTCCATTAGTTCCTAATGACAATTTGATCAATTCTGAGATTGAAATCACAAGCACCACGTAAATACCTACAGTATATTCAGGCTTATTGATAATTTGATATAGTTCAGTTATATTGACATTAATCAATAAAAACAGAAGCCCTCCAACAATAAGCAAATTCAAAGAGCTTTTTCGATATAAATCATCTACTTCCTCTAAGTTATTCGAATTAAGAGCCTTTGCCGTAATCGGATTAATAATCTGCTGCATAGCTCTCGAAGGAATTCCAATAACCGAGGCGATATAAACACCAACTGAATAATAGGCTACTTCTGCTATCTGTTTCATTTGCGGAATCATAAATTTATCAATCTCTAATAAAATGGTACCAGCTGAACCAGCCAGAATAATGTACATAGAAAATGATAATATTTCCTTTATGTTTCTAGGAAATCCTATCCACTGAATTTTAGGAAAGTATAGATGAAAAGCATATATTTTCATTATAACCATGCGAAGAAAATAAACAAAAACAACAGCATAAATAAATTCTTCAGCATTAAGAAGCTTCAGATAGACAGCGAATAATAAGAAGGAAACACACAATCTGCCGAATACCTCTTTAATAAAATTTCCAAAGACAGACTTCATTTGAACCCTACTCCAGGCATAAAACACCTCGAAATATCCCATAAATAATGATGAAAAGAATATCGTATACGTGTATTGCTCTATAATGATGTTCTCTCTAGCTAAATATGATGCTATTTGATGGTAAAAGATAACTCCTAAAACAGCTAATGGAATAATCACCAGAAAGGGTAGTAAAATAGCAGTCCATAAGAAATTATCTTGTTCCTGCTTATCCTTATATGCAGAAAAAAATTTAATGATCGTATGTTGCATTCCAAAAACCATTAACGGCATGATCATATTAGCTGTAGACAATAAAAAAGTGATCAATCCAAAATATTCGGCCTCCAAAAAATGGGTGTATAAAAAAAGCACATTCAGTCCTCCAATTCCGAAACCTAAAAAAAGGACCAAAGTATTATTAAAAGATTGTCTGAATACAATTCCCATTTTAATTCTTTTCAATAAGTTTATTAGTCAAATAATTAAACCTTATATATAACAAAATTGCAGACACAGTTAAACCAGCAAGTAAACCAATCCATATCCCTTGAGAACCATAACCCAGCACTTTTCCTAAAACATAGGAAATTGGAAAGCCTACAATCCAATAAGCTATAAAAGTAATTAAGGTAGGAATTTTTACATCCTGCAAGCCCCTAAGGGCACCCAATACCACAACTTGAAATCCGTCAGACAATTGAAAAAGACCTGCTATCAGCAATAGTGAAGCCGCTGTGTTAACGACCGTCTCATTGTCAATATATATGATCGGAAGAATGTCCTTTAACAGTATAAATGCAAGGGCAAAAAAACATTCTATAATGAATACTTGAAGGAAAATAGAAATACTGACCCTTCTAAGTTCCGTAAAATTCTTTAAGCCTTTTTGATTTCCAACTCTTATAGTTGCAGTTACTCCCAAACCTACTGCTATCATAAAAGTCATCGAAGATATATTAAGTGCGATTTGATTCGCCGCTTGATCTACGGTTCCTATACTACCTGCCAACCAAATAGCTGCTGTAAAAACACCAACTTCGAAAAGCATTTGCATCGCTGTTGGAAAGCCTAGACCAATTATTTTAGTAAAAAGTTCCTTTCGAATCTCATTGATCTTTAACCAGACAAAGAATGGTTTAAACTTCTTTCTTGTATTTAATATCCAAATGATGAAAATCATCATAACAATTCTTGAAATCATGGTTCCATAGGCGGCTCCGACCAATTCTAGTCGCGGAAATATCCAAAAACCATAGATCAACATAAAATTTAAAAGCACGTTCACCACATTAGCCAAAATGGTTGCATTCATACCATATTTGGTGCTTGACATTCCGTCAGTAAATTGTTTATACCCTTGAAAAACCATTAAAGGAATCATTGAAAAAGCGACTATGCCTAAATAAGGAATAGCTAGTTCAACTACCTCCTCAGGTTGATCCATATACCTCATTACCGGACTGGCTATCAACAACAACAAAAACATACTTACTCCCAAAATTGAGCAAAGGATCAATCCATGTTGAAATAGTTTTCTCCCTTTATCCACATCATTTTCTCCATCTGCTTCAGCAATGAGAGGTGTTATCGCAAGCGAAAACCCTATCCCTAATGAAAAGGCGATAAAAACAAAACTATTTCCTAATGAAACCGCTGCTAAATGCGCAGCACCTAACCTCCCAACCATAATATTATCGGCCAATCCTACCAATACATGACCAAGGTGTCCGATCATAACCGGAATGGCCAATCGAAAATTATAGCGAAATTCAGAGGTATATTTTTGAAGATTCAACAAAAAGAATTTTGATAATTTAAGTCGCAAATTAATGCTATTCTTTAAGAGTTCAGATATCCTTGCTAATTATTTTATTCCTTGAGTATTTTTAATGGACTTCTAAATTACTATATTTGTCCCATAATAATTAGTAACCCCCACTAGTCGTTTCTTAGTTTTGAAAAATTATCTTTTAATTAGCTCCATATTCTTATTGCTTTTTATAGTCGTACCCGTATATGCTCAGGATGTCACCACTATTAGTGCCAGCAGTGAAGATATTAGTGACAACCTTGATCTAGAAGCTGTAGCCTCAATATTCGGAGAATCAAAAGATCTAGAGGATTTTGAAAAACGCTTGAATGATCCCAAAACTCAAATATCGAATCTTGATCTGAATAATGACGGAGAAGTTGATTATCTGCGAGTAATGGAAACATCTGAGAACAATGTCCATAGCATTTCAATTCAAGCTATTATTGGGAAAGACCAATATCAGGAAGTTGCCGTAATTGATGTAGAAAAAGATTCAAAGGGTTCTACTCAAGTGCAAGTTATTGGTAACGTTGACATGTATGGCCCAAATTATTATATCACGCCATATTATCATGTGGTTCCTGTTTTCTTTACCCTTTTTTGGGTAGCAGCCTACAGACCTTGGTATTCACCTTGGTATTATGGTTATCATCCTCCATATTTTAGACCTTGGCCTCCAATTTCACCCTATCGCTACCGCACTAATGTCCATGTTCATGTTAACATACACAATACCTATAATCGAAATAATGTTCGGATTAACAATAGGACAAATATCAATACTAGAGATAACGCCTATTTTAAAAATAGTCCGGATAAATCATTTAACAAAAGAAATCCAGATGTAAATAACAGAAGTGAATTGGTTTCGGATAGAAAATCAAGACCTTCAAATAAGGGTGTAAATTCAGATAGAGGATACAAATCTAGTGGAAAAGCTGTTCAAAGACCTAGTAATAAACAGAATACAAGACCAAGTACTAAGCCGAGCAACAAACCTAGTGCGAGACCAAGTTCAAAACCGAGTACCAGGCCTTCATACACTAGACCTAGAACAAAACCAAGTACAAGACCAAGCACAAGGCCTTCTACTTCAAGACCAAGTAGCAGACCGTCAAATTCAAGACCAAGTGCAAGACCATCATCAAATAGAAGACCAGCTTCGAGAACGAGCCCTTCAAGAACAAGACATTAATAAATATTTCAATTATATAAACTATGGACATGAACAATTTAATGGATCAATTTAACAATATCGTATATACCTATGGCCCTAAACTTTTAGGAGCTATTGCAGTCTTAATTATTGGTAATTTTATTATCAAATTGATTATCAATTCTTTTTCAAAAGTACTTGATAAGAAAAAAACGGATTCCTCTCTTAAACCCTTTCTTAAGAGTCTGATTAGTATTCTTCTAAAAACCATGTTGGTAATTAGTGTTTTGGGAATGCTTGGCGTTCAAATGACCTCATTTATAGCTGTTTTAGGAGCTGCTGGTCTTGCCGTTGGGATGGCTTTATCTGGTACCCTGCAAAATTTTGCGGGTGGTGTGATTATCTTAATGTTTAAACCTTTTAAGGTAGGTGATTATGTAGACGCTCAGGGGTATGCCGGTATTGTTAAAGAAATTAAGATTTTCAATACGATTTTACTTGAACTTGATAATAAGACTGTCATTATACCTAATGGGCCCCTTTCGACAGGCTCAATGGTTAATTACTCTACTGAACCAACTCGACGTGTTGATTTTACATTTGGTATCGCTTATGGAGACAACGTTGACAAAGCAAGAAAGATTTTATTTGAATTGTTCAAAGGAGATAAAAGAATTTTGACTGATCCGGCTTATTTTGTTGGCTTATCAGAAATGGCGGATAGTTCAGTCAACTTGACTGCTCGTGCTTGGGTAAAAGGCGAAGACTACTGGGATGTTTTCTTTGAGATCAACGAAAAAACTTATAACGCATTTAATGCTGAAGGAATAAGTATTCCTTTTCCTCAAATGGATGTTCATTTACAGAAATAATTGTATTTCAATTAGGACATCAAATTCATAAAATTTCATTATAGATCTTTTATAACCTCATCTGCAACAGCCATGCAAGCTGTTGCAGCTGGTGAAGGTGCATTGATTACATGGGTAATTCCATTGTTTTTAATGATTTTGAAATCGTCTATCATTTGACCTTGAATCCCTACTGCCTGTGCCCTGACACCAGATCGTGTTGCAATGACATCTGCCTCGGTTATAGAAGGCATCATGCGCTGTAGTTCTTTTACAAATAGTTTCTTAGAAAATGCCCTTCTGTATTCTTCAATGCCCTTTGACCAATTTTTGGCAAACAATCTTAAGGTGCCCCTATAGGTAAGGGCCTCCACACTATCTTTCAAGTTAAAACTTGTTTTGCGATAACCTTCCCGCTTAAAAGTAAAAACAGCATTAGGACCACATTCTATCTCACCCCCTACCATCGGCGTATAATGAACCCCTAAAAAAGGATACTTTGGATCAGGCACAGGATAAATTAAGTTATTTACTTTATGCTTTGCATGGTCCAACAATTCATAATAATCCCCTCTAAATCCGACAATTTTCATATCGAGTTTGACCCCATCCAATTTGGCCAACCGATCTGAAAAAAGACCAGCACAAACGATGAGCTTATCGGCTGAAATCATTTGTTTATCTGTCTTGATAATAATCTTATTATCTTCCCTATAAAGGTCTTTTACCAATTCACCGAGAAAAAGGCGATTCTCCTGATTTTTCTTCATGACCAGGTCAACGAATTTCTCGACCACTGCTACATAATCTATGATGCCTGCGCTAGGAACCCAAATTCCCTTTAAGCCTTTTATAAACGGCTCCCTTACTTGAATCTCAGCAGCGTCAATCAATTCAATTTCAGGGGTCTTATTTTCTAGACCTTTTCTAAAAATAGAATCTAAAACACCTAATTCTAATCTGTTGGTAGCTACAATAATCTTCCCACAAATCCGATGTTCAATATTATTTGATTGAGCAAAATCAACCAATTGCTCCCTTCCAATTCTACAATTTTCGGCTTTAAGTGAACCTGGTTTATAATAGATACCTGAATGAATAACCCCCGAATTTCTGCCGGTTTGATGATTCCCCAATTGCGCTTCCTTTTCAATTAGAGCTATCTTTTTACTAGGAAATTTTAAAGAAAGTTTATAGGCAGTTGCAGAACCCACTATTCCACCTCCGACCACAACATAATCAAAAGTTTGAGCTGGATTCATCATCTGACATATTCTGTTTTCTTCATAAAACTAAGAACAATAAAACTGGCTACAAAAAAGATACACAACAATAAAATAGACAACCTCATGGATTCAGTTATCGCAACTGCTAATCCAAAAATAAAGGTTCCCCAAACAATGGCTATTTTTTCAGTAACATCAAAAAAACTAAAATAAGTAGTAGGGTCTTCGGTATCCTGAGGAAGCAATTTTGAATAGGTAGATCTAGAAAGGGTTTGGATAGCTCCCAATACAAGACCTATAAAACCACTTATTACATAAAATTTCAATTGCACATTAGGATCATCCTTGTCTAAATAATAAGCACTCAAACTCGCAAGGGCCCAAATTACAATCGTTATCTTAAGGGTAGTAATATTTCCAATTTTTTTAGACAAATTTGAAAACAAATAAGCACCAGCTATTCCAACCAATTGTATCATTATTATTGTCAAAATCAAACTACTGGTTGAAAGCCCAATTTCCGATTTACCGTATATGGCTGCCAGAAGTATTATCGATTGCACCCCAACACTATATAGAAAAAATGAGGTTAAAAAGTTTAGAAGAATAGGCTGGTCCTTTAACTCGTTTAATACTTTCTTCAATTCTTGAAAGCCCTTAAAAATATAATTTTTTTTAGCTCTTTTAACTCGAATTGTATCGGGCAACCTTCTGAACGTAATTTGCGAAAAGCCCATCCACCATATGCCAACTGTAAGAAAGGATATTCGAGGCGCCATACTTGCGTCCGTGATGCCATACCACTCAGGTTTCATAACCATTGTCAAATTGAAAATCAAAAGAATCACTGAACCAATATACCCATAAATAAATCCGAGGGCACTCACATGATCTTGTTGATCACTATAGGCTATCTCAGGCAAATAAGCATTGTAAAACACAAGGCTTCCCCAAAATCCAACACTAGCAAAGACAGAAAACAATATCCCAATCCAAAGAGTTTCAATTCCCTCAAAAAAGTATAAGCTCATCACACTTATAGAACCAAAATAGCAGAAAAACTGCATATAGGACTTTTTATTACCTACATAATCAGCAATTCCAGAAAGAAGCGGTGAAATAAAAGCAACAATTAGAAATGAAAAAGACAAGGCATAAGTATACAAAGATGTATTATTGAATTGCATACCTAAAAACTGAAGCATTCCGCTTTCAGTCTGTGTTATTGTTTCGTAATAAATAGGAAAAACAGCTGTACTAATAACAAGGGAGTATACTGAATTAGCCCAATCATAAAACGCCCAACCATGGGTTAGTTTTTTATCTCCTTTTTGGAGCATAGTTATGGTGGTTAAAATTTACGAAGGACAATGTACAATATTTTATTATTTTTTTGCTTAGGAAGCATCAAAATGACCAATTTTATTTCACCTTTAAATTCGTTAGATTTGCGAATCTTAAGATGCCTTTGATGAAATTTTAAACCAGTTATTTTAGGTCTCCGTTGTAGGTGAAACTCGTTAATCATATAAATTAAGCCTTTTGTCAAAAAAGAAAAATCCTTCTAAAAATCATAATTCCTTTGTTATACCAAGACCGGTCATTGCATTAGGAAAGGCAATTCAGTTTTTCTCTAAAGATTTGGCTACTTTATTTGCCGCAAAACTATTCTCGACCCCAATGAATTATGCTGCTCCCGAAAGAGAGTTAACCATGAGAAATAGTGCCAAGAATGAAACCTTGAGATTGGCCCAGTGCAAAAAAGATATCAACGTATACGTATACGGGTACTCAAAGACTAAAGTATTAATGGTTCATGGTTGGGCCGGACGAGGAACCCAACTCCACCAGATTGCAGATAAAATTCTAGAGAACAGAATGATGGTAATTAGCTTTGATGGTCCCGCACATGGTCTTTCTACTGGAAAAAGCACTAATATGCTTGAATTCTTAGAAGCCATTAAAGAGATAGATAAAAAATATGGCCCCTTTGATGCAGCTGTTGGTCATTCATTTGGAGCAATGTCATTGATTAACTCCGTTGCAGATGGCCTGAAGGTCAACAAACTAGTCGCAATTGGTGCCGATAATTCGATACCGAGAATATTCCGATATTTCGTAGAAAAAATGGAGTTAAAACCAGTGATCGCTGAAAAATTACGCATATTATATGAGCAAAAATTTCACGCTATATTAGATGACTTAACATCTGAACACAAGGCGCTTAAAATAAATATCCCCACTTTTGTAATTCATGATAGCGATGATAAATATGTAAATGTAAGTAGTGCCATTTCCATACGTCAAAACCTGAAAAAAGGTGAATTATTAATTACAAATGGATTAGGTCATCACAAAATATTTAAAAACCAATTTGTGATACGCAGAATAATAGATTTTATACAATGAAAACATTAGCACTACTATGCTTGATTTTACTAAGTCAGGTAATTTCAGCCCAAGAAAACACTACCATGAAGAAAAAAGTAAATAAAACAGAAGAAGAATGGAAACAGGTCTTAACTGATGAACAGTATTTTGTGTTAAGAGAAAAAGGGACTGATCGCCCTGGGGATGGTGGATATACCAAACACTTTGAAAAAGGAACCTATCATTGTGCTGCTTGTGATGCACAGTTATTTGAATCTGGGAGCAAGTATGAATCTCATTGTGGATGGCCCTCATTTGATGATGCCATTGAAGGTTCTGTTGAATATGTTGTTGATAAAACACACGGTATGAAGAGAACCGAAATAATCTGCACAAACTGTGATGGACATCTTGGACATATTTTTGATGACGGACCTGCTGATACAACAGGAAAACGCTACTGTGTCAATACTACTTCAATCCGATTTGAAAAATCGGAAATGTAAATAACGATACATGCTTTTCTTAACAAAATCTTGCTAGTAATTTCTTATCTTTGCCTGCTGTAAATAACAGGAAATTATATAATCTGATTAGAAAGTATGTTCAATAGTTTAAGTGATAAATTAGATAAAGCCTTTCATGTACTAAAAGGTCATGGAAGTATAACAGAGATCAATGTAGCCGAGACTTTAAAGGAAGTCAGAAGAGCCTTATTAGATGCCGATGTTAACTTTAAAATAGCCAAAACTTTTACGAACACAGTAAAAGAAAAGGCTATGGGTCAGGATGTTTTAACAACACTGAACCCAGGACAATTGATGGTTAAGATCGTTAAAGACGAACTGACCGAATTAATGGGTGGAGAAACCGTAGGAATAAATCTTAAAGGATCCCCTACAGTTATCTTAATGTCAGGATTACAAGGTTCTGGTAAAACCACTTTTTCAGGAAAATTAGCCAACTATTTAAAAACTAAAAAAACTAAAAACGTCTTATTAGTTGGTTGTGATGTATACCGACCTGCTGCGATCAATCAATTAAAAGTTGTTGGAGATCAGGTTGGAGTTGAAGTGTATGCCGAAGAGGGGAATATGAATCCTGTTGAAATTGCTCAAAATGCTGTCAAGCATGCCAAAGCAAATGGTAAAAATGTAGTCATCATAGATACTGCGGGTCGATTGGCCGTTGATAAAGAGATGATGAATGAAATCTCAAACATTCATAAAGCGGTTGAACCTGAAGAAACACTTTTCGTCGTTGATTCAATGACGGGTCAAGACGCTGTAAATACTGCCAAATCATTTAATGATATCCTTAATTTTGATGGTGTTATATTGACCAAATTGGATGGTGACACAAGAGGTGGAGCAGCCCTATCGATTAAATCAGTGGTTAATAAACCAATAAAATTTATTGGTACAGGTGAAAAAATGGAAGCCATTGACGTGTTTTACCCTGACCGTATGGCTGAACGAATTTTGGGAATGGGGGATGTTGTTTCACTTGTGGAACGTGCCCAGGAACAATATGACGAAGAAGAAGCGAGAAGAATTCAAAAGAAAATTGCCAAAAATCAGTTTGGGTTTGATGATTTCTTAAAGCAAATTCAGCAAATCAAGAAGATGGGTAACATGAAGGATTTAGTTGGCATGATCCCTGGTGCTGGAAAAATGATGAAAGACGTGGATATTGATGATGATGCTTTTAAAGGAATTGAGGCAATAATTCATTCTATGACGCCAGACGAAAGAAGCACTCCTGCCATGATCAATGCCAGTAGAAAAAAGAGAATCGCAAAAGGATCCGGAACAAACGTTCAAGAAGTGAATCAACTGATGAAACAATTCAATCAGATGAGTAAAATGATGAAAATGATGCAAGGCGGCGGCGGTAAAAAAATGATGCAAATGATGAAGGGCATGCAATAATAATGTTCGTGCTCTGCACTCAATTGATATTTTTTAAATTTTATAAATAATTTTTAATTCAT
>RCNB010001338.1_pt1 | contig 15939 bp, 12 predicted proteins | sample 2041321 | NCBI WGS metagenome assembly RCNB01 (sample SAMN09708232, study PRJNA481090) | Marine sediment metagenome, whole genome shotgun sequencing project. | reverse complement strand
GTGGATGATTTGCGTAAATTAAACAGGCTTACTCCTGAGACTGTTATTCATCCCGGACAGAAACTTATAGTAGCACCGGTGGAAAGCAGATAAAATACGCGAGCCTATTTCAAAACATCCCTTTTTGTCTCTTTAATAGCTTTTTCTTCTATCCTGCTGTTTTCGACGATCTTTTTTATATGAAAGCGAAACAAAGACACCATCCCTTACGCTCTTTCGCCGGTCCTGTATATTTTTTCGCTGATCTCTGCGAAACGGCTTTATGTTTTTTGGGCGCAAAGCAATTTTTTCTTCCGGCGGATCCTTTTTGATAAAAGGCATGCCACCAATGGTAATATCCACTTTATTAACCTCCTGATTTATCCATCGGTCATACTTGGTTAAAACTTTAGGTTATTTTTGTATTAAATATTTTTGGGTTGCCGAAATTCAGATTAGTGATATTGTATTGATATCTGAAAACCTTTTTGCTATAAAAATCATAAATCAATCCATATGATAAGGAGTTAATATGAAATCCGGAATCAAGCTCACAATTTTTCTTGCTATCATTTTAGTTTTCAGCGGCTGTGCGTATGTCCATACTAAAACCCCATACGACCAAAACCTTAATAAAACCGAACTGGGTTCAAAAGTAGGCGTTGCCGATGCCTATGGCCTGTTCTGGCTGGTTGCCTGGGGAGATGCCAGCTACGCGGCCGCAGCAAAAAATGGAAACATTAAAATTCTGAAACATGCAGATCAGGAAACAAAACAGATATTTTTTGGAATATATAGCCATTGGCGGGTTATTGTTTATGGGGATTGATCGGGCAGGAGAATAAAAATGTCTATAACAGTAAAAACGATTATGGTCTCTTTTCTTTTATTCATCCCTTTGCTTGGCGGATGCAGCTTATTCGATCAGTTTGTAGGCGGGGCTCCATCAGGGAAGATCTTTACGCATATTAGAGTGCCCTACACACAGGATCTTAATAATACACATGTAACAAATATTCATGCAAATGGATTAATCATCCATGTAGAGGAACCGATTTCCGGTTATGGGCTTTATACGGAATTTAATTCCAATGCTATCGGGGATATTGCAAAGAGCCACGGACTCACTAAAGTATATTTTGCTGATATGGAGATTTTTGATGTTCTTGGGATCTGGCACCACGAGAGGCTCCACATTTACGGGGAATAAAATCAATTTTCTGAAAAAGAAAACTCCGACAAAAAAGGAGAAGAAAATGAAAAATAAGTTGTGGATAGGTTTGGCCCTCTTATTTATTATACCCGGTAATGTCTATTTTGTCTCATGTGCAGGCAAGACAGTTGAGGACGAGCCTTCTTTAAGTCAGGCGCCTGAGGATGAGGCTGAAAGACAAAAAGAAGAAGAATCAAGGCTTGCCGAAATAAAAAGACAGGAAGAACTTGAACGGCAGCGGGTCCTTGAAGAGGGGCGTCTGAGTGAAGCATCGGCAGAAGCAGAGCGTGAGATGGCGGCTGCCATGGACATGTTTGAAAATGAAGACATCTATTTTAGCAAAGGAAGTTATTCTCTGTCTTCGGAAGCACAGGAATTGTTAGAGAAAAAAGCCAGGTGGTTAAAAAAGAATCCTGAAATTTCGGTAATCATTCAAGGGCATACAGATGAGCCGGGTACCGCAGAGTATAACCTTGCCTTTGGCGCAAGGCGCGGGGGAGAAGTAAAAAGCTCTTTGATAAAGATGGGTATATTACCGTCAAGGCTTACAGTTGTCAGCTATGGGAAAGAATCCCCCTCATATAAGGATCGTAACAAAGAATCCAGAAGAAAAAACAGACGAGTGCATTTTGTTATTGAATAATGGAAGAACGCATTTCTTTTCTATCTGAAAATTATCAATTAGAAGGACTTCTTGATAAAAGCAGTATCGAAAATGGGGTAGTCATCACACACCCGCACCCTCTTTATGGCGGGGATATGCATAATTTTATTGTCGATCTGATTGCCCGTGCTTATCAAAAAAAAAGTTTTACAACATTAAAATTTAATTTTCGCGGCGCTGGAAAAAGCCAGGGAAGTTATGATGACGGCGCAGGCGAACAGGAAGATGTACGTGCTGCGCTTTCAACCCTCAAACAAATGGGAATAAAAAAAATCGATCTGGCAGGGTACTCTTTTGGCGCCTGGATCAACGCACTTGCAATCAACAAGAGCAATGTTGTTGAGAATATGGTAATGGTGTCACCTCCTGTCGGGTTTGTCGATTTTAGCCCTGTCAATTCAATTCCCTGCCTCAAGCTTGTGGTTACCGGCAGCAGGGATGATATTGCCCCTGCTGATCGAATTAAAACCATGCAACCTTCATGGAACCGAAACGCACATCTTAAGGTCATAAACGGTGCCGACCATTTTTATTCAGGATGTTTGGACGAACTTGAATCGGTTTTATCTTCCCATATTTAAAGACTTAGTATAAAGTTTGAAAATCAATTCAAACTGTTGATTTGCGTGAAAAGCGCTGTTGTGTCGTTTTTATAATTTGTCTTGACGGTGTATTGGATATTAGATATCTGATATCCTCGTTTTAAATAATTTTAGTTAAATAACAGATAATTAAGGAGGAGCAACGTGAGCAAAGTGAAGATGACCCCGAGTGAAGCATTGGTCGAGACAATGGTAGCAGAGGGCGTAAAAAATGTTTTCGGGATTGTGGGATCGGCATACATGGATGCATTGGATCTATTTCCGGATGCCGGCATCCGTTTCATTCCCGTAGCTCACGAACAAGCCGCCACCCATGCCGCGGACGGACTGGCCCGAATAACCGGCAAACCCCAATGCTGCATCGGCCAGAACGGTCCCGGCGCTGCCAATTTTGTTTCCGCACTGGTGGCCGCCTACTGGGCGCATTCTCCGGTTGTCGCGTTGGCGCCTGAAACGGGCTCCATGGGTATTGGAACCGGCGGTTTCCAAGAACTGGATCAGATGGCGATGTTTGAAAAACAAACGGTTTACCAGGTGCGGGTCAACCGTCCCGAGCGGATGGCTGAATTGGCCCGCCGTTGTTTTTACATGGCTAAAAATTTTAACGGGCCCGCGCATCTGAACATTCCCAGGGACTTTTTTTACGGAGAATGTACGGACGAAATTTACGAAACACCGGCCATTAAACGCGGTGCGGGTTCCATGGAGGATTTGGAGACAGCAGCTCAACTTATCGTTAATGCCAAGTACCCGGTCATCGTTTCAGGAGGCGGCGTTTCACAGGGGGATGCCCTGGGAGAGGTCAAGGTTCTTGCAGAGCACATCACCGCTCCGGTCGTCAATAGCTATTTGCACAACGACACGTTCCCTGCCAGTCATGAATTGGCTTGCGGCCCCATCGGTTATTGCGGCTCAAAAGCGGCCATGCGGATTATCAAGAAAGCTGATGTGGTCATCGCCCTGGGCACCCGGCTCGGTCCTTTCGGGACCTTGCCCCAGTATGACATGGTATACTGGCCGGACAATGCCAAGCTGATTCAGTGCGACGTCAATGTCGGGGTACTGGATCTTGCCAAGAGAGCTGATATCTACAGCTGTGGTGACGTCAAAGAGTTTACCGCATTGCTGTTCAAACGGATCAAGGAGCTTACTCCCGGTTTGGAGAAGAACAACGAGCGGCTTGCAGATGTGCAGAAAGAAAAAGACATCTGGGGTACCGAACTGGATGAATGGAGCGCCAGTTCACAGTCCCAGCCCATGCATCCCCGGCGCTTCCACCAGGAATGGACCCGGGCGTTGCCCGAGGGGTCCATTGTGACCACCGACATCGGCAACAACTCCTCGATGATTAATGCCTACTTGAAGTTTGAGGGCATTCGTCAACACATTTCCGCGCTGTCCTGGGGAAATTGCGGATTCGCCTATGGCGCGGCGCTGGGTTGCAAAATCGGAAAGCCCGATGTTCCGGTAATCGCCTTCCAGGGTGACGGTGCTTACGGTATTAGCGGTGTGGCTGAAGTGATGACTGCTGTTCGTGAAAATATTCCGGTAATCGCAATTGTAGCAACCAATTACGAGTGGGGCGCTGAGAAAAAAAATCAGATTGACTACTATGACAACCGCTTTGTCGGTGCAAACCTCCCGGAAAACCCGGATTATGAAAAATTGGCAGAAGACATGGGCGCCATGGGCTTTCGCGTTGATCATCCTGACCAGGTGGCCGATGTGATGAAAGAGGCGATTGCTTCCGGCAAACCGTGCGTAATCAATGCTATTGTCCAGGGTGGAGAAGAAGTGCTGGCAGAGCCGTTCAGAAGAGACGCGCTGAATATGCCGGTGCGCTACCTGGACAAATATGCCCATTTGAACGCTAAGTAATAGCGGGGTTAGCGAGGTAAAATTCCTCCGTTTTCAGGCCTTGGAACCGGAAATTGTTTTTTCATCCGGAGAAAAGCCGATGCCTTTCGCAAAAAGGCCCTCATTTTGATCATGGCGCTTGCCGTGATTGAATTGGTGCGGACCATTTTACAATCATCCGATAAAATGGAGCAAAAATTAGTTATGTGTTTTCTGATTATCAACACAGGCAGTTCTTCCGTTAAATTTACCCTGTTTGAAAAAGACGATCTAAAAATGGTTGCCGCAGGTATGGTCGAGCGCATCGGGCTAAAAGGTACGAAAATCCACACAAAGACTGCTGAAGGAATACAAGCCTCCAAAGAAACCCATGTGGCGGACACCCGCCAAGCGGTGGGGCTCATCGCCGATCTCCTGACAGATAAAAACAACAGTGATATTGAACCCGGGGTGGATATCGCAGGCATCGGTCACCGGGTGGTTCACGGCGGGGATAGGATCAGCAGCTCTGTAGTGGTTGATGATCGAGTTAAACAGATTATAAAGGAATGTTTTGAATTGGCCCCGCTGCACAACCCGCCGAACCTGGAAGGGATTGAAGCATGTGAGAATATTTTTCCTGGCATTCCTCAGGTAGCCGTTTTCGACACCGCATTTCACAAGACAATTCCGGAACGGGCTTATCTTTATGGATTGCCTTATGCGCTTTATAAGGAAGATAAAATACGTAGATACGGTTTCCAGGGCACCAGCCATCAATACGTCTGCCGGACCGCGGCCAGCCATCTCAATAGGCCGCTGGAGGAACTTAAGATCATATCCTGCCATCTTGGTAACGGATGCAGTATTACGGCTGTTGACGGGGGCCATAGTATTGACACCAGCATGGGGTTCACCCCCTTGGAAGGTTTGATGATGGGTACCCGCTGCGGAGACCTGGATCCGGCCATCGTCTTTTACCTCATGGAGCATAAACATCTTGATCCTCGACAGATTAACGAACTGTTGAATAAACAAAGCGGTCTATTGGGCCTTGCTGGGATCGATAGTAGCGATTTGCGTGACATTTTCGAAGCATCTGAAAGTGGGAACCGGCAGACCGACACGGCAGTTGAAGTTTTTACCTATCGGATTAAAAAATATATCGGAGCATACGCTTTTGCATTAGGAGGAATTGATGCCATTGTGTTTACGGCAGGAATTGGAGAGAACTCACCATTGATCAGAGAATTGGCCTGTCAGGGCTTAAAAAACTTGGGGATTATCATTGATCCGAAAAAAAATGCCCTAGCAAATAAAACGTGTCGTGAAATACAAAGTAACGAAAGTCAGGTGAAAGTGCTGGTCATTCCCACAGACGAGGAAAAGGAAATCGCCCTTCAAACCCTCGAACTGCTTCATGAAGAAAGGTAAGCTAAAATCGTAACTATAACCAAAAAAGGCTCGAAACTCTTTCTAAAATTTGCCTGTTTTTACCCTCCTCCACCGGGCGATGGAATACCAGAATCTTGTGGATGTATCCGAGAATTCTATGTCCAGGGGAACAAACAAATTCGAAATGTATTAAATGGTGGTTGTTGATACCTTTTTATACATAGTTCCGATAGTAACCGCACTCGATGTGCTTCGCGATAAGTCTTATGTCATTGTTGACAAGTTAAAAAAGGAACTTAAGTTTATCGCTAGTTATAAACCGATTGTTTATTACCTGAATTTTGGAGACAAAAATGGCAATTGAGACGAAAGAGCAGGTTTTTGAAAAAGTACTGGAAATGAAAAAACCTCTATGCCCGCACTGTAAAAAAGAGATGAGCATGTGGGAGGTTCCTCTCATGACTTTTAGTGATGGGTTGGGGTGGGGCGTACCCTATCTTTTTCTATGTTTTAATGATGAATGCCCCCTGTATAAACAGGGATGGGATGATCTGTTGGAAAATTTTGCTCAAACCGCCTCATATCGCTGCATGAATTATCCTGGCACAGATACTTTTGAACTGATGCCTGTTTTCAGTTCCATGGGTGCCACAGGACAGATTATCGACGACCAGGTTGTTGCTGCCGAAGAAGCTTTAAAAGAAGCAATTAAAAAAGGATTTTCAATTCTTGCAGGCTGCTATATTTCAAAAGATTCACCAGCTGTTTTAAGACTGCTTATTGACCCGACAGAGCCGGCTAAGGTCAGGTTAAAGGCAGCGGAAATGCTGGGGGATATCGGAGAGTTGGAAGCCGTTGATGCCCTTAGAAACCTCAAGGTCGGCAATGAACTTATTGAAAATGAAATAGATAAAGCAGTCAAAAAAATACATGAAAGACATTTTACCCGTGATTGCCCCTTTTGTGCGGAAATAATAAAAAAGAAAGCCAAGATTTGCAAACACTGTCAAAGGGAAGTGGCTGGTGAATAATCTTTAAAAAAGCTCCAGTTGAACATGTTTGTTTTTCTTTTTTTTCTTTAAGACAGGTGCTTCGTGTGTTCTTAATCGTTTTTCAATATCTTCTACAAACGGGGAGAGATCCCTTGATACTGCTTTTCCAAAGATTCTGCGTTTTTTCGCACGGGTTAAATACAGCCTTTCTTTTGCACGAGTCATGGCCACATAAAAAAGCCTTCTTTCCTCATTAATATCGCTCGCTTTATCCTCTCCTCTTTCAAAAGGTATATATCCTTTTTCACAGCCGGTAATGAAAACTACCGGAAATTCCAACCCTTTTGCTGCGTGCATGGTCATCAGTGAAACCCTTTCCGCCTGCGGGTAGTAGGTGTCCGTGTCGGTTTGCAGGGCCGTTGCTGTAAAAAATTCGTCTGTATTATTTCCGTGGTTTTTTGAAATATCGATAAGCTTATTAAAGGCATCTTTTGATTCAAGGCTGTTTTTCGCGGTTGCTTTCAGCTTTGTGTTTTCCGTAATATATAAAAGCTTTTTCTCAACCGTCATGCCTTTCATCTCTTTTTTTAACCTTGAAAAGCTATCCATAAACGCACGAAAGTTTATTTGTCTTTGCCTGCTCATCTCTGGTAATGGAAAGCGGGCGCTGTTCATAACTGCTTTTTTTAAAGAAAATTTGCTTTTTTTTGACCAGGATTTAAAAATATCCACTGTCTGCCTGCTAATTCCGGGGGTTATTACTTTATTTACTCTTTCAACATCTATGTATGATCCAACACCCTCAATAATCTTTAATAAAGATATACTTTGCTTAATATATTTTTTATTAAAAATTTTGTCTTTGCTGACAATTTGAACAGGAATACCTCTTTTATCAAAAACATCTACTATGCTTTGGTTTTGAGATTTTGTCCTGTATAAAACAGCAAAATCGGAAAAACTCCTTTCTTTAATGGAATAAGGCTCTTTAACTCTTCCGGTATCAATACTATGGTGCCCTGTTCCTCCTATCATCTGTTCAATGGCGCGACTAACTGATTCTGCTTCTGCTTTTTCTGTTGAACGCTCAAGGATTATTATTTTTTTTAATCCTTCTATCTGGGAATAAACCCGCCTGGCAAAATTGCCTGATTTTTTAGAATTTTTTGTTTCTTCTGCTGAGCCAGACATATTTCTGTTTTTTATAATCTGGTATGATGCTTCAAGAATAGTTTCTGTTGAGCGATAGTTCTTTGTAAGGGTTATTGTTTTCGCATTATTATAATCTATATTAAACCGGTCGAAATATTTTACATCAGAACCTCTAAATCCGTAAATAGACTGATTGGGGTCGCCGACAATGCAAAGGTTGTTGTTTGAGCTGTCCGGCGGAGCCAGAGCTTTTATTATTCTGTACTGCCCGTGGTTTAAGTCCTGATATTCATCAACAAAAATAAACTTAAACCTATCAGTGTATTTTTTTCTAATTCTATCATTATTTTCAAACATTTTTACTACCATATATATAAGATCTTCAAAGTCACAATGTTTCTGTGTTGCTAAGAGGTTTTGATATACTCTGTAAAAAAGGGGGAACGATTCATCATTCTTTTCACCGGTTATGTCTTTAATATAATCGTCGGGTCCAATTATCTGTTGTTTGGCATATACTACTTTATCTAAAAAAACCTGTGGTTTTTCATTAATAGTAATTCCTTTTTTTTTAATATCTTTTAAAGCCTCTAAAACCAAACTTTTTCGTTCATCATCGTCTATTATGGATAGCTTTGGTTTATTTTTCTGTTCTTGTAGTATTTTAAAACAAAGCGAATGGAAAGTTGCAATAAGAGGAAGTTCTTTAACACCTTTTATTAAAATCTCAAGTCTTTCCCTCATCTCAACGGCTGCCTTATTTGTAAAGGTAACGGCAAGTATATTTTCCGGCAACACTTTATTATCTTTTACAAGATGCGCAATGCGGTGTGTAAGAGTTCTTGTTTTACCTGTACCGGGTCCGGCCATAATTATAAGAGGACCTTTTTTATGCAAAACGGCTTTTTTTTGATCTTTATTTAATGTGCTTGTTATATTGTCTTTTTTATTCTCCGTTTTAGACTGTTTTCTTTTTTTTTGTTTTTCTGTTTTCTTTCCTTCCTTTTTATTAAACTCTTTTTTTGAAGGCCTGTAAATAAAAAGAGACTGTTGGTTTGAAAGTTTTTCTCTTTCTTCCTGTGTAAATATTTTTACCTTGCCAAACTCACCATCATATCCAGGTAGAAGAGTAATTTGTTTAGCTCGCACTCTTTTAATTGCTTCACCTAACAAAGGAATTCCCGATTTTCCCAGAGACTCATAAGTTGTTTCGTGAAGTATTTTTAATTCAGGACCAAGCTTTTCCAGCAAATCATTATATTTTTGTTTGACTCGTTTTGAACCTGCACCCACTTTTAATATTTCGGACAATATTTCAGTTAAAGGTATAATACTATAAAATGGGTTTTTTTGTTCTGGGTAAATATTTTCAGGTTGATCCGCCAGCTCTTCAACCCTATATAAAACTCCCAGTGTTAATGGTTTTAGGCATACAGGACATATTCCTTTGTTTTTAATTGTCTCTTTAGGTAGAAAACGAATATTGCATTTCCGGTGTCCGTCCAGGTGATATTTGCCTTCCTGGGGGAAAAACTCAAAAGTACCGAGAAATCGCTTTTTATCTCCTTCTTTTATTGCTGATCTTATATTATAATATGAAAGATCTGTATTAAATAGGTTTGCCTCCCGGCCAAGTTTCATGGGTGAGTGCGCATCTGAATTTGATATAAGGGTAAGCCCATCAAGCGCGGATACTCTCCAGTTCATAGGTGGGTCGGACGAAAGACCGGTTTCAACTGCAAATATGTGCGGTGTAAGATCTTCAAAACACTCTTCTATGGAATCAAACCCTGATTTTGAACCCATCACAGAGAACCATGGAGTCCATATATGGGCGGGTATAAAAAATGCCCCGTTTGAAGTGTCGAGCATAATTTCAAGCAGGTTTTTTGCATCAAGGCCCAGGATCGGTCTTCCGTCAGACTTTATATTTCCTATTTTATCCAGCTTTTTATTGAAACTTTCTGCTTTTTCCAAATTAGGCATAAATATAAGATTATGGTTTTTTCTTACTTTTCCGTCTTTTTTATAAATATTGCTTATTTCGCAACTTAAAAGAAAACGCACTTTTGACCTGCACAAGACGGGAACTTCTTTATCACATATCTTAGCTATCTTATCTTTTAACTTAAAAAGACCTGGTTCAGCGGGAGCAAGTTTCTCTTTTATTTCCGCAAACCATCCCGGATGTGTAAAATCACCTGTCCCTATCACAGTTATTCCTTTTAACTGAGCTGCAATATAAAGATTTTCAAGGTCAAGGTTTTTTGCTGTTGCTATTGAAAATTTAGAATGAATGTGGAGATCAGCGATAAATTTCATTTACCTTCCTTATTATTTATTAAAAACACTTTGTTTTCATTAAGTTATAGGGTTTTAGAGATTTTAAACTAATATGCCACGAAAACATAAAATTCTCTTGTAAATATTGTATCATTCCGCTATATATATTTATTATTTGCCTATTTATACACTATATATTGATATTTCAGACCTTCTGGGGTATTGAGTGTTGTTTTTTTAATTTATTAAAAAAAGCTGGATTTTGTTATTAGTTTGTTAACAAATACCTTTATACAAACACCTTTTTATGTACAACACAAAAACGTATACTTATTGTTGATTTATTAACCTTGTTATATATTTTTATTAATTAAAATATGTTTGTATAATTAATATGTTATAAGGTTGTTATAGTTATTAACAACCTATATTTATATTAATAACTTTTAAATAACCTTAAAGGAAATATTATGGATTTTACAATAAAGAAAAATATTTTCTATACCGTTTTATCTAAAGTGCAGGGCCTTACCGGAAGAAAAACAAACCTTGCCATAACAACCAACGTGCTTATAAAAGCAAAAGGTTCACATATAACTGTTATTGCTACAGATTTAGAAACAGGATTTGAAGGCCACTATTCTGCTTCAATAAAAAAAGAAGGCATAGCGGCTATAAACGCAAGAAAATTATTTGAAATTGTAAGGGAATTTCCGGATGAGGTAATAAGGATACATGAAGTCGAAAATTACTGGATTAAGATTGGAAGAGATAAGGATGATGGTGTTGAAGAAAAGCAACTTGAATTTAATATAGTTGGTATGAATCCTGAAGATTTTCCTGATATACCAGAGATAGAAGAAGTTAAATTTTTTGAGATTGATTCTATAGCATTAAATAAAATGATTGAAAGAACAGTAATAATAACGGCCTCTCCAGACGATAAGAGAGCACATTTTATTGGGATATATTTAGAAATAATAGAGAAGGATGATGAAAAATTATTAAGGATGGTATCGACAGATGGCAGCAGGCTTTCTACAGCGGATAACATATATGATAAAAGTTATGATATCCCCATTGATAAAAGTATCTTAATACCTAAAAAAGGAATAAATGAATTAACAAAATTTCTTGACACAGAGAAAATGGTTCAAATAGGAGTTAAAGATAATAATTTTATAATTAAAAAAGATAGCGAAAAAATAATAATAAGATTATTAGAAGGAGACTTTCCAGATTATATCGATATAACTACTAAAAAAGATGTACACATAATTAAAATGGATAAAAACTTATTTTTAATGATGCTAAAAAGAATGTCCATTTTATCATCGGATGATTATAAAGGGGTTATATTCAGCTTTCAAAAAGATAAATTAAAAATAGATTCCACAAATCCGGAAATTGGTGAATCAAAAGAGGATATGATTATAAACTATAATGGTGATGATGTAGAAGCAATGTTTAACCCGAGATTCTTTATTGAAACAATTAATGTAATTGATGATGAAAAAATTTTATTAAGTATTAGTAGTGGAGAAAAGCCTTGTTTAATAGAGGCTGAAAACGATAAAAGCTATCTAAGTGTTATAATGCCTATGAAAATATGATGACATCGTTCCAAGGCTCATCTACTGCAGTGTAGCGTTTTTTAAGGAATTCAACATACTATCAGTATTGTCTTATCCCTGAAAAACTACAACGCCTTTTTATCCCGCTGATTTTTAACGGGGGTATATAAGCCTTTTCACGACGCCATCAGGCGCTTATCTAAAAACTTTTTACGAGTTTATAAAAATATGAAAGAAGAAACAAACATATATAACGAAGATAATATAAAAATACTGGAAGGTCTTGAAGCTGTTAGAAAAAGACCTTCAATGTATATTGGAAATGTTGATATCGCAGGCCTACATCATCTTGTTTATGAAGTAGTTGACAACAGCATAGATGAAGCTATGGCCGGATATTGTGATACAATAAAGGTTATAATATATACAGATAAAAGTGTAAGTGTTGAAGATAACGGCCGCGGAATACCAGTAGGAATTCACAAGACAGAGAATATTCCAGCCCTTGAAGTGGTTATGACAAAGCTTCATGCAGGAGGAAAATTTGATGATAATTCATATAAGGTTTCCGGAGGACTGCATGGAGTTGGTGTTTCTGTTGTAAACGCACTTTCTTCTTTTCTTGAAGTAGAAATATATTCAAACGGAAAAATTTATTATCAAACCTACGAAAAAGGCAGTAAGAAAAGTGAATTAAAAGTAACCGGAAAAACAAGAAAGAAAGGCACAAAAATTCACTTCGTGCCCGATATGGAAATATTAACTACGGACAATTTTTCATATGATATTATTGTTAGAAGATTAAGAGAACTCGCATTTTTAAATAAAGGTGTAAAGATAATAGTTGAAGATGAACGCTCTGACCAAAAAGAAGAATTTCTTTTTAAAGGAGGCCTGAAATCTTTTGTTGAACATTTAAACAGGAGACATTCGGTACTTCATAAAGCTATTATTATTGAGGGAATAAAAAATGAGGTACAGATAGATTTAGCTATTCAGTACAACGATACATATAATGAAAAAATATTTTCCTTTGCAAACAATATAAGAACAGTTGAGGGTGGTTTTCATCTTATCGGTTTTAAAGCAGCTCTTACAAGAACAATAAATCAATATGCAGCAAACGGAAACCTGCCAAAAAACCTTAAAGCAAAAATAACAGGGGATGATGCCAGAGAAGGTCTTACAGCAATTATCAGTGTCAGGATTAAATCACCCCAATTTGAAGGCCAGACAAAAACAAAGCTTGGAAACAGTGAAGTAAAAGGGCTCGTTGAATCCTTAGTAAATGAAAAACTGGGAGAATTTTTAGAAGAAAACCCGTCAATAGCAAAGAAAATAATATCAAAAAGTGTAGATGCTGCAAGAGCAAGGGATGCAGCGAAGAGAGCAAGAGACATTGCAAGAAATAAAGGAGCGCTATTTGATTCGACACTTCCTGGAAAACTAGCGGAATGCCAGAGTCCATATCCTGTTGAAAGAGAATTGTTTCTTGTAGAGGGAGATTCTGCCGGAGGAAGCGCAAAACAGGGAAGAGATAGGAAGTTTCAGGCAATTTTGCCCCTTAAAGGGAAAATATTAAATGTTGAAAAAGCCCGGTTTGACAAAATTTTAAAAAGCGAGGAAATAAAGAATATAATTACAGCCCTAGGTACAGGTGTCGGAAAAGATGAATATGATATTGAAAAAATAAAATATCATAAAGTAATAATAATGACAGATGCAGATGTTGATGGCTCACATATAAGGACGCTTTTGTTAACATTTTTTTTCAGACAGATGACAGAAATTATTGATAAAGGATTTCTTTATATTGCTCAACCACCGCTTCTTAAAATAGGTAAAGGGAAAAACGAAAAATATCTTAAAGATGAAGAAGAGTTAAGCAATTATATATTAAAAAGAACATGTAATAATAAAAGTATAAAGGCAGACGAAAATATAATAAATGGACACAATCTATATGTTTTAATAGGAGATATCGCCGAATATTCCTTAATTATGGCAAAGCTTAATAGAAGAGGACTGAAAACAGATATCGCCGAATTGCTCATAAAGGAAGGTGTTGAAGATAAAAAATTTCTCCAGGACGAAAAAAAGATGTCGAATTTAAGACAGATATTAATAAAAAAAGGGTATGGGGTAGATGAAGTATTATGGAATGAAGAACGGGATGTATATGAAATGGAAATAAAAAGCAATGGAGATGGAAAACAAAAAGAAATATTCGCTGAAAAAGACCCGATAACTGAAAAACCCATAAACATTGGAAGAGGCCTAATATATTCTAATGAATTTCAGAAAGGACTGGTTATAGGAAAGAAAATATTAAAGTACGATAATATTAATTTTCATGTTTATAATAATGATAATAAAGAAGAAACTTTGAAAATTGAAGATAAAGAGAGTCTGCTAAAGTATATGATAAATGAAGGAAAAAAAGGACTTGCCATTCAAAGATACAAAGGGCTGGGTGAAATGAATCCTGACCAGTTATGGGAAACAACAATGAATCCGGAGAAAAGGAATCTTCTACAGGTAAAGATAGAAGATGTTGTGGATACGGATGAAATATTTACAATTCTCATGGGAGAAGATGTTGAACCGCGAAGAGAGTTCATCTACAGCAATGCCCTGGAAGTCAACACATTAGATATTTAGTAGCCGTTCACGGCTTGAAATTAGAAAGTAGAAATTCGGGAGAGATGAAACGAGTTTACGAGTTGGATGTATATAAACCCGCAAAAACGTCATAAGATGTACTCTGGCGCGACTTTAATAAGTGTAACAAAAAGGCTCAGAACACCGTTGACTATCAGAGAATATAAAAACAGAAAAACCAAAGTTCCAATTTCTATTTTCTAATTTCAACGGTCCGCGAACGCGTAAAACATTTGTTGTTTTCACGAATAAAAAGCCGGATATTCAGATATGAAGATTAATTTTATAAAAGCAAGAGATCTTCCAGATCTTTGGTTCCAGGCGGTTAATGATATTTTAGATGATGGTCGTAAATTTAAGATAGACAGGGGAAGTTATGCCGGGCAGACAAGACTCGAATATGACTATTTCTGCGGACACATAACACATCCTTTTGTTAAGCCCTTGCTCCCGGACATTCCACCAGCATGCGGAATACCAAATCCTGTCGAGGAAGCATATATATACGGTGGGAATGGTTATGAAAGATCCTATATTGAATATCTTATGACAGGTCACAAAGAACCCGGAGAGTCATATACGTATGGCGAAAGAATTACAAAAGTTCCGCTCACCGGTGAAAAACTGGCATGGTGGAAAGAAGAGAATAAAGAAATAATTGATAAGAGAAAAATAGATGAAAAAATTGTTTTTGAAGAAGACGGTGTAATTTATTTAAACCAGATAGAATGGATTATAGATACATATAAAAAATACGGTGAGCGCAACAACCAGATGGTATTACAGGTAGCTCATCCGTCAGACCTTACACTGATTGATCCGCCATGTCTGAGGTCTATTGATACCAGAATTCAGGATGACACATTAACTTTTTTTATATATTTCAGATCCTGGGACCTATGGGGTGGGCTGCCGGCAAATCTGGCCGGCATACAAAACCTGAAAGAATATATGGCCGGCGAAATAGGTGTTAAAGACGGAGAAATGATAGTAGAGAGCAAGGGCCTTCATTTATATGGCTACGCCGAGGATCTTGCAAAACTAAGATGTTTGAGAGAATAAGTTAAAGATTTGTTTTATATTTTCCGCTTTACCGGAAAATATGCGAAAAAGATTAGAATTCAATATTATTCGGCGTTCTGGGAAAAGGTATTACATCTCTTATATTAGTTATACCTGTACACAACATTAAAAGCCTTTCAAAACCAAGGCCGAAGCCACTATGTTCAACAGTCCCGAATCTGCGGGAGTCTAAATACCACCAGTAGGTCTCTTTAGAAAATCCCAATTCATCCATTCGAGAACAAAGCACATCAAGGCGTTCTTCTCGCTGGCTGCCACCTATGATTTCACCGATACTAGGAACAAGTACATCCATGGCGGCAACGGTTTCACCATCATCATTCATGCGCATATAAAAGGGCTTAATGGTTTTTGGGAAATCAAAGACTATAACGGGTTTTTTAAAGTGCTGTTCAGTAAGATAACGCTCATGTTCGGATTGAAGATCTTTTCCGAAATCAATATCATATTCAAATTTTTTACCGGATCTTTTCAGTATTTCAACTGCTTCTTTATAAGGGAGCCG
>RCNB010001266.1_pt1 | contig 15941 bp, 13 predicted proteins | sample 2041321 | NCBI WGS metagenome assembly RCNB01 (sample SAMN09708232, study PRJNA481090) | Marine sediment metagenome, whole genome shotgun sequencing project. | reverse complement strand
ATCGAGTTCACCGCAAACGGCTACCTCTATGAAGGCGGGATCAATCTTGATGGACTCGTAAAAAGTCTTTTGTGAGAGACATTGAGCATTTTGGGGAAAAAACAGTCGAGATGTTCAGCGTTAAAAAATGCTAACTGTTTGAGGGCGTTAGCCCGAGTTTTAGCATTTTAGCTGAACATTGCTACTGTGCCCAAAATGCTCACGGAACGAACAAAATTGACTTTTTACAAGACCGTCAATCTTGCCAAAGGTCCGGATCAACAACTCCTATTTTCACCGCATACTTCACCATCCCCACAAGATCATGTATGTCTAGCTTTTTCATGACGTTGGCACGATGCTTTTCTACTGTCTTTGGGCTTACGCAGAGGACATCGGCAATCTTTTTGGTGGAACTTCCCTCCACCACCAACCTAAACACTTGCTGTTCTCTTTCAGAGAGCAGATCATAACCACGCACGGCAGGCCTTTCTTTTCTAGACTCAAGATAAGCACCAATAACATCCGCCCGAATTTTCGAGGAAAGAAAATATTCCCCGCGACGTGCTGCTCTAATAGCTTCAAGCACCTCAGAGTTGGGCGAAGCCTTTAGCACATAACCCAGTGCCCCTGAAGTAAAGACCTGATGCACATAAGCTTCCTTTTTGTGCATCGACAACACCACTATTCGTACATCAGGCACAGCATCCTTTATCAGGCCAACCGCTTCCAGGCCACTTAAGCGCGGCATAGCAATGTCCAGCAGCACAATATCCGGGCGCAATGATTTTGCCTTCTCAAGTGCCTCAACACCATCACTCGCCTCGCCTACAACCTCCATGTCCTGCTGGTCATCCAAAACCTGCTTGAGGCCTTCCCGAACTATCGCGTGGTCATCTGCCAGCAAAACCCTCATTTCTAATCTCCTGCCTTATCTGAGCAAATCGGTATCTCAATCCTGATAAATGTGCCCTTCCCCATACTGGAACGGATGTCGATGCTCCCACCCACAGATCCGACCCTTTCTCGCATGCCCAACAAACCAATGCCCTGCTGCTTTCTCGGAAACGATAACGAACACTCCCTTTGCCAAAATCCGATCCCGTCATCCTCTATTGTAAATATAAGCATGGGATGGCTGTAAGTCAGCAACACGCTAACATGCTTTGCCTTTGCATGTTTTGCTATGTTGTTCAGCGCCTCTTGAAGGATTCGATACAAAACGATCTCAATCTCGGACCCCGATCGTTTCTTAACTCCAGTGGCCTGAAAATTGATTTGAAGGTCTCCGGCTCGCTCCGAAAAATCTTCTATATACGATTCCAAGGTCGGAACAAGTCCAAGGTGATCAAGCATATCAGGGCGAAGCTCCGATGATATATGTCTTGCCTTATCTCCCAGCTCTTCAATCAATCCGATTAATTCACTGCATTTGCCTTGTTGATCCGTCAGACCCCCAGGTAGAGAATTGTACAAAGACTCAACACCCAAGTGAAGCGCCGTCAAGACCTGACCACATTCGTCATGAAGATCACGAGCAATCCTTTTCTTTTCCTCTTCCGTAGCGCTGATAAGTTGTCGGGAAAGATGCCTTACTTCCTCTTCTGCGCACTTTCGTTTGTCAAGTTCCAACATCAATTGTTCCGTTGTCTTGGCCAACTCAGCTGTACGTTTTTCTACCCGTACCTCCAATTCATCATAGGCCCTTGCCAGCGCCTCTTCCGCCTTCTTGCGGGCAATGCGATCGGCATGGTTTTGCAATATACCCGGGATAACTATCGGCAAAAGATCTAAGTAGTGTTGTTCAGGATCCTTGATCATATAGTCATCGACTCCTGCCTTAAGGGCCTCAACGGCAAGCTGTTCCGAGCCTTTACCAGTCAGAATTAACATGGGCAAGAAGGTCTGTTCAGCGAGCAGCTGCTTGCACAGCTCCAAACCGGACATACCAGGCAAGTCATGGTCGATAACGGCAATATCAAAGGCCGGACTATTGCCACGGATTGCATCCAAGGCCTCTTCGCCTCGCACATATTCTGCAATCTTACAGTCAATGTTGCTCCTTTGGAAGATACGGCAGAAAGCGATCCTGTCGTGCTCGTTGTCTTCTACCAATACGATCCTAATAGGCGGCAACGCCTTAGTCTTGTCGAAGTTCATCATCTTTCTCGGGTAGTTCTACCAGTTGCCAGAAAAGGCTGATCGTTCTTACCGCATGCGAAAAATTGTCAAAGCCGACAGGCTTTACGATATAGGCATTGGCGCCCAGATCATAGCTTTTAAGTCGGTCCTCTTCGTCCTTGGAGGTGGTAAGAACTATTACAGGAAGTCGGTGCAATTTCGCATCTTCTCTGATGCTCTTTAAGACCGAAAGCCCATCCAATTTGGGCATGTTGATATCCAGGAGAAGGATTCCGGGTCGAGGGGCAGACCCAGGCTCACTATATTTGCCCCGTTGGTGAAGGAAATCCAAACAGTCTTCTCCATTATCAACAACATAAAGAGGGTTGGCCACGTGATACTTCTCCCACGCTCGCCTTACGGCCACTACGTCGTGTTCATCATCCTCTGCCAAAAGAACCTCAAAAGGTTTCTTACTCATATCTATTTCTCCTTTTGCAGCTTGGGAAGTGTGATAAAGAACGTGCTTCCTTTGCCAAGCATTGATTCTATGCGAACCGAACCATACAGTTTGCTTGAAGCCTTTTTGACAATAGCAAGGCCAAGGCCTGTGCCGTCGTACTCCTGACGAGTGTGAAGCCGCTGGAACACGCGAAAGATCTGCTCATAATACTGTGAATCGATCCCTATACCGTTATCACGCACAAAAAATTCACAGCGGTCTCCCGGCGCTGCTGCCCATCCCAGTTTAACACGTTTGTTTGTGGAATTGTTGAATTTAGCTGCGTTTACTATAAGATTACGAAATATCTGCCGCAGAAGTGTTTGGTCGGCCTCAATGGTCGGCAAATCGTCAGCCACCACTACTTCAACATCTGAAGGTAGATCAAAAGTGCCCAGGAGCTCCCGGAAAAACACTACCATATCTACTGCATCGACAGGACCACGTCGCTTTCCGACTCTAGAAAACTCCAACAGATCACTTACCAGCTCTTCACCCTGACGGATGGCCCGATTAAGACCGTCAAGGTAAGTTGTCTGCTCCGGCCCGAGAGACCCTTCCAGGTCTTCACGCAAAAAATCACTGTAATTGTGTATAGCTCTAAGAGGGGCTTTGAGATCGTGCGATACGACGTAGGCATATTGAGAAAGCTCTTCATTAGCACTTTCCAGAGCGGCTGCCTTCACTGCAAGATCTTTGTGGGTAAAACGGAGCGCCTTCTCTGTCTTTTTCCGCTCAGCAAGTTCTACCGTTAGCTTCTCCGCTGTTTCAGCCAGCTTCGCGGTCCGCTCTTCAACCCGCAGTTCAAGCTTATCATGGGCCTTTTGCAATGCCTCCTCAACCAGTTTACGATCAGTAATATCCCGCAAGATGTGGATGCTACCCACGGGCACTCCATCACGATTTAAATAGATCGCAGCACTTATGCTGACATCGAGGACATTGCCCTCCTTAGTATAGCGACGGCTCTCAATACCGTAAGAACTCTCCCCTGAAAGGACCTTGTCGATCATCATTTTTGTTTCAGGCCAATTTTCTTCTGGGACGTAGCGTATCTTCATCCCCAAGATCTCTCCCGGGGTCCAGCCAAACACTTGAGTAAATGCAGGATTTATGTATGTGCCCCTACCCTTCATATCATAAACAACGATAGGGTCCGGAGAGGCTTCCAGGACCGTATAGTATCGTGCCTGGCTTTCCCGCAGTTCATTTTCCGCCTTTTTCCGTTCTGTAATATCAAGAAAGCTTTCCAGTAAATGCTTCCTGCCGCCCAACATGAGGGGGACTACGGTCTTAAGAATCGGCACACTGCCACCACTGGCCGTGAGAAGCACATTTTCTGAATTGTCCATCTCCTGCCCCAGATCGGTTATAGGGCATTGGCCCTCACCGGCCGGGCAGATGAATTTGTGGCATACCTGACCAAGGATCTCCTTTCTTGGAAGACCGATCAAGGTTGTGGCAAGAGGATTGGTCTCCACGATTGTGTGCGTTTCCGGATCAATGAGCAATACTCCTGTCTCGATGGAATCGAGTATGCTGCGGAGGCGTTGCTCACTCTCCCGTAATTGCGTTTCAGCCTGGTTGCGTTCGCCCATTCTTTTCTCTTCAATCTGAAAAACATCCCAGAAAAGACGGGCTGCCACGTTTCCCATTAACCGGACATGATCAGGCTTCGTTCTGAATATCTCATTGGCAACCCCTTGCTTGCCGGTAAGCTCTATGATCATATGAAGTCCCGGCAGCTTGTATAGCTCCCGATAATCCGTAGTTGTATAGATTCCCTTTTCCTGGGCATAATTATAACCTACAGCATCGGGTTTACTACAGGCGACACCAATGAGCTTCATACGAAGCTGGTTGAGCTTTTCGGCAAATATCATGTCCATGATTGCCTTACACCCAGAACCGCCGCCCACGATGGCAACGTTGAGTACTTTATTCTCTTTCATGGCCTGGTTTCTCTAATAGCAAACGGTTACATCCCTGCCGGCGGCTCAGGCGCCTTTGATATCAAAAGCCGAAGACCACAACGGAGGCATCGGTTCGCCTCTGCACGGGCGGCTTCCGCCTCAAGGCTATGTTCAACTTCGGGAAACTCTCGGTCTAGGCGCTTTTCAACTGCAATGACAGGCACACTTGCTCTTGAAAGTGTGGAAAAGTCTTCAATGCAACCTATATATCCGTCCGGCGTTTCGACTTCGGCTATACGTTCGAATATCTCGCCATTTCCTCCAAGGTGCTTGTCGATATTCATGGCAGCTATTCGCCCTTGCTGTATAGCCCTGATAACAGTGGCCGGGCCGCTTACTACATCTCCACCTGCAAATACGCCTTCACGTTTGCATGAAAGGCACTCACTGTCGGCCAGAATTCGGCCCCGCTTGTCGGTATCCACACAAAAACCCTCCGGCACATCAGAACGCTGCCCAATAGCCGTAATCAGATAGTCCGGCTCCACAGAAAATTCAGAACCTTTTATCGCAACGGGCCTTCGCCTGCCACTCGCATCCGGTTTGCCAAGTTCCATGCGAACACACTCTACTACTATCTTTTCACCTCTTGCTTCCACCTTCTTGGGGGCAGTGAGATATTCGAAATTCACACCTTCCTCTTGTGCATAATCAATCTCTTCCTCGAATGCCGGCATTTCCTCCCGGCTACGACGATAAAGGATAGATACGTCCTGCACACCGCTTCGAAGTACGCTACGTGCAACATCAACGGCCACATTCCCACCACCGACTACTGCAACAACATTGCCCAGCTCGATTTTCTTGCCAAAGTTGATATCACGAAGCACGTCCACACCGTCAAGCACACGCAGGCCATCTTCCCCCGGGATACCCATCTTCATCCCCTTCGGCGCCCCCACTGCCAGAAAAACCACGTCGGCACCTTCGTTAAACAGTCTATCTACAGACTCGATTTTCACATTAGTCTTTATTTCAATTCCAATCTCTTCAATTACCTTGATTTCGCGGTCCAAGGTTTCATCCGGCAGACGATATCGGGGAATTCCTGCGCGCATCATCCCACCCGGTTTTGGCAGACTATCATAAATGGTAACCGAATGCCCCTTTTTTCGTAAAAACCACGCGGCGGTAAGACCAGCCGGGCCCGCACCAACCACGGCAACCTTCTTTCCCGTATCAGGCGCAACAGTAATCTTCTTTTTCCACTCACCGCTGTCAATATCGGCCACAAAACGTTTGAGCTCCTTAATGCAAATAGCCTCATTTACGTCGCACCTGCGGCACACATCTTCACAAGGATGAGGGCATACACAGCCAAGAGAAAGGGGGAGCGGGACTCTCTCCCTGATTACGGAAATGGCATCTTGGTATTTTTTTTCCGCAATCAGGTTGACATATCTGGGCACGTCAATACCAGCCGGACATGCGTTCATGCACGGAACAAGTGCTTCTTTACGATCTTCCTCGGCAAATTCCCTCTTTTCACGCAGGGCGCCGGTAGGACACACCTCTACACAGGCACCGCAGAAACGGCACACCGTATCACGCAAAGGCCTGTCATAACTGGTTGAGATGTAGCTTTTAATCCCTCGGTTCACCAATCCGATAGCGCTCACTCCACGGATCTCTTTGCACGCTCTATAGCAACGACCACAGAGAATGCAAAGGTTGAGATCCCTTATGAAAAGCGGATCATCCTCATCAATAGGGATACTCTTTCGCTCGGGCTCAAAGCCGGGAAGAATATCTTTCATGCCTACGTAATCGACAACCTTTTTGAACTGAGTGCCTTCCCGAAGGACATCTTTAGAACACTCCGTAAGGAGCAGCCAGATAAGATCCCGCCTAAGGTCTTTCAGTTTTTTCGTGTTGGTCTTTACGACCATATCATCTCTTACTTTTACGGTGCACGAAGGGGGCAGCCCCCTCATCCCCTCGATCTCCACAATGCAAAGCCTGCAAGCACCGATAGATTCCAGATCCGGATGGTAGCACAGATTCGGGATATAGGTACCCGCTTCAAGGGCCGCCTCCAAGACAGTCGCATTATCTCTTGCTTCAACTTTTTTCCCATCGATCTCTATCTTTACCATTTGCCGGCCTTTCATCGAATCGCCATAAACTCACATGCGAGTATACAAGACTTACATTTTGTACACTTGTCCTTGTCAATCCTTGCATATTCCTTCTTCTTCCAAGAAATAGCACCCGCGGGACATACCTTGAAACAACGCCCGCACTTGGAACACTTTTCTTCATCTACTTCAAAATCAAGCAATGCAGTACAAACATGGGCGGGACAATCCCGGTCCTTTACATGGGCGTCGTACTCGTCCCGGAAGTACCTCAACGTCGTAAGCACTGGATTGGGGGCAGTGTTACCAAGACCACAAAGTGAGGTGTTTTTTATGGTCTCAGACATCTTGCCCAGAAATTCGATTAGTTCAGGCGTACCATTGCCTTCGGTGATCTTGGTTAATACCTCATGGAGACGCTTTAACCCTATGCGACACGGCACACACTTTCCACAAGACTCTTCCACCGTAAAGTTCAGAAAATACCGGGCAACGTCTACCATACAGGTCTTGGCATCCACTACAATGATGCCACCGGAACCCATTATAGCGCCGGTCTTGTTTATTGACTGATAATCGATGGGAAGATCATGAAGTTCAGCCGGAATACAGCCACCGGAAGGTCCACCCATCTGTACCGCCTTTACCCCGGCGCGCTTGTTTAGCGGCCCTCCCCCTGGGCCAAATATTAGGTCATGGATAGTAGTACCCATGGGAACTTCTACCAAGCCTGTATTTTTGACCTTGCCTGCCAAGGCAAAAACCTTTGTCCCCTTCGAGTTCTCCGTTCCGATAGCGGCATACCAGCCTGCTCCCCTAGTAACTATATGGCGGATATTGGCAAGCGTTTCAACATTGTTGATATTTGTAGGGGCGCCATAGAGGCCTTTTTGTGCCGGAAAAGGGGGACGTACTCGAGGCATGCCGCGCTTACCTTCGATGGAGGCCATAAGGGCGGTTTCCTCGCCACAAACAAAGGCTCCAGCGCCCTGAACAATAGAAACATTAAAGGAAAAATGGCTTCCGAGTATGTCTTCTCCCAACAAGCCTTTTTGCTTCGCCTGATCTATGGCAATGGCCAGGCGTTTAATGGCGAGTGGATATTCGGCCCTGCAGTATATGAACCCCTCTGAAGAACCAATGGCATAGGCGCCGATGGCCATACCTTCAAGTACGGCATGGGGATCGCCTTCAAGGACGCTTCGGTCCATGAACGCACCCGGGTCCCCCTCATCTGCATTGCAAATCATATATTTGACGTTCCCCGGAGCATCCTTGGCAAATCGCCATTTTAACCCAGTACTGAACCCGGCCCCACCGCGACCGCCAAGCCCTGAGCTTTTGATTTCTTCTATCACCTCATCGCGTGTCATCTTCAGGGCCTTTGGAAGCGCCTCATAGCCGCCGGCAGAAATGTATTCATCGATATTTTCAGGATCGATCTCGCCACAGTTGGCGAGAACAAGGCGCATCTGACCTTCAAAAAACCGCTCATAATCCTTCCCTGCCAGTAGCTTTTCGACAGGTATTCCCTCTTTCAAGTGCTCCTTGACTATTGTGGATACGTCCCCGACTTTGATATATTCATATGTAATGCGTTTTCCATCTGCAGGGATAACATCCACAAGGACATCCCTGAAAAGCCCCCTGTCACCCACTCTCACCACCTCATAGGCGCCCGAGAGTCTTTCTTTTTTCAATTGTTTCTCAAATGCCTTGGCTACTTCAAACGCACCTGCGGAAATGCCGCTTGTGCCCATGCAAATCAATATCTTGTTTGCCATTTATCTATGCCTTTTCAACTGACTCGTTGCGCCTTAGGGCTGAAGCTGAGATGCCAAAATGTGAAGTTTTTTTTGTGCGAGCCCTTAGTTCCTCAATAAGCTCATCACCTTTTCCAACAGAAATCTTCCCGTAGATGCTGTCGTCTATGGCCATAACAGGCGCCATCCCACAGCACCCCAGACACGCCACTGTTTCAAGTGTAAACAGCCCATCCTGGGTGGTCTCCTCTACAGACACGCCAAGACTGTCCTTGAGGTGCTCAAGAATTTCCCTGCCTCCCATAATGTAGCAGGCTGTGCCCTGGCAGGCTCTTATGGTGTGTTTTCCCCTTGGAGTGAGGTAAAACTGGGCATAAAAGGTAAGCGCACCATAAATATCCACCGATGGAACGGCAAATTCATTGCAAATCAGCCCCACTACATCTTCGGGCACATAACCGTAATGACCTTGGACATCTTGTAAAAGAGGTATCAAGAAGCCCCTTTTCCCCCGATATTTTTCAAAGATTGGACTGAGTTCAGAAAGATCGATTTCCATGCTTCACTCCCTGTAAGAATCTAAGGTATTGACGGACAAACTTCTGGGAGGCTGTCCGAGAATGAAATATTTTTTCCAAGGTCAAGGAAGGCGAAAATTTTAACCGCAGGAATATATTTACATATTTCGAGGATTAAAATTTGAGCCTGACGCAGAGATTGGGAAAAAGAGCCATTCTCGGACAGCCTCTTAGCGTGGTACTATATTTTTTCTTACCCATTCTACAACAACATCTAGGGACGCACCCGGGAGAAAAACCTCTTTGACACCTATTGCTTTCAGCTTGTTAATGTCCCTTTCCGGAATGATCCCGCCACCTATTACTACAATATCGTCTGCTTGTTGCTCTTTCAAAAGGTCGATCACCTTTTGGAACAAAGACAAGTGGGCTGCAGCAAGACTGCTGAGCCCAATGAGGTCAACGTCTTCCTGGATAGCAGCACTCACGATCTGCTCCGGCGTTTGATGAAGCCCCGTATAGATAATCTCAAAACCCGCATCTCGAAATGCCCTGGCAATAATACGAGCGCCTCGGTCATGGCCGTCAAGGCCGGGTTTTGCAACCAATATTCTGATTTTTCTCATCACACTAAAAAGTCCCTGGGTCTCTATAAGTACCGAAAACTTCTCGAAAGATATCACACATTTCCTGCAAAGTAACATAGATAGAAGCACAATCGATAAGTTTTGGCATAACATTTTCATTACTGCTGCATGCCTCACCAAGCTTTTCTAAAGATTCTTTAACCTTCTTTGCGTCTCTGTTGTTCTTTACTTTATTGGTTCGGGCCAGTTGTTTCTCTTCCAGTGTATCATCCGTTTGGTAGATATCAACGGGGATATCTTCGTCAATAACGTACTTATTGACACCTACCATAGTTCTTTTCCGTTCATCGACTTCACGTTGAAAAGTGTAGGCGGCATCGGCAATTTCCAGCTGAGGATAATTCCTGTCAATGGCCTTTAACATACCCCCCATCTCATCTATTTTGTTGATGTATTCAAATGTCTCCAGTTCCATATCATCGGTAAGAGACTCCAGAAAATAGGATCCGCCCAGCGGATCGATAGCATTTACAACTCCAGTTTCTTCGGCGAGTATTTGTTGGGTCCTAAGAGCGATGGCTGCGGCTTCTTCTGTAGGAATAGCAAGGACTTCATCAAAAGAATTCGTATGAAGTGATTGAGTCCCTCCCAGTACGGCAGCTAACGCCTCAACCGCAGTACGAACTATATTGTTAAAGGGCTGTTGAGCTGTAAGGCTACATCCGGCAGTCTGGGTATGGAATCTAAGCAACAAGGAGCGTTCCGATTTTGCGTGGAAACGGTTTTTCATGATGTGAGCCCACATCCTGCGGGCGGCACGAAACTTGGCGATTTCCTCAAAGAAATCGATGTGAGAATTGAAAAAAAAGGACAGGCGCGGCGCAAAGCTATCTACATCAAGACCGCGTTCAAGGGCCGCCTCAACATAGGCTATACCATCAGCAAGAGTAAAGGCAAGTTCCTGTACTGCCGTAGAGCCCGCCTCACGGATATGGTATCCACTAATGCTTATCGTATTCCATCTTGGAACTTCTCGGGTTCCAAAGTCAATGGTATCAACAATCAGCCGCATGGAAGGCTCTGGTGGGCACATGAAAGTCTTTTGTGCGATAAATTCCTTTAACATATCATTTTGAATAGTCCCGCCCAGTTTTGACCTGTTAACTCCCCTTTTTTCGGCCATGGCTATGTACATGGCCCAAAGGACCGAAGCGGGAGGATTGATGGTCATAGATGTGGTGAGTTCATCTAAAGATAGTCCTTCAAAAAGAATCTCCATGTCTTTCAGTGTGTCAATTGCTACACCACACTTTCCACATTCACCACGGGCTTTGGGGTCGTCGGTGTCATACCCCATGAGAGTGGGCATATCAAAGGCTGTAGACAGACCTGTTTGTCCATGTTCAACGAGATAGTGAAAACGCTCATTCGTCTCCTCGGCGCTGCCAAGACCTGCGAACATCCTCATGGTCCAAGATCGGCCTCTGTACATGGAGGCTTGTACACCGCGGGTGTAAGGATATTGTCCCGGAAATCCGAGCTTGTCTGTGTAGTCAAAACCCCTTGTCTCGCATGGGGTATACAAAGGTCTTATCTCCTTGCCGGAAACAGTGGAATAGGACTTCTTCTTTCCAGGGGCTCTTGCCATATTTTTGTCATACTGGTCCTGCCATTGACTCGCACCGGATGCGATCTTAGTGACTTCATCATCGTTAAAAAGCCCACTCATAGACCACCTCTCAATGCTCTATGCCAATTCGGGCAGGTTGACCTTTGTCAAAATAATGCCTTGTACAAACCATAGTTGTCACCAGATCGGCCCTTTCAAGTATGGAACTACAAGCCCCTCTACCTGTTAGGATCAATTCAACATCCTCGGGTTTGCCCTTAATGATGTCCAAAACCGCGTCTTCAGATAATAAGCCGAGCGAGACAGCCACATTGATTTCATCCAGAATAAGAACGTCGCAGGCCCTGTTTGCCAGAAGCATCTTGGCCTCAACAAGCGCCGCTCCTGCCAATTCTTGATCTTGTGTTGAAGGGCCATCAGAACCGACAAACCCCTCCTTCCCCATGGGTTTGATCTCAAGCTCCGGCTGAAGACGGCGGGCCGCAACAAGCTCCCCAGTCCGATTGTCCCCTTTCAGGAATTGAATCATGACCACCTTGAGCCCTCTACCAATAGCCCTTAAGGCAAGCCCTAGGGCTGCGGTGGTTTTCCCTTTTCCGTCTCCGGTATAGACCTGCACTAGGCCCTTTTTAAGTCCCATTTGTTAGTTTTTTGCCTGCTTGAAGAGATTTCTGGCAATAACCAAGCGCATGATCTCATTTGTCCCCTCGTAGATCTGGCAGATCTTGGCATCTCGCATATGACGCTCCATGGGAAAGTCCTTGCAGTAACCATATCCTCCAAGCACCTGCACGCCCTCTACGGCGGCTCTCATGGCCACATCCGAGGCAAACATCTTGGCCATAGCAGATTCCTTTTCAAAGGCCTTTCCAGAATCTTGCAGCCAAGCAGCCCTTAACAGGAGTAGTTCTGCCGCATCGAGTTCTGTGGCCATATCGGCAAGCTTCCATTGGATTGCCTGGAACTTGGAGATCGGTCTTCCGAATTGTTCCCGCGTTTTCGAGTATTCCACGGCCTCATCCAGGACAGCGCGACCTATGCCGACAGCCTGTGCACCAATGCCGAGACGCCCTGCATCAAGGGTTGTCAGCATCTGCTTTAAGCCGGCGCCTTCTTCTCCCAAAAGGTTTTCTTTGGGGATACGGGCATCGTTAAAGACGAGTTCTGCAGTACCTGATGCTTTTATTCCAAGTTTCTCTTCTACTCTGCCTACAGAAAAGCCGGGGGTATTTCTTGAATCAACTATAAAAGAGCTGATCCCCTTTGAACCTTTCTCCCTATTTGTTACTGCCGCGACAACACAATAATCAGACACATTTCCATTGGTGATGAATTTCTTCTCCCCGTTTATGACCCAGCTATCTCCGTTGAGTTCCGCCGTCGTGCTCATTGACGCCGGATCCGAACCAGCCCCGGCCTCGGTTAGCGCATAACAACCTATGGCCTTACCACTTGCAACCGGTGTAAGGTATTTTTCTTTTTGTTCCGGGCTTCCGAAGGTATTGACCGGAAAGCAATACAGGGAATTGTTTACAGACATGATAACGCCCGTAGAGGCACAGCCCTTGGAGATCTCAATTATGGCAAGTATGTAAGAAACATAGTCCATTGCCGCCCCGCCATATTCTTCAGGGATTGCAATGCCCATAAGTCCCAGCTCTCCCATCTTCTGGCACAAATCAGCCGGGTGTTCTTTTTCTTCATCCAAGCGGGCTGCCACCGGCTTGATCTCCTTTTCTGTAAACCGCCGGCACATCTCCTGAATCATTTTCTGTTCTTCAGTAAGTTCAAAATGCATGCTACCCCCTTCAGGCTACTACTTATCACGGTATTTCAAGACAAAAGGCTCGGATAAATCCTAACGCCTCATGCTGCAAAAATGCTGTTTTCTTATACCAATTTCCCTTCAAATTTTGGTGGTCGTTTTTCAATGAAGGCGGTAGTCCCTTCTTTATGATCGGCACTGGCGAAACATACCGAAAAGGCATCCGCCTCCAATGCACAACCATTCCTAAGGTCTATATCAAATCCGTTATCTATGACGTGTTTGACAGCCCTGAGCGAGACAACGCCCTTTTGCGCTATTGTATTTGCTATCTTCAGAGTCTCTTCCAAAAGAGTTTCATCAGGGAACACCCGTGTTACCAGCCCCATCAAATGGGCTTCCTGGGCGGAAAGCATGCGCCCTGTCATACAAAGCTCCTTGGCCCGGGCCTTCCCGACGAGGCGACAGAGTCGTTGCGTTCCACCAAAGCCTGGAATCAATCCCAGGTTGATCTCCGGCTGCCCGAACTTGGCACTCTCCGCTGAATAGACAAAATCACAGGCCATGGCTATTTCACACCCTCCACCAAGGGCAAAGCCATTCACACAGGCGATAACAGGGATGTCCATTGCCTCAAGGGCAAAAAGGGTCCACTGCCCGGCCTGAGCGAACTGCTTGGCGCCTAGGGGGTCTTCCAGCGCCTGCAACACCTTGATATCAGCCCCGGCGATAAAGGCGCGCCCTTCACCGGTCAGTATGAGGACCTTGACCGTTTCGTTTCCATGGATCTCGGCAATGGCGACCTGAAATTCGCCGATTACTTCCGGATTCAGCGCGTTTAACACATCCGGTCGGTTAAAGGTGAGGGTGGCAATTGCATCGGATATGTCCAGCTTGATGGTTTGATAAGACATTATGACCTCCTCTTAATGGTGAGCTATTTCACAATTCCCTAATCCCTCTCAAGAAGCAAACAGACAGCCTCTCCGCCGCCTAAACACAGAGAGGCCACGCCGCGTTTTGCCCCCGTGTCCTTCATCAAATACAGAAGTGTTACCAACACTCTCGCACCGCTTGCTCCGATTGGATGCCCAAGGGCAACCGCGCCACCTCGCACATTCACTTTGGCCTGATCCAGTTTCAATGTCTTGCTAATTGCCACACTGGAGGCCGCGAAGGCCTCATTGATCTCAAAAAGGTCAATATCCTCAATAGTAAGCCCCGCTTTTTTTAGAAGCTTGGGGATTCCGTAGATCGGAGCTATGAGTACATATTTCGGGTCTATGGCCACAGAACACTGTTTTCCTACTCGGGCCAGTGGTTCAAGGCCCATCTCGTCCGCTTTTTTTCGATCCATTACAACGACAGCAGCAGCACCGTCGCTGATCTTAGAGGCATTTCCCGGCGTAACCGTGCCATCCTCCTTGAAGGCCGGGCGTAGCTTAGCCAGGGCCTCTATAGTAGTTGGACGAACCACTTCGTCCTTGGCAAATGAAATAGGACCTCCTTTTTTCCGTGGTATTTCAACAGGGAATATTTCCTGATCAAAACCACCTTCCTCCTGGGCCTTAAGGGCTTTGTTGTAAGAGTCCAGGGCAAACTCATCCTGGTCTTTTCTCGTAACATCATACTTTTCACTGCACAGTTCGGCACTCATTCCCATGTGGAAGTCATTGATATGACACCAAAGCCCGTCATGGACCATACAATCGGCTATCTTTCCTTCTCCCATTCGGTATCCCGTCCTAGCCTTGTCAAGAAAATAGGGCGCCAGGTCCATATTTTCCATGCCACCTGCAACAATCACTTCCGCGTCGCCCGCCATAATGGTCTGTGCCGCCAGCATGGCCGACTTTAAGCCGGAACCACAAACCTTGTTGATGGTGAAAGCCTCCACGTCGTTTGAAAGCCCTCCCTTTAATAACGCCTGCCTGGCCGGATTTTGGCCCAGGCCACACGGCAGGACATTACCCATGATCACCTCATCTACATCCGCCGAGGAAATTCCGGCCCGCCTCATTGCTTCCTTAATGGCATAACCACCCAAAGTTGTAGCAGAAACACCTGCAAGGCTCCCATGAAATGCCCCTATTGCCGTTCTCGCAGCACTTACAATAACAACTTCTCTCATTGCCCCTCCTTTTTCCCGAAGCTTTATGGGGTTGCACGCGTGGTTACAAACAAAATATTTCTGAATAGATAGGATACATGTTTGGAGAATCTCATAGGGAAAACGAATAAGTTGTAACAGCCTTAAAGTCAAGACTAAAGTAACTCCGACCGCTGCAATGTCAAAGCGACGAATAACCTATGGCGGCGCACTCAGGACAGTATCTCAAACATAGAATCGACAGATGAGTTGATGCCCCAGGTCCAAGGCGTCCAAGGGTGAGGCTGTACGAAGGTACGCCGAATCCTTGGCAACGCAGGAAATGGGGTATACCCGGCTTTCCCGAAGGGTAAGAAATATGGCTGTTTTGCACCCGTTTCCTGGACATCACCAATAGTTGATCCCTCATTGTCGCTCGTAACAACCGCATACGCAGGCCTTTACTGTTTTAGAAGACTCTTTGCCATATTTCTTATGCAACATTGGGGTTTACTTGTCCTGTGCCCCGTGCTATGGATAAGCGATAAAATATTAAGGATATTATATGGTTAATATTTGCGTTGGCCCTTGAACTTCGCGCTAAACTTCCCAAGATCAGGCCATTAGAAGTTTATAAAAGGTTTGGCTATGGCTTCTGGGTTAAGCTTAATTGGTGTTTCAACCCTTGAATCCCTTGCTGCCAAATGTGTTACCAGGCGACTCATCTGCTCTGTTCTTGATGCCAGAAAAAAAGAAGTGTACGCAGGTTTTTACAGAGTAGACAACAGAGGCACTCTAACAAGAGTAGGTGAAATTGTTGCCCTGACTCCAAAAGATCTTGCATTGCAAATCAACGAACCTGTTCTGATGATAGGAGATGGTGCCGTAGTGTACAAAGATCTTTTTCAAGAGTTGCTAGACGAGGATTTAGAATTT
>RCNB010001265.1_pt1 | contig 15944 bp, 15 predicted proteins | sample 2041321 | NCBI WGS metagenome assembly RCNB01 (sample SAMN09708232, study PRJNA481090) | Marine sediment metagenome, whole genome shotgun sequencing project. | reverse complement strand
CGGAAAAAACTTTGAGCAATGACCAAAAACTGAACAAAGAACTGCTAAAAAACGCTTTGAAGGACGTAAAAATAAGGTTTTTGGAAGTGTAAATGGAAGTTTCCATATCCTCTGCCCTATATCGGTTGGAAAAGGAAAATAAGAAAATCGGAATGGTCGCCCTCTTAAAGATCGAACGCGGTTTTTTTGAGAAATTGCTCCGTGAACCTGTAATCCGCAATATAAGCTTTAACACGAAGGTTCCTTTGCTAGTGCTTTCCAAAATAGAATAAGCACGACCTATTTCTATAGGGTTGTGGTTTCAAATATATCGGTTACAGTTCTATGTAAGGCAGGCGAATTGGGTATGGGGTACTTACAAGATTGCATAGGATGCCCAATTCGTGAAAGTTCTTGCTTGACTTTTTGAAAAGCGAGTGGACTTGCATAGAGAAAAAATAAGGTTCCGTTTTCGATATCGATATCAATAATTTTAATATCCAATATCCAATATCCGGCTTAGGTTTCGCATTACTGTCCTTTTCACTTCGTCACCGTTCAGGTTCTTTATTTGTGCCATAGCCTTCATCTTCTTTAGAATAATTTGGGTTTTTCTCCAAGATACTACATGAATGACGGCATAGAAATGACCTGTATCATTTTATGACCAATCTTTTTGAAATAGTTTTGGGTTTAGATGAAAGGAATGAAGCAAGCGTCGAATAAAAAAGAAACATCCAGTACTTCGGAAAACAATAAAAAGAGCTCGAAACCACCCTTTGGAGGCTATGGTTTCAGTTGGTTCTATTTTTTTCTATTTGGACTGATATTGTGGATTGTGATCTTTTCCAATCCCGTTTCCGGCACCAAGGAAATTAGCTGGACTTTTTTACAGGATTCCCTTTTGGCCCAACATGATGTTGAAAAAATCGTGGTCGTCAATAAAGAAATGGCAGAAATATATATTAAGCCCGACCTTCTTGAAGATTCAAAATACAAGGAGATTACAGATAGGTTCGGTTCTAAGACCGGCCCCCACTACCGGATGACCATAGGATCGGTAGAAACCTTTGAAAACAAATTACAGCTAGCCCAGCAGAATTTTTTGCCGGAGGAAAAAATCAATATCCAATACCAAAACCGTACGAGTTGGATCAATATTCTTTCTTGGCTGTTGCCCTTCGGACTTATCATTTTATTTTGGATGTATATGCTGCGTAGAACAGGCGGTGGAGGTACAGGTGGAAATCCGCTCTTCAATTTTGGGAAATCAACGCCCAAAATTTCGGAAAAAGGAACCAAAAGCTCGGCAAGCTTTAAAGATATTGCAGGCTTAAAAGAGGCCAAGATAGAAGTCATGGAGGTGGTGGACTTCCTTAAAAATCCCGAGACTTATACTAAATTGGGTGCTAAAATCCCTAAAGGCGTAATGCTGGTAGGCCCGCCGGGCACGGGAAAAACATTAATGGCCCGAGCGGTAGCCGGCGAGGCACAAGTGCCTTTTTTCTCTATGTCGGGTTCCGAGTTCGTAGAAATGTTCGTTGGTGTAGGCGCCTCTCGGGTACGTGACCTGTTTAAGCGGGCCAAGGAAAAGGCTCCTAGTATTATTTTTATTGATGAAATCGACGCCGTGGGCCGATCCCGTGGCAAGGTAAATGCTTTTCAGGCCAACGACGAAAGAGAAAGTACCTTGAACCAATTATTGACTGAACTGGATGGGTTCGGCCCTAACACCGGCGTCATTGTATTGGCGGCCACTAATAGACCCGATGTCCTGGACAAGGCCCTGCTGCGGCCCGGCAGGTTCGACCGCCATATCTATCTAGAACTCCCGACCAAAGAGGAACGAAAAGAGATTTTCGGGGTGCACCTGCGTCCTTTGAAATTGGCCAAAAACTTGGATGTAGAACTGTTGGCTGCCTTGAGTCCCGGATTTTCAGGTGCGGATATTGCCAATATATGTAATGAGGCCGCGTTAATCGCTGCACGCAAAAAAAAGAAACAGGTAGAACAGACCGATTTTATGGAGGCTAGGGACCGTATTGTCGGGGGCATCGAACGAAAAAGTAAAATTATCTCACCCAAGGAAAAAGAAATCGTAGCGCACCACGAAGCGGGGCATGCCGTTGTAAGTTGGTATTTGGAAAACGTGGATTCCCTGGTTAAGGTATCCATCATTCCAAGAGGAAAATCATTGGGCTCTGCATGGTATTTACCAGAGGATCGCCAAATCGTGACCAAATCCCAATTCATGGATCAGATCTGTGCGTCCCTAGGTGGGCGTGCTGCAGAAGAAATCATTTTTAATGAGCCATCTTCAGGTGCTCTGGACGATTTGGAAAAAGTGACCAAACAGGCCTATACCATGGTAGCCTTCTACGGATTGGACGAGGAAATTGGCCCCATAAGCTTTTATGATTCCTCTGGACAAAATGAACGGTTATTGGGTAAACCTTATAGCGAAAACATGGCCCAGTTGATTGACAAGGAAGTGCAGAATCTGATAATTACAGCCTATAACAGAACCAAGGCCCTTCTATTGGCACACCGTGAAGAATTGGAAAAACTGGCACAGCTGTTATTACAAAAAGAAGTAGTGGAAAAAGAGGATCTGGAGGAAATTTTGGGCAAGCGAAGTACTGAAATTTTAAAGGAAAACAATCCATAAAGACACCATTTAATATAAAAACATTAAAGCAATACGATGATGAAAAAAGAAGTAATATTCGATTCAAACCTACATTTTGAACACAAACGATGGAGATCAGAACTCGATTTTTGGGAAGACGAACTAAAATTCTTCAACAACAGATTGAACGAACTGGTAACCCGCTGGACCAAAAAAGAGGTGCTGAAACAGTTGGAGCACTATCAAAACGAATTCATACTCCATGGTGGCGTAATCGACGGTATGCAGGAAGACATTGAGAAACATGAAGCCAGCATTGTAGGACACAGCCAAATGGGGAAGGAAATAATGGATGTCGCCCTCGTCAAGAAGCATTTGGAATTCAGGGAACATATGGAAACCCAACGGCAAATATATGCCGACCTCAAAAAGGAGTTTTTTCGGTTTCTTACCAAGTATATGTAAGCAATATGATATAGAACTTCCTAAAGTCTGGAACGTGTCAGTGTTAAAATCATTCCTAACTGATGTACATCATTTTAAGCCGCCTAGCTTGGCCATACATTTGTTTCCATAATAAAATTTAACTAAAATCTATATATCATGAAAACAGATTCAAAGATTAAATTGGATGTACAGGACGAACTGGATTGGGAACCTAGCATCAATGAAACTAAAATAGGAGTAGCAGTTGACGGTGGTGTGGTAACCCTAAGTGGTGAGGTAAGTAGCTTTGCCAAAAAAATGGCGGCGGAAAAAGCGGCCAAAGGAGTGCAGGGCGTAAAAGCTGTAGCCGAGGATATCGTGGTTAAATATCCATCGAGTTTAGAAAAATCGGATACCCAAATCGCCAAAGCGGCCTTAGATGCCCTAAAATGGCATTCTTCGGTACCCAATGATACCGTAAAAATCAAAGTGGAAGACGGTTGGGTGTACCTTTCAGGGGAAGTGAGATGGGGATATCAAAAAAACTCCGCAAAAAATGCCATCAAAGACCTTACTGGTGTTAAAGGGGTAATCAACAACATTGCCATAAAGCAAGATGTAAAGCCATTTGAAGTAAAGGAAAGGATTGAGAAGGCTTTTGAACGTTCGGCAGAAATTGATGCTAAGGGGGTTATAGTAACCACTGATGGGCATATCGTTACACTAAGTGGTAAGGTACATTCCATCAAGGAAAAGGAAGATGCCGAAAAAGCGGCCTTTAAGGCTCCTGGGGTGTATGAAGTCAAGAACAAACTGAGGGTTCAATACTATACCGAGTTCGCCTAGTAGCGAAATTGAAGTACCACAGATTCTTCGATATCTTGTTGAAACGCATGGATCCACTTGATAAAGAGAAACGGGACTATGGTCAGATGTTAAAAGACCTGGATAAAATTCACAAGGAACTTTTCGAAGATTTCAAAGATGATGTCATTGAACATGAACAATTTCTTTCAAGATTGGTAAAAGGAGAAAAAGGAATATCAGATTCCGAATATAGGGACAGACATTGGCGGTTAAAGATCCGAATTGAAACCTTTACCAGAGATTTTAAGGCATTCAAACAAATAGTCTTTGGTTATATGAAGAGCCTTGAATGAAGTGGTTTTTTGGAGTCGCTGCAGTACAAATAGCTTAATAATGCTTAATAAATTATTTGCAAAATGAAAAGACCAGCTTATTTGCTATTAGCAATTATTTTTCTAGTAATCATTGTCATTTTCACACTTCAAAACACGAATGAGATGGATGTAAAAGTTTTCTTTTGGGATATCTACGTCTCTCAGGCGATTCTAATCTTTTCTGTATTTTCCGCTGGTGTGCTGTTGGCTATACTATTGATGTTACCAACCATAATGAGACTAAAAAAAGAAGTAAAAACAGTAAAAAAGACGCTTCAGAGTAGTGTAAAAAACGTTGATTCCAGCGGAAAATTTGGATAAACCAAGACGAGTTCAATAAATCGTTTGAAAAATAAATCGCTGACAAAAATTGTAACACTAAATCACAACATAAAATGGAACAGATAACAATTTACAAAAGGGAATATGATCCAATAGGGGCCATTGATGATTTTATGGGTTTTTATTACAGCCTGAATATGAAGTTCCTTGCAAGTGACCTTTTAAAAGATGGATTAACACCATTTGCAATTGAAAAGGCTTTTATGCGAGCTACTAAAATAGCCAGATCATCCGGAATTGAGGTGCAAAAGCACTTTATGCCAGTCTACAGTGAACTAAATAAAACTATTGTAAAGGATTGCAAACTTTCCAAACTCGGTTATGCAATGGTATTGCTCAATGCAGATCCTGAGTATGCCGTTGTAGGTCAGTGGCAATTGAAGGTATTGAAGGAGTTTATAAAATGAGGATTTTAATCATTTTTGAATACAATCCAAAAGTGTACTTGCTTTCTCATTTTTAGTACTATTCAAATATTGACTTAACTTAACGCATTCTTATGGATCTTGAATGAAAGATTCGAATCTACCTCAATAACAGACCGATTCGGTATTTCCTGCCATTCTTCGTCCGTTGTGATGGGTTCTGAAGCTATTACCACTGCTTGATACGATTTTGGCTCTTCGTTAATGTGGAGTGCTCCGCCGCAAACCTGACACGGATGAACAGCTTCCCTATGGATAAAATACAGGGAGCGATTGTAACAGGATGCCGCCATTTCCTTTCCATTACTGAAGACAATATTTAGTGCAGATTCTTTGTCGGGATCAACTTCCCAGATCATTTGGATAATTTCTCGAAGACCGCGAGTTAAAATGCTAGCCAATGATGCATTGGTGTCTTGATGATAAATATGGTGCAAATATGCCAGTATATGTTCACTATCGGTACTTCCCTGAATCCATTTGGACTCTTCCTGCGTAACGGTTGAACATATTTTATTTCTTATAAATGGGAAATGATCAATGTGCCCATTATGTGCCAGTATTAATCCGTGATGTACAAATGGATGTGTATTTTCCATACTGACAATACCTACAGTAGCCCTCCGTACATGGGAGATAATCTGTGTGCTATGAATTTTGGCCGCCTGCCAGCGAAATTCATCATCAACAAACGCTGCTCGTGGTTGTTTAACCACATTGGGTTGATTTTTTTCAAAATTTTCTAATCCCCATCCATCAGGGTTTTGCTCTCCAAGAAGATCGTGCTCACTTTGGTGTAAAAGTGAATGCTGCGATTCAATCAAATCGCACTCCACTTTTCGGGGATGACTAGAAATAAGTCCGTATAATCTACACATATAAAAGTATTAAATGAGTTTCTACACTGATAGAATTAATCTATTGGATCTTCACTAAGGCTTAAGTCTATTCATAAATGTAGAAAGATAATGTCATTCTAAAGGCCAAAATTAAAAGAAAACCTCATTATCGATTGAGGATTGTTCTAATAGGTGCCTGATACTTTTTATTAAAAGTTTCATTAAGCTGAATTTTTCTTTTTATTTGATATATATCATTTTTAATGGTAGTTATATAAACTATTTTTGATAGTGTTAGATATTTAAAAAGCAGATGTTTTAGAAACTGAAAGAGGAAATTATGGCTTCAGTTAAAAACTCACAGAAAACAGGAAATACCCTATTTCGTTGCTGAACATGTGATCGAAAAAGAAAATTGGAACATTTTCTTACTAGGTAATTTTCGAAAAGCATTTGTTACGCAATACGGCAAATCCATATTCTAATTTAATGTATAATGAATTTACTTTCAGAAAATGTAATCCCTGGAAACCATGGCAAGGTTTTCGCAACGAAAGCAGGAAGCGAAAAGCAAATGAATAAAATTATAAAATTGGTCCTGGAAGTTCCAGGAATAAAAGATGTTATACTAAATGGCAGTGTGTTTCCTAAAGAGTTTACTGTCCATACTGAATCCTTGGTTAGGATATCGGATATTCAAATGGCCCTAAAGAACTTACATCTTCACGCTATTCCTAAAAGTTTGTTTAAATTATAACCTATGAATTGTGCATCACTACAAAATCAGTTCATAGGTACTCGGCGGTATCATTTTGTTAAAATACTTCCCATATAATCAAATATCTTTGGCTTTTCTGATTGAAAGTGCATTGATTTTTCTTTGAAGTGATTCTCCATCACTAGATGCCTATTCTGATAAATAATATCACAAGAAACAGTATCACATTCGACCAATCCTTGCATTTCATTCTCATGTTCTTGCACCTCAGTTGAAAATTCAGTTATTGTTTTCTTTAAATCGTTTATTCTTTTATTGAATTCCTGTAAACGTTCTAATAGATTGAGAATGTCTGATTTAAAAAGTTTAGCACTCAAAATCTTTTCGGCGAAACCCAGGTCCTTTTGATAAAAGGCCAACATTCCGTTCCAATATTGCGCGTCTTTGTGCATTTTCCCAAAGCCGTTATTTTCAATAGTTGATTCCATAAGTGAATATTTTGGACGTAAATTATATATATTTTTGATATGAAAAAATGACAATAGTCAAGAATGGATCATCAATAAAATGCTAACTATGTAGGGTTATTAATACTTTAAAATCTTGGCAGTGCCTACCTTAATGTTGAATGCAGCATATTTTTTTCAACTTTGGTTTTTTAAGACAAGAAAAGCGTTTCTTATACAAGGGAAATCATAAAGGCGGTTAAAAGACGAGGGGTTGTAAAATATCTTTTCGGTAAACACATATTAATAAGAACAACATTTTATAAGTTATGGGTAAAAAACTAAAAGAATTTCCAGCCACTGCCATTTGCGGAAATGACATAAGTTCTTCCTGCTTATATGTATCCACTCTTACCATAGCCTATGTAGGGTAATATGCCAGGGTATCCCTTCTTATTGTAGCTGTGGTCCTTTTCTTGTTCCGAAAGATATATGGCGAGGTAGCAGGCGCCTTACCTCTTAACGGTGGTGCGTACAACGCTCTGTTGAATACCACCAGTAAATCTAAAGCATCTCTTGCCGCAACATTGACCTTACTTTCCTATATGGCACGAAAGACCTTTACATCTACAGTATTACTTTATAATGACGTTCCAATGTAGATAGTAAGTGAGTTATTAGGACACTCAAGCATATAGATCACCCAGGTATATTATGGGAAGGTAGTACAGAAAAGAGTTAGTTCTAAATTGAATAGGCTTATGAGAATTAATTAAATGATAATTATCATATTTATTCAATTTTCCTGACAATACCTTAGTTTCTTATAATCGAAAGCAAAATGGCGGAAACAATCGGATTACCTTTGTCATTATCATTGGATTTACAACTAATTTTTTTAAAATAAATAAGAAATTATCATGAAAATCACATTCAAAAATCGATGGTTAGTAATTGTTGGGGGAATATTAATCCAACTGTGTTTAGGTATTATTTATGCTTGGTCTGTATTTACTGTACCCTTGAGCACGGCCATAGAAGAAGGTGGCAAGGGCTTTACCGCATCGCAATCGGCCTGGATATTTTCAGTAGGGCTATTTACATTTTCTGTGTTTATGATTATATCAGGAAGACTAATGAAACGACAAATCTCAACCAAGAAGCTTACGGCAATTGGTGGTATTTTACTTGGTCTCGGATATATTCTAGCAGGATATTCCGGGGGTAGTTTTGTAAGTCTTCTTCTTAGCATAGGAATTCTAGGTGGCGCAGGTATTGGTTTAGCTTATGCTGTTCCTTTGAAAATAGGAATTAGTTGGTATCCGGATAAAGTAGGACTAGTTTCGGGATTAGCAGTAGCCGGATTCGGATTTGGTGCCATGTTTTGGATCAAAGCGGCAGGAGCCTGGTTTGGCGGCGGACTTTTACAAAATTTTTCGATTTTCAACTTACCTGGGTTGGAAAGCACCTTTGTGCTCTATGGAATCATCCTAATAATATTTGTAATTCTGGGTGCTACTGTAATGAAATTACCACCTGATAATTACATTCCGGATGGATGGAATCCAAAGACGGATGCTTTGGATCCTGAGTTTGAGTCCATTGATGTTCACAGTTCAGAAATGCTTCGTACACCGCAATTCAGATTGTTGTTCAGCATGTTTTTACTTTCTGCCTTCGCTGGGCTTATGGTAATTTATTGTATTAAATTATTTGGTATTGATGCCCTTTCTGCACAAAGTGCCGCGGCTGCCTCAGCTACTGCGGGAACTGCCATGGCTGTCTATGCCATATTGAATGGTCTGGGAAGGATAATGTACGGGCGTTTGTCAGATACATTAGGAAGGAAAAAGACGCTTCGAATAATGATGTTTTCACAAGCCATTATGATGGCTTGCTTTTTCTGGTTGGGGCAATCCTCTCTTGGGTTAATATTAGGAGCCGGGGTTATTGGATTAAATTTCGGAGGAAACTTCGCTCTTTTCCCTGCAGCTACAGCAGTATATTTTGGCAAGAAGAATATCGGGGAAAATTACGGTTGGGTTTTTCTTGCCTATGGTTTTGCCGGAATATTCGGGCCCCTGTTAGCGGGTTTAGTAAAAGATACATCCGGTAGTACAACAGGAATTGATTTTTGGCTTATTCCTTTTATGTCGGGTGCTGCCGCTTGTTTAATAGCAATGGTACTAACCTTCTTTCTTAAAATTCCGAGTCATAGGAAGGAATAATGGTGTAAACTATGTCCCTTTAACTCTGTAAACTATCTACCTTAACGAACATATCTAAAAGGCACGGATAATATTATTGATTTCTATACTTGCTTTAGGAATTATTTCTTGCGGATGCAAGTATCGAATTGACAAGGATGACTTGAAATACGTTCCGTATGAAGGGAATGTATTAGTAGTCGTTAAGTCCGACCAAAATCGTTATGACACCATTTACCTGAAAGACTTATAAGAATATAATAGATGTAATGACCCTTTATCATTATCTTCAGACGATTGTGAGGGTTAATCTATGGCGTGTAAAAGGTATGTCCCAAACTACGACCGATTTCTTGAGGGTAAAATTGGTTAGCGCTGGTGCTTCACCAAACGGATGAATCTCTTCGGGCAGATAGGTCACATAGTGAGATGGAATCCCAACTTTAAGGTCAGGATTTTTTTATGGAATAAACTGTGGTGAGAAGTTTATGCCGAGCATTTCGACCCTGCCATCCGGCAGGCAGGTTCGCTCAATACAGGCTTCGACGAGGTAAGCCCCCCGTCCGACCAAAGGTCATCCGGGCAGGCAGCCAGGTTACCAGAGAAAGAAAAACCCACCTAATTGGTGGGTTTTAATGATTACACATATTTTAATTCTCTTAATACGTAATTTCTCCTTCAAGTCTCCAGGTAGATATAGAGCCTTCAAATCTTGCATCAACAAAGACCATATTCCCTGTGGCGCCTTCAAACCTACCGCTGCCACCGACTATCTCCACGGTGCCTTCAAAAGTTCCGGTGGGGCATGTTGGGTCATTAGGATCATCACAAATAATTGTGGTATAATCCAAAGTGCGAATTTCGTCCCCGTGGGCCCCTATGTAATTCACATCATACGTGGTTATGAGTATACCGGGCCCTCCAAAAGCACAGGATGTTGGTCGGCCAAAACTTCCAGGCTGAATTTTTCCCAGATGGCCCATGTTCCCATTAATAAAATTTGCAGAAAGCGGAAATCCGCAATCTGTATTAGGGGGTAAATCAGGATTTGCATCATTGTTAATTTTTCCTCTGATGGCCCTTGTTACCCTCTTACCTTTCTTGCCTTTCGCCGCCTGGGCGTTCAGATTTTCCGGGCTGATGTTGACAGAATCTTGAACCGTTTCCTGACTGCAGGAAACAGCTATCACCATTAATGCCAGCATACCCAGCTTAAAGATTGCTTTCAGACTACTTTGGATTTTTGTTTTCATAATATTAGAGTTTAGATTACACTGCTTAAGCGTTAGGGTCCTTTGAAAAATAGAACAACAACGGGTATAAAATGATAATACTGAGGGAATTGTATTTAAGGTAATCATTTTAGCAGGTTTTATAATTATCCCGGGACGAACACAGTATTATAATGTCCGAACGCCTATTTTTATTTATCAAGAGCTAAATTTAAATCCTTTTAATCAGGTTATTATGTCCTCTAAGAATCCGATTGCTGAATAAGGCAAACTCTGTGGGTCAACCCCACCCCAGCCAGATTACAAACTTTTTTATTCAACTTGAATCTACTTTATTAAAGTTCAGATGAGTTCAATTGTTGATAACACTTCGACCTCAGGATTGATGAGTTTTTCGCAAAGACTTATATATTTCTCCAGCCCATAAAACCGAAGAGGCAAGGAGAAATAATACCATAAAATCAACTAGCTGAAGGGATTGAAAATGAAAAATAGAAGCAAGAAAAGGAACTTCTGTAACAAATACCAACAATAAAATAGAAACACCTACAGCAAGATTAATATGCCTATTTGAAAATAAGCCTATTTCAAATATTGATTTGTTGATAGATCTCAGGTTAAACACATTAAACAGTTGCGTAAATGCCATGACAATAAACAAACCTGTACGGGCCTTTTCCACATTTTCATCCATGTAATAGAAAAAGGTTGTCAATGAAAGTCCGACCATCAAGAAAACATTGATGAACAGAAATGGTAATACTTCTCTGTTTAAAATATTCTCATTTTTCAACATCGGTTTAGTTTTCATAATCTCTCCATGTCCGGGTTCAGTGGCCAATGCTATATCGGTAACCCCATCGGTTACCAGATTAAGCCAAAGAATTTGTGTTGCCGTTAATGGAAGTGGAAAACCTAATACAATAGAAACAAGAAGTGTCACACTTTCTGCAATATTTGTCGTTACCAGGAAAAAACTTGTTTGTCGAGAATTCGCAAACACAATCCTACCTTCTTCCACGGCATGCACAACAGTGGCAAAATTATCATCGGCGAGTACGACATCTGAACTATCCCGGGCAACGTCAGTTCCCATAATCCCCATAGAGATTCCTACATCTGCTTTTTTTAAAGCAGGCGCATCATTAACTCCGTCACCGGTCATTGCGATGAGGTGCCCCATAGCTTGTAACCGTTCTGCAATTTTTAGTTTCATTGATGGCGTAAGGCGGGCAAAAACGGAAATACTCCTAATAGCATCGTCAAATTCATCTTCATCCAATTGAAGCAATTGCTGTTCAGTCAATGCTATAACTTCGCTTTGATTTTCATTTCCAATGATACTGCATACTTTTGCAATTGCCACAGCCGTATTTACATGATCGCCCGTTACCATGATAACACGAATCCCCGCCTGTTTGCATTTTTCCACGGCCTCTTTTGAATCTGTTCTCGGAGGATCAATCATTCCCACTATCCCGACAAATACCAAGTTGTCAATAGCTTCTACGTCAATTTTTTCGGCACCCTCTTTCTTATAAGCTATTGCAATTACGCGCATAGCATGAATTGACCATTCGGATATTTTACTTTGGATTTCAATTTTTTGTTCTTGGGTCAATTTTGATTCGCCATGAGGAGTTAACACAGATGCCGAGATTTTTAATAATTTTTCGGGAGCACCCGTTACATAAAGTTCCTGATAATTTTCTTCTTTTATTAAAGTAGCTCTTAACTTTATATTTGAATCAAAAGGGAGGTCATCTATCTTTTGATTTTGAAAATATTTAGCTTGCATACCTCCTTTTCTTGCCAATACTGATAATGCTCCTTCTGTAGGGTCGCCAATCAACTCATAGGTGTTAGCTTCCTTATCATGACGGAGTTCTGAATTATTGGAAACGGCAGCTATTTTCAATAGTTTTTGTAGTACACTATTTTTCTTTGCATCAATAATAGCATCTTCTTGCATGAAGTTACCTACAGGAAACCATCCTTCGCCTGTAACAGTATAATCTGTTTCTCCCGGAATAAATACTTTTCTAGTAGTTAGCGTATTTTGTGTAAGGGTTCCTGTTTTGTCTGTTAATATTGCGGTAATTGCACCTAAGGTTTCTGTTGCTGTAAACTCCCGGACAATGGCATTTCGTTTTGCCATTCGATGTGCTCCTATAGCCAAAACAATAGAAATTACCGCAGGTAACCCTTCTGGTATTGCAGCTACCAATAATGCAATAGAAGTAAGGAGTATTTCTTCTATTTCAAAATGTCGATAAAAATACCCGACTAAAAACATTAGTACGGCACTGGTAATTGCAATAACTGACATTTGTTTTGCCAAAACATCTGTCTTTTTATTAAAGGAAGTCCGTGTCTCCTCTATATTACTTAGTATTTCAGAAATGCTCCCAATGGCTGTATTTATTCCCGTTCCAGTAACAATTGCTTTGGCATAACCACGTGCTACAAAAGTGCCTTTCCAAACCATATTTTTTCGGTCTGCCATTGGTGTTTCTTTTGGATACTTTGCATTTTTTTTAGAAACGGGAAGAGATTCGCCAGTCAATGAGGCTTCAATAGTTCTGAGATTTTTAGATTGAATAATTCTAGCATCCGCAGAAATACTATCTCCATCTTCTAATACAATTACATCTCCCAAAACAAGCTGAGAAGATGGTATTGTAAATAATTCACCATCACGTAACACTTTAGCAGTTTTCACTATTATCTTTTTCAACGAAGTAATGGCTTTTTCTGCGCGATACTCCTGCGAAAATCCAATTCCTGCATTAACAAAAATTACCGTTATTATAACCCAAGTATCTACTATGTGCCCTGTTATCCAAGAGATGGCAGCCGCAAAAACTAATATGATAACCATCCAGTTTTTAAATTGTTTGAGCAATAAAAGAAAAAGAGAAATAGATTTACTTTCAGGTAATTCATTTGGTCCGTAAATTTTGAGCCGATCTTGCGCCTCTTTATTTGAAAGCCCATAGTAGTTACTGTCTAATTCATTAACGACTTCTTTCGCAGATAACACATGAGGGTTTTCAATTGTTTTAATCATATTCCAGTAAATTATTGTTTTATATCTTCGAGTTCCATTTTTAGAATTTCTTCCATAATGTCTTCCATTGTAACGATTCCTCGAAAGCTGTTGATTTCATCAATTACCAAAGCCATGTGCATTTTTCGATAAACCATTAAGTTCAGTAAATTGTCCAGTTTCATAGATTCTTTAACCACAATCATGCTGTTTTTACTACACAAATCTTCAATCATTGTTTCATTTGTTACAGGGACACCAATTAAATCTTTGGCGTATAAAACTCCTTTGATTTTGTGTTGATTGCTGTCATATACTGGCATACGACTAAATCCTTTTTGCTTTATATCCTCAAGTACTTCCTTATTAATAGTAACATGTGGTTCTAGAAAGAACACATTTTTAAGGGGAATCATAATATCTGCAACTTTTAGTTCGGAAAATGAAAGGGCTCCAAGAATAATACGTTCTTCATCTTTATCAATAATTCCATCTCCTACAGCTTCATGATATTTTATTATTTCGCCCAATTCTTTTTTGTTCCATAAAACAGGGGGTTCTTTTCCTAATAATTTATCCAAAATCCATGCAATAGGAGCGGTAATGGGATAAAAAATGATTAATGATATCCAAACTAACCAGGATAAATTTGCTCCAATCTGAAGAGCATATCTTGGAAAAATAGCTTGAGGTAAAATTTCTCCAAAAATAAAAATAAGTGCTGTGGCGATGATGGCAGCAATCACACCTGAGGTAATGCTTCCTAAGAATACAGCCATAATAGTATAGGAAGCAACGTTTCCTAGTAACAATGTACACAGCAAGAGGTTACTGTTTTTTCTAAACTTATAAACCTTCAGGGCATTTTGATCCCCAAGATGTATTTTTCGCTCCAGTGTAGTTAGTTTGATACTGAACAATGCTAGTGTGAGTCCAGCAAATGTTCCGGAGAGGATAACCAATATTACTACAATGATAAGATTAAACCACATTTAAATCTTGAGATGGTAAAATGTTTTTTCAAAAATAAGACACTTGTTGAATAATTGTAATGACCAATATCATCTAAATCAAAGATTTGGGTTGTTGATTAATGGTTTGAAATACTTTATATTTAGGAATAAGTAAATCACCTTTTTCTATGTTGGAATTTTTTCTTACCATGCTCGGGTTGCTAGGTCTGTGGTTAGGTACTGAACTAGTAATTAGAGGAGCATTGAACATTGCAAACCACTTTGAATTATCTCAGGTTTTTGTTGGTGTAGCAGTTTTAGCTATCGGTACAGATTTACCGGAAATGGTTATTGCCATAAACGCCTCTATTCAAAATGTATTACAAGGTTTTAATACTTCAGGAATAATTATTGGAAACGCTATTGGAAGTAGTTTTAGTCAAATTAGTTTGGTGCTTGGTATAACAGGCTTACTAGGCTATCTTACTCTTAGCAAACGGCATCTTTACGAAGATGGAATTATGCTATTAGGCGCTGTTCTGTTGCTTATTTTGTTAGGCTTTGACGGAGAAATTACCAGAATAGAAGGCATCGTATTAATAGTGGTTTACATTATGTATTATTCCAGGTTATTACATCAAGAACGCTTTGTTCAAAAAATAAAAAAAAAGTTACATAAGGGTATAAAAAAGGATATTTTAATTCTCATTTTAGGAATGGCCATCGTTATTTTCGCCTCAGAAATTGTAGTTGATAATTCAGTGAGACTTTCAGAAAACCTTGGAATTAGACAATCTTTTGTGGGAATTATTCTTATTGGATTAGGAACCAGTTTACCAGAACTTGCACTTTCTTTAAATGCTGTGAAAAAAAAAGCCGTTGGATTGTCGGTTGGTAACCTAATAGGTAGTAATATCTTTGACTTATTAATACCGGTCGGGACGGGGGCTACTATATCAGAACTTAAATTTGAAAGGAGCTTGATATGGTTTGATTTTCCGTTTTTACTTTTATTATCATTTATTGTACTTTTTTTCTTCAAGAAAAAGAAAGGATTACAAAAAATTGAGGCCGTTATTTTAATTGGAATATTTGTACTTTATGCTACTTTAAAAGTTGTTGGTGTGTAAATGTTCTTCTTTATCAATATCTTATATCCTTAGCCATCTGGGATAAAGTTCAAACAAACGATTGGCATTACGTTCAAAATAAAGGAATCGTTTCCGCTATCCATAGATAATTGGTAATAAAGATAATAGTAGCTTTACACTAGTGTTGGGGTACAAGCAAAAAACAAAACTTGGTAAAAATGCTATATTTCTGGAATGAATAAGCATTATAACATCATTATTATTATCGGAGCGGGTGGAATCGCCGAAGCAGCCGGTCTGCTCCTGATGGAATGGAGTACAGTACCACCTACCATTTTTATCGGAAACCGAACGCTTTCAAAAGCGCTCAATGCAGGCTTCGGCGAAGTAAGCCACTGCAAGGTCACTTTTTGACTACAATAAACCT
>RCNB010001264.1_pt1 | contig 15957 bp, 15 predicted proteins | sample 2041321 | NCBI WGS metagenome assembly RCNB01 (sample SAMN09708232, study PRJNA481090) | Marine sediment metagenome, whole genome shotgun sequencing project. | reverse complement strand
TCTGGTTCCCGGCGCCGTTGTATTGCTCGGTGGCGATCCAGGCGTTGGCAAGTCAACGCTGTTGCAGCAAGTCTCCGCATACCTGATGCAGGACGTTCCAGTCTGTTATGCCACGGGCGAAGAATCGTTACGGCAGATCGGGCAGCGGTCATTGCGGCTTGGGCTCGAGGCGTCAGCAATGAATCTGTTGTCCGACACGTCAATTGAGAACGTATTGTCGGAAGCAAGAAAATGTAAAGCACGGGTTCTGGTCATCGATTCCATGCAAACGATGGTCAGCGAGGGCGTCCCGTCGGCACCCGGATCTGTTTCGCAGTTGCGTGATGGCGTTGGGAAAATTGTGCAATTCGCGAAACAAAACGATGTTGCAGTATTCGTCATCGGTCATGTCACCAAGGAAGGTGCTATTGCGGGACCCCGAGTCGTCGAACACATGGTCGACACAGTGTTGTATTTCGAAAGCGATCCGGCAAGTCGTTATTCGATGATTCGCTCCGTCAAGAATCGTTTTGGTGCCAGCGGAGAAATGGGGGTATTCGCGATGACCGAAACGGGCTTTCTTGAGGTCAGCAATCCATCTGCAATTTTCCTGTCACGTGAATCTGTTGATGAGCCGGGCAGCGTCGTTTCTGTCGCCTGGGAGGGCAGTCGACCCTTGTTAGTTGAGATTCAGGCTTTGGTGGCCGACGGGCATAGCAACTATGCGAAGCGGCTTGCTCAGGGGGTTGATCAGAATCGTCTTGCACTGCTGCTTGCTGTCTTACAGCGTCACGGATCTGTGTCTATTACCGATGAGGACGTTTTCGTCAACGTTGTAGGTGGCTTGCGCATCAACGAGACCGCCGTAGATTTGCCAACACTGCTTGCGATTGTCTCGAGTTTTCGCGACAGGGCCACACCGGAGCGTCTCGTTTGTTTTGGGGAAATTGGTCTCGCAGGCGAAATTCGCCCGGTTCGATTCGGGACCGAGCGCATTGCCGCGGCGGCAAAACAGGGTTTCACGCGTGCCATCGTCCCAAAGGGAAATGTCCCCAAACGGTGCCCGAAAGGCATTGAGGTACTCGGTGTTCGACGTCTGAGCGAGGCGCTGGACGAGGCTTTCTGAGGAATCGCTAAGGCTCTTTAGACTCGAGTTTCAATCGTTCTCCAATTCGCACAGAACGAATTCGATTTTCGTCCGATTCGACGATTTCGATCGGGTAACCGTTTATTTTGAGGCAGGTCGTTGGAACCGGAATGGTCTCTAATGCCTCCACGATGAGTCCGTTCAGTGTTTTCGGACCGTCGGTGGGTAACTCCCAATCTTGCGATCGATTTAGCTCACGTATATTCGCTGCGGCATCAACGAGGAAGGTGTTGGCCCCGTCTTTGACCACATCATCTTCGTCGTCGGCAGGATCGGTCGTGAATTCGCCGACTATCTCTTCGAGTATGTCTTCGAGCGTGACAATCCCCTGAATATCGCCGTATTCATCGACGACCATGGCGATGCGTTCTCGACGTCGTTGAAACTGGATGAGCTGCACGCTCAGTGGCGTGCCTTCCGGTACGAAATACGGCTTAATCAGGATTTCTTGCAGTCTGTTCCGGTCAAAGTGCGTGGGTGCGAGATTGGCAAGGTGCCTGAGATGCAACACGCCAACGACTTTGTCGATGTTGTCACGGTAGACAGGCAGGCGCGTGTGCTGACTATCCGCGATCGTCTTTTCAATTTCAGTATCGTCGTTGTCGAGATCGATGCCGACAATTTCGTTGTGCGGCACCATGACGTCGTCAACGGTGACTTTCTCCAGGTCCAGAATGCTGAGCAGCATTTGCCGATAGCGAGATGAAATCCGCGCGCCAGCCTCATGCACAACGGTGCGCAGTTCTTCGCGTGTCAGAGAATGGAGGTCGTCGCCCTTGTCGCGAACGCCGAACAAGTAAAGAACGCCGTTCGAAGCGACGTTGGTCAGCCAAACTATGGGGTAGGTGATTTTTAGCAGCGGGTAGTAAATTATCGCCGCCGGAAATGCCAGTCGCTCTGGATGCAGGGCCGCGAGTGTTTTCGGGGCCGCTTCTGCAAAAATTAGAACGGTCAAAGTTAGAACAATGGTCCCGATCGCCGCTGCAGATTGTCCGCCGCTCTTGTATGCGATGACGCCGACCAATGATGCAGCCGAGAAATTAGCCAGGTTATTACCAAGAAGTATCAGGCCGATAAGGCGGTCGGGACGCTTTAGAAGATGTTCCGCGAGCTTGGCGCCGCGGTGTCCTTGGCGGGCTTTGTGTTTGAGTTGGTAGCGATTGAGGCTCATAAGAGCTGTTTCCGAGCCCGAGAAAAACGCGGAAAGAATAAGCAGCACTACAATCAGGCCAATAAGACCTGCTAGCGGAATGTCTTGGCCCAAAAGAAGGGCACCTCCAGATCAATGAACACACAATTAGTTCAACAGCCGCGCCTGAAGCTGCCAAGAACCCGTGACTCAGCCCCAGCTTCGATTAAGGAATTCTTCCAGAATAACGCGAACGCCAAAATAGGCTACGCACAAGGACAAGAATCCGGCCAGATACAGTCTAATAGCGCGCTTGCCGCGCCAACCCGCGAAAAATCGCCCGGCAAGCAATGTTCCGAAGACGCACAGGGCAAGCAGGGAAAAGGCTGTTTTATGAGCGAGATGCTGGGCAAACAGATCTTCGACGAACGTGAATCCCGACAGTATGGCCAACGCAAGTCCGGTGAAACCGGCTGCCGCAATGCCGAAAAGCAGTCTTTCTGTCGTCTCAAGAGGGGCAAACAAACTACTCAATGGGGAAATTCGACCTGCGTGCAGTCGTCGCTCCTGAACCGTCGCATAAAGCGCGACTATCGCACCGACAGTAAGAAGCCCGTACGACAGCAATGAAATCAGAATATGAGCGCGGACTTGCCAGGCCAGTGCTGCCATCGTGGCTGGCGAGTCCTCATGGACCGTCATCCCGGCCGCAAGGGCGCCGAGTAACAAAAGGCCGGCGCTGATACCGCGGAGTGTTGGCTCAAGCGCGGCGATCAAGCTGATAATCGCGAGTTCGAGCCCAATCATAGACACGGTATTGCCCAGCGACAGATTGAATCCGTCTCCAATCAGGATTGATCCGTACAGCGTATTGCTGTGCAACGAAATGCCGATGGCGACCAGACCACAGGCGGCCAGAAACAGTATATTGCTCTGAGCCCGGAATCGCGGTAGGCGCGACGCGCCGAAAGCTATGGCAGCCAATAGATACAGCAAGAGAATTGTGATTTCAGACACAGAAACCTAGCAGGTATAACCCTAAATTGAATGTCTTCATCATCCCATATGGCGTAGTCCAAGAGAACCCTCCCAATGAGAATTAGAGTACTTGGTTGCAGCGGCGGAATCGGCGCGGGATCGCGGACAACCGCGCTTCTGATCGATAACGACGTGCTGATCGATGCCGGTACCGGATTAGGCGATCTCGAGTTGCACGATATTGACTCGATTCGCCATGTCTTCCTGACGCACGCACATCTTGATCACGTCGCCGGGCTTCCGATGCTGGCGGATCGAATTTTCGAAGAGAACTTTGAAACACCGCTGACAGTCTATGCGCGTGAAGAGACACTACGGGCCCTGCAGGACCATCTGTTCAACGGAGTTATCTGGCCCGATTTCGCACAGCTCCCTTCGCCTGAAAAGCCGATGCTCAGATACTGCGTCTGCAGCCCGGGCGATACGATTACGATCGGGCATCGTGACTTCTACGCGATAGATGTAATGCATAGCGTGCCGTCTCTGGGCTATACGGTGCAGAATTCGGGCGGTGTTTTCGCCGTAAGCGGTGACACGAAGACCAATGAAACGCTGTGGCCAGTGCTAAACGCCTGCGAAGATTTACGAGTACTGGTTATCGAAGTGTCTTTTCCGGATGAAATGGCGGATCTGGCTGCAGTCGCGGGCCATTACACACCGAAAACCTTGACCAATGACCTGAAACGGCTCCAGCACGAACCGGAAATATGGTTAACCGGAATGAAGCCCGGCGAGGAAGAACGAATATTCGAGCAGGTCATCGAGGCCGCGCCCGATAAAAATATCCAAATGCTCTCGATTGGAAAAATACTAGAAGTGTAGGAGCACCCAAAGGGCATAAACGCGTCATACGCGCGAAGCGCAGCGGCGGCCGACAGGCTGTAAAAGGTCGCCCGTAGAGTGTCTCCTACGGTAATATCGCGAAATGTTTGACAATCTCACTGGCCGTCTTTCGGACGCCGCCCGGAATCTATCGGGTAAGGGCCGACTGACCGAAGCCAATATCAAAGACACTTTGCGTCAGGTGCGGCTCGCGTTGCTTGAGGCCGATGTCGCATTGCCCGTCGTTAAGACCTTCATTGATCGCATTCGTGAGCGCGCGCTCGGCGAGGAGGTTGGCAAGAGTCTGACGCCTGGGCAGTCCCTGGTAAAAATCATTCATGCCGAACTGGTTCGAATCTTGGGCAGCGAGTCCGTGCCGCTCGATTTTAAGGCACAACCGCCCGTCGTCATCCTGTTAGCGGGACTTCAGGGTGCAGGTAAGACAACGACGGCCGCAAAGCTCGCCAAGCGCCTGATCGAAAAGGACAAGAAGAAAGTCATGCTCGTCAGCGTCGACGTGCATCGACCGGCGGCCATTTTGCAGCTTGAGACTCTGGCGGGCGAAGTGGGGGCCTTGCACTGTGCAAGCAGTGCTGATGAAAAGCCGGTACGAATCGTTGAGCGGGCCTTGGATGAAGCGTCACGGTCTCATGTCGACGTGCTGATCGTCGATACGGCAGGCCGCTTGCACATTGATGACTCGATGATGCAGGAAGTTGTCGAGGTCCATAAAAAGGCGAACCCCCACGAAACACTGTTTGTTGTCGATAGCATGGCCGGTCAGGATGCGGTCAACGCAGCTACCGCGTTCGATCAGGCCCTGACATTAACCGGTGTTGTACTTACAAAAACAGACGGCGATGCGAAAGGTGGCGTCGCGCTGTCGGTACGTGAGGTCACGGGCAAACCCATTCGGTTCATGGGTGTTGGTGAAAAAGTAGACGCGCTTGAGGCGTTTCACCCGGATCGCATGGCATCGCGGATTCTCGGCATGGGCGATGTACTCACGCTCGTCGAGGAAATTGAACAGAAAGTCAGCAAGGACACGACCGAAAAACTGGCCAGGAAGCTTAAAAAGGGCAGAGGATTTGATTTGTCGGACTTGCGGGATCAACTCGAACAGATGATGAATATGGGTGGTCTGGCCTCATTGCTCGAGAAGATGCCCATGCCCGGCAATGTCAATCCGGCTGCTCTAAAGGACGCCGGCAATGAGCAGAAAATTCGCCGTCAGGTCGCCATTATCAATTCAATGACGCCCTCTGAACGGCAGTTTCCGAAGACCATCAATGGTTCACGGAAGAAGCGCATTGCGACTGGCGCGGGGCAACAGATTCAGGATGTGAACCGTTTGCTGAAACAGCATTTGCAGATGGAAAAGATGATGAAGAAGATGTCCAAAGGCGGCATGAAGAAGATGATGCGAGGCATGCCCGGGGGCGGTATGCCGCCGGGATTTGGCCAGTAAAGAACGAGGTTTTTCCGTCGAAACAGGGGTTTTGCCCTGGTGACGGATTGCGACTCTTCTAAGCCTCGGAAAAACTTAGGAATTTTGGCCGCATAAACGCTTCACATTTGCCTCAAAACCCGTACAATGCGCCGTCTACTCGGGCCAGCCCGGGTCAAGGCATGTCTGCCTCTCTTTGGTTTTTTATACGGAAATGTAATGGTTAGTATTCGACTTTCGCGCGCTGGTGCGAAAAAACGTCCTTTTTATCACCTGGTGGTCACCGATTCTCGCAATCGTCGTGACGGCCGGTATATCGAACGTCTTGGTTATTTCAACCCTGTCGGTCAGGCACACGAAGAGAATCTTCGTATCGATCTTGAGCGCGTAGATTACTGGGTTGGTCAGGGCGCACAGCCTTCAGATCGTGTTGCATCCTTGCTGAAGATGCATCGCAAGGCCGCAGTCCAGCTTTAGTCTGTTGGCATCCACTCCTGTCGTTCTGGGCCGAATATCTGGCCTGTTCGGAGTTAAGGGATGGGTGAGGGTGTTTTCCTACACTGAACCGCGCGAGGCGGTTTTGCACTACAAAGGACTGCTACTGGGCCGAAATGGCGATTGGCAGTCCATTAACGTTGTCGAAGGGCAGCGGCATGGGAAATCGGTCATCCTGCGCCTCGAGGGCTTCGATGATCGTGATCAGGCAACGTCGCTGATCGGCACTGAAATCGGTGTCAGCAGAGACGAGCTGCCTAAGCCAGAGGACGGCCACTATTATTGGTCGGATCTGACAGGATTGACGGTCGTCCGTCGCGATGGCACTGAGCTCGGCACGATAAAAGAGATGCTTGAGACCGGGGCGCATGACGTGATGGTTGTCCAAAGTAAGAAAGAAGGCGAACAGGAGCGATTAATCCCGTTCGTTAATAATGAAATAGTAATCAACGTTGATTTGGATGCGAAACGGGTCGACGTTGACTGGGAATGGGACTGAAAAGATGCACTTTGCTGTCGTCAGTTTGTTTCCCGAGATGATTGGCACTATCGGCGAGTACGGTGTCGTCGGCAGGGCGCAGCAACGCGGTCTGATCAAGGTGGACGTTGAGAATCCACGTGATCATACGAGCGATGCGCATCGGACGGTCGATGACAGACCGTACGGCGGCGGACCCGGCATGGTGATGAAAGTTGAACCTGTCGCCGCGGCTCTGGAGTCGGCGAAGGGCAAATTGCCTGAGGGTTGTCCGATAGTGTATTTATCGCCGCAGGGTCGGGTTTTTGATCAGGCGGGGGCAAAAAGGTTTTCGGCCTTGCCAGGATTGGTGTTGTTGGCGGGGCGTTACGAAGGAATTGATGAGCGGCTTATTGAGTCGCACATCGACGAAGAAATATCGCTGGGTGATTTCGTGCTTTCGGGCGGAGAGATTGCAGCGATGGCAGTAATCGACGCGGTTGTTCGATTGTTGCCAGGCGTATTGGGCGATGATGAATCTGCAATTCAAGATTCCTTTACGGAGGGATTGCTGGATCATCCTCACTATACGAGGCCTGAAGAAATAGCAGGCAGAAAGGTTCCGGACGTACTGTTGTCCGGTGACCATGCGAAAATCGCCAGGTGGCGAAACAAGCAGGCTTTGGGACGCAGTTACGAACGCCGACCGGACTTGCTGGAAAAACTGGATTTGACAGACGAGCAACGAACGTTACTCGACGAATATTTAAAAGAGCAGAGACAATGAGCAAAATTATTGAAGCGATTGATAAAGAGCAAATGGGCAAGGAAATTCCTCCATTTTCTCCGGGTGACACTATTGTTGTGCAGGTGAAGGTTAAGGAAGGAACTCGCGAGCGTTTGCAGGCGTTCGAGGGTGTGGTCATTGCCAAGCGCAATCGTGGCCTGAACTCCTCTTTTACCGTTCGTAAAATTTCGCACGGCGAAGGCGTTGAACGCGTTTTCCAGACCTACAGTCCCGTCGTCGATTCGATCGAATTGAAGCGTCGCGGTGCCGTTCGTCGTGCCAAGCTGTACTACCTCCGTGGGCTTACCGGCAAGGCAGCGAGAATCAAAGAAAAAATCTGATAATCATCAGAAAAACATCGCCTCGGTCACGCAAGTGCCCGGGGCTTTTTTCGTTATAATGCGGCTCATTCAGGGGGCTGGTGCACAAAACCCGTCTTAAACCTGAACCATTTGCCAAGACCGGGGTCCTTCGTCCTATGAGAAAAATACTCGTCATCGTCGCCATGTCGCTGCTTTCCAGCGGCTGCACTATTTTGGTGTCGAACGCGGCGTCGAGCTTCTCTGAAAATTTAGGGGCGGCGGTTCTTAATCAAGACGATCCTGAGTTGGTGCAAGATGGTCTGCCCACGCTAATGTTGACGCTGGACAGCATGATCGAAGGAAGCCCGGATAACCCGAAGCTTCTGGCAGCTGGTGCGAATCTGTATGCGATTTACGGTGGCTTGTTCGATATTGATGAGGATCGTGCGCTCAAATTAACGGCACGAGCGCGGCGTTATGGCCTTAAAGCAATGTGCGAAACCTATGAGCCATCCTGCGCCTGGCCGGGTATGACTTACGACGAATTTGTTGCGACCTTGGACGGCATCGGACCCAAACATGCAGACATCCTGTATTCCTACGGATTCGCTTCGCTGTCATTCCTGCAAGCCCGCACTTCAGATTACGACACAATTGCCGAGTTTCCGCTTATTCAGGCGTTGTTTGATCACTACTTGAACATAAGCGGCGACGAAGTTAATAGCAGCGTCTACACGTTCATGGGCACAATGCACACGTTGCGGCCGCCTTCGCTTGGCGGCGAGCCGGAATTGGCACGTGAGTTTTTTGAAAGAGCGATAGCGGAGTCGGGCGGCCATGATTTGGGCGCCAAGGTTGCCTATGCGAAGGGCTACGCCAAATTGCTGTACGACCGTGAACTGCATGATCGATTATTGAACGAGGTTCTGGAAGCAGACCCCAATCAAAAAGGATTTGTACTGACCAATGTCATGGCCCAGAAAGAGGCTGCCGCATTGCTCGCTGAAGCGGATGATTTCTTCTGATTAACGAGACGGCCAATGGGATGCCCGTTCTCAGGATGGATAAGCCATGAAAAAGTTATTTTTGTCGATTGCCCTGTTGATGCTCTGTACACCGAGTATGGCGGCGGTAACCTTGAGGATTGCTACGGCGACGCCAGATGGCACGCAGTGGATGAAAGACATGCGCGGCAGCGCAAAAGAGATCAAAGAGCGGACCGAAGGTCGCGTCGTGATCAAGTACTACGGTGGCGGAATAAAGGGTAGTGATTCAAAAGTACTGAGTCAGATTCGAATTCGACAACTGCAGGGTGGCGCTTTCCCGCCATCAGCTCTCGCCGGTCAGTATTCTGATTTGAATCTCTATGGTATGCCACTGGTCTTTGACTCCGAAGAAGAGGCGGCATTTGTTCGCAGTAAAATGGACGCGCGTTTACAGCAGGGTCTTGAGGATGCAGGATTCGTGAATTTCGGATTCGCAACATCTGGTTTCGCCAGCATCTTGTCCAGCACGCCTGTCAGGACATTGGCCGATCTCAAAGGAAAGCGAGTCTGGGTTCCTGACGGAGACTCAATTAGCTATAAGTCTATGCAGGCACTGTCACTCAATCCAGTGACCTTACCGATCACGGATGTCTTGACGGGCCTGCAAACCGGTCTTATCGATATCGTAGCGATCCCACCTATCGTAGCCTTGGTGTTGCAGTGGCACACCAAGGTCAAATACGTGACAGAAGTCCCGTTGGTGTACTCATTCGGCTTAATGGCGATCGATAAAAAATCGTTCGATAAAATTGGCGACGACGATAAATCCATAGTTCGCGAGGTAATGACCAGGACCTACCAGAACTTCGACGCGGTTAATCTCTTTGAGAACCGGAAAGCATTCGATTCACTCGTAAGAAGTGGCATTGAACGTGTGGAATTTGATCCAGAGGCATTTATCAAGGTCAGAAGGGCGTTGTTGGCATCAAACCTTAAACTTGGAGCCGATGGCGCTTTCACTGTCGAACTGTACGAAGAAATGTTGCGCCACATTGACGAATTTCGCCGCGAGCAAGTCGCCACCAGTGAGTAAACGGCATAGTGAAAATTAAGCCGCTGCTGAGTCGTCTCGAAAAAGCCGGATCGTCGCTGGAGACGGCAATGCTGGTGTCGATGTTGACGGCGATGATGCTTGTCGCCGTTGGTCAGATCATTATGCGAGAGGCTTTCGGTACGGGATTCGGCTGGGCGGATGAACTGGTGAGGCTAATGGTCTTGTGGCTGGCCTTGGTTGGATCGATTGCTGCCTGCCGTGAAAATCGGCATATTCGAATTGATGCGCTTTCCCACGTAATGCCTGACACGGCAGTCAATCTTATTCGGATCATCGTCGATATTTTTGCGGCGGCTGTTTGCGGCATTATTGCAGTGCAGGCCTGGCGATATTTACAGATCGAAATCGAGTACGAAGACACCGTGTTGGTTGATACGCCAGCGTGGATCGCGCACGCGATTATGCCTGCCGCATTCTTCCTGATTTCATACCGATTCTCGATCGGAGTGCTCCGGCAAATCGGCGATCTCCTTTTCGCCAAAAAAGTGGACGCTGAAGAATGATTATCATCAGCATTATTCTAGCGCTCCTGGCTATCCTCGGTGCACCACTGTTTACGGTTATCGCTGCCAGCGCAATGATCGGTTTTTACGGTCAGGAATCAGACCTGATGATCATGGCGATCGAAGTTCAGAGTATCGACAGCATGCCGTTCCTCGCCGCGATTCCGCTATTTACGTTTGCAGGGTATTTGCTGAGTGAAAGCGATGCGCCGAAGCGACTGGTCCGACTGACCGGCGCGATGCTCGGTTGGATGCCGGGTGGTTTGGCCTTGGTTTGTCTTGCAGCCTGCGCATTCTTCACGGCGTTCACGGGTGCGTCCGGCGTCACTATTATCGCGCTTGGCGCGATTTTGTACCCGGCTTTGAAGCAAGACGGCTATGGTGACAAGTTCAATCTCGGCCTCGTGACCTCTGCGGGAAGCCTCGGCTTGCTTTTCGCACCATCGCTGCCATTAATTCTCTACGGCGTGGTCGCCGACGTATCGATCGATAATTTGTTTCTCGCTGGGATATTGCCCGGTTTGCTCATGTTGATCATGTTGTCCGGTTACAGCATTTGGCTGAATCGCGATATTCGCCAGCCGCTGAGTTCGTTCTCGCTCAAGGAAGTCGGTACCGCATTGCGCGATTCAGTTTGGGAACTGCCTTTGCCGATTGTGGTGCTTGGCGGAATCTATTCCGGATTCTTTGCTGTCTCTGAAGCGGCAGCCGTTACCGCTCTGTACGTGTTGATTGTCGAAGTTCTCATCTTGCGCGAGATACCGCTCAAAGAACTGCCCCGAATAATGCGTTCGTCCATGGTTTTGGTCGGCGGCATACTGATCATATTGAGTGTCTCGATCGCATCGACGGGTTACATGATCGATGCCGATGTTCCACAACGATTGTTTGGGCTTGTCTCCAATCTGGTTAGCAGCCAAACCACATTCTTGATACTGCTGCTGTTTTTTCTGTTAGTTCTCGGCGCGATTCTCGATATTTTTTCGGCGATCATTTTGGTAGTGCCGCTGATACTTCCGGTCGCGGCAGGTTATGGGGTCAATGAAGTTCATCTTGGCATCGTGTTTCTCGCCGCGATGCAATTGGGTTATCTAACACCACCGGTCGGTCTGAACTTGTTCATCGCAAGCTACCGTTTCGAGAAACCGATCATGCACGTGTACTCGGCGACATTTCCGTTTCTGGTCATATTGATGTTGTCGGTCATACTGATTACCTTCTTCCCGCAACTTTCTCTGTTCTTTCTTTCAGACTGACACTTAATCTTATGCAGTTTCTTGCCAGCCGAATTGCTGTACTCATAATCGCGTGTTCTTTTTCCGCTTTCGCATTTGCTTCGGCGCTCGACAACGTCCAGCTGCCTCCAGGGTTCATGATCGAGGAGTACGCGGAGGTTCCGAACGCTCGATCGTTGGCAGTGGGCGACAACGGCACTGTTTTCGTATCAACTCGCCGGGGGCGTTCTGTTTATGCGGTTGTTTCTGACGGCAGCGGTACTCGGACTATCGAGTTGGATTCTGGTTTGCGGACGCCAAACGGTATTGCCTTTTTCGATGGCGATTTGTACGTCGCTGAGATTGATCGGGTATTGCTTTACGCGAACATCGAGTCAAACCTCGATGACGTTCCTGACCCGAAAACCTTGAAGATAGAGCTCCCGTCCGAGAAGCACCACGGCTGGCGTTATATCGGTTTCGGTCCTGACGGTAAGCTCTATATTAGCATCGGTGCACCCTGCAATATTTGCGAGAGAGACGGATTTGGTCGCATCATTCGTATGAACCCGGATGGCAGTGGGCGCGAAACGGTCGCCGAGGGTATACGAAACTCAGTGGGCTTCACCTGGGACCCGTCGAACGGTGAGCTGTGGTTTACGGACAATGGCCGCGACATGATGGGCGATGATTTACCGCCTGGCGAATTGAATCACGCGACGTCCGTTGGGCAGCATTTCGGATTTCCCTACTGCCACGCAGGTGAAATACTGGATCCCAAATTCGGCAAGGGAAAAGACTGCGCTGACTATCGTCCGCCGGCCCAGAAATTGGGACCGCATGTTGCGCCGCTGGGTCTGACGTTCTACACCGGGGATGTTTTTCCTGAGGAATATCACAATCAGGTGTTTATTGCGGAACATGGCTCGTGGAATCGGTCAAAGAAAATAGGATATCGGGTTACACTGGTGCGGTTGCGTGACGGCGTGCCGGTTGCCTACGAGCCTTTTGCTACGGGGTGGTTACAGAACGAATCTGTGTCCGGGCGCCCCGTGGATTTGCTGGTGCTTGCTGACGGCTCGATGCTGGTCAGCGATGATCACGCGGGCATGATATATCGAATTAGCTACGGCGTAGCCTCGAACCAAGGATTGAACTGATGAGTAGCAGAAATTTTCTGGTCAGACTGATATCAAGTATCTGGCGCGGAGTGAATGGCGTTAGAAAGATTCTTCATCTGCTTTTGCTCGTAGTCCTTTTTGTTGTTTTCTTTGGTGCCCTATCCGGTGCACCACCTTTGATGCCGCAGCGAGCAGCGCTATTCCTGCAGCCGGTTGGACCGTTGGTCGATCAGCTCGATGGCGATCCGTACGACAGGGCCCTGGCCGAGCTACTCGGTGACGCACCGCCACAGACATTGGTGCAGGATGTAGTCGATGCGCTCGCGTTTGCGAAGAATGACGATCGAATCGATGCAGTACATCTTGAGCTAAGCGCCGTCGCTGGCGGCGGACTGAGTAAGTTGCGTCGCGTCGGGGTGGCAATCGAGGATTTCAAACAGTCCGGAAAACCTGTTGTCGCCAGCGCCGACTATTTCAGTCAGGCGGGTTACTACCTCGCGGCACATGCCGATGAGCTTTACATGCATCCAGAAGGCCTGGTTTTTCTGCAGGGTTATGGTGGCTTCAGGAACTATTACAAAGAGGCCCTCGACACGCTAAAAGTGGACTGGAATATTTTCCGGGTCGGCACGCACAAGTCTTATGTTGAGCCTTACACGCGCATGGACATGTCGCCCGAAGACAGAGAGTCGCGGACGCGATTGATTGAACAGTTCTGGGCTATGTATCAGGAAGACGTGGAACTTGCGCGCGGCCTCGAAGCGGGAACGATTGACGATTTTGCACAAAATCTTGTCCAGCATGTGGCTGCGGCGGGCGGTGACATTGCTATCGCGGCTCGGGAAGCGGGCCTCGTCGATGAACTGACGGGTCGAGCGGAATTGCGCGCCGTACTGAAAGCTTACGCTGGCCCCGACGCTGACGATGACGCGCTGTACTCCTCCGTCCATTCGTACGACTACCTGGCGAGCATGCGTTTGCTGCATGGCAAAGATGTGCAGGATGAGAATGTCGCTGTCGTAATGGCTGTAGGTACGATTCGCAATGGGTCACAGCCGTCGGGCAGTATTGGCGGTGAATCGACAGCCGCTTTGCTACGCGAGGCCTTGTCTGATGATTCAGTTAAGTCTGTTGTTTTACGCGTTGATAGTCCCGGCGGCAGCGTGTTCGCATCCGAAGTGATCGCGAATGAGATTCGGTCTCTGCAGGCCGCTGGAAAACCCGTCGTCGCGTCGATGAGCAGTGTAGCGGCATCAGGTGGTTATTGGATTTCGGTGGTCGCGGACAGGGTCATTGCGAGCCCGGCAACCGTTACCGGATCGATTGGTGTTTTCGGAATGTTCCCAACCTACCAGCGGTCCCTTGCTGCGGTTGGCGTTGCAACTGACGGCGTCGGCACAACGCCGTGGTCAGGGCAATTGCGGCCGGATCGCGAGATGTCGGCGGGCATGAAGGAGCTGTTTCAACTGATGATTGACGATACCTACGAGGACTTCATTTCCGGCGTCGCCGATGAGCGCGCTATGGAAAAGCACGCCGTGGATCAGGTTGCTCAAGGGCAGGTCTGGACGGGACAGGATGCGTTTGAGCGTGGACTCATTGACGAACTTGGGGATTTTGGAGACTCAATTCGTGTCGCTGCGGAGCTGGGGGGGCTCGAAGAGGGCGAATTCGGACAGAAACTGTTCGAAACGCAGCTGTCGCCAACGGAACAAATGGTCCTCGATTTCCTCGCTCTGTCCCAGAGTGCAGGATTCGATGTGACGGCTCTGGTTCGCGGGCCAGGCATGCTCGAGACCTTCGCTAACAGTCTGCAAGAATTGCTTGCTGAGCTCGCGCAGTTTGATGATCCGAAGGGCGTCTACTCGCACTGTTTCTGCGAGATCGACTGATTAATTCCAGTTAAGAATGACCTTGCCTGTCTGGCCGGACTCCATGAGTTCGAAGGCGGGCAGGTAGTCGTCGACCGGAAAATGATGCGTGATAACGGGTTCAATGTTGAGACCGCTTTGAATCATGCTCGACATTTTGTACCAGGTCTCAAACATCTCGCGCCCGTAAATACCTTTTATTACGAGGCCTTTGAAAATGACCTGATTCCAGTCAATCGCGGTTTCCTCGGGCGGAATACCCAGTAGCGCAATTTTCCCACCGTGGTGCATGGTGCGTAACATGTCGCGAAAGGCCTGAGGATTTCCGGACATTTCCATGCCGACGTCGAAACCTTCTTCCATGCCCAGGTCGAGCATGGTCTTATCCAGCAAATCAGTCGTCACGTTGACTGCCGCGGTCGCGCCCATTTTTCTTGCCAGGTCGAGTCGATAGTCGTTGACGTCGGTTATGACCACGTGTCGCGCACCGGCATATTTGGCGATCGCCACTGCCATGATTCCGATCGGTCCGGCCCCGGTAATAAGAACATCCTCGCCAACAAGATCGAAAGACAGAGCTGTGTGAGTGGCATTCCCGAGCGGGTCCAGTATCGATGCCATATCGTCACTAATGGCGTCGGGTAGTTTAAATACGTTGAACGCGGGAACCGACAGGTACTCAGCAAACGCTCCCGGTCGATTGACGCCTACGCCAACGGTGTTCATGCATAAGTGGCGGCGCCCGGCGCGGCAATTACGACAAATACCACACGTGATATGACCTTCAGCAGAGACTCGGTCGCCTACGCTGAAGCCGCGGACCTCAATACCCATTTCGACAATTTCACCGCAGAATTCATGGCCAACCGCGAGCGGGACCGGAATAGTGGCCTGTGCCCAATCATCCCATTTGAAGATGTGAATATCGGTTCCACAAATCGCGGTTTGTTTGATTTTGATCAGAACGTCGTTGTGCCCGACAGCGGGTTGTTCGATGTCCTGCATCCAGATGCCGCGTTCGGCTTTGGCTTTTACCAGTGCTTTCATCATCCGTCCTAGCTAATCACTTTGAGCTCACGACCGACATCAGTAAATGCCGCTATCGCAAAGTCCAGTTGTTCGCGCGTAAGTCCAGCGGACATCTGAGTCCGAATTCGTGCCTGACCTTTGGGCACCACGGGGAAGGAAAACCCGACGACGTAGACCCCGCGTTTCAGAAGTTTGTCGGCCATCTCTGAGGCCAGTTTCGCGTCACCCAGCATGACAGGAATGATGGGATGCTCGCCGGGCTTCAGGTCGAATCCACGTTCCGTCATTTTCTCGCGGAAGTAAGCGGCGTTCGTATGCAGCTGTTGCTGCAACGTTTTGTCGCGCTCGAGCAGATCCAGAACAGCTATTGACGATGCGGCGATCATCGGGGCCACCGAGTTCGAGAACAGGTAAGGGCGTGAGCGCTGTCGCAGCCACCCGACGACTTCCTTACGTCCAGCCGTATATCCGCCGGAGGCGCCTCCCAGCGCTTTGCCCAGAGTGCCCGTGATGATG
>RCNB010001263.1_pt1 | contig 15969 bp, 15 predicted proteins | sample 2041321 | NCBI WGS metagenome assembly RCNB01 (sample SAMN09708232, study PRJNA481090) | Marine sediment metagenome, whole genome shotgun sequencing project. | reverse complement strand
TAGAAAAACTATAACCCAACGCATTTGCCAATTGTCCTTGCTACCAAGAGAAAAGGAATATTACGTAAGCGAAGCGGATTATGCTGCTTCAACGTATGAAGAGATGCAAAATAAGGATTTAGATTTATAACCATCTACTGCACTTGACCGCAGGAACCGAGCCACTTTGGAAGATCTGCTGTTTTTGAAAGTTTATAATTTTTTGGTAGTTTTCCGGTATGCGTCTGCGTTAAGTGAGCAGTAACGTTGGGCTACAATCACTATCATCCATGAAGGTGAATTATAAAATTTGGTGAGCTTGTATTACAGATTGCATCCGTTGTCATTCCGGTTTTTTCAATAATTGGTGTCGGTTTTCTCTTTGCCAGATGGCAAAAGAGTACGGACCTACGCTTTATTACTGATTACATAACATATATCGCAGCGCCTTCGCTCGTATTTTATTCCCTCCTCGACAAAGAGCTTACCTACGATAATTTCTATCCCATTCTGGCAAGTTCAGCTACTGTAGCGATTCTGGGAATTACTCTCGGATTGTTTGCTGCAAGAAAGCTTGCCCAGGGCTCGCCTGCTGCTACCTTAACAGTGGCATTCATGAATAGCGGGAACATGGGCCTACCCGTCTGCTACTTTGCTTTTGGGAGGGAAGGACTTGCGGCAGCGACAATATTCTTCGTCGCAATGTCAATCGTCCATTATACGGTCGGCAGTGTTATAGCGGGGGGAAAGGGTAAACTGAAAGAAGCCCTGTTTTTGCCCCTTACACCAGCCGCAGTCATCGCTATAATACTCAACAGGGCTCAGGTATCATTACCCCTTGTGATAGAGAGGCCTGTAGAACTCCTCGCTAATTCAGCAATCCCCCTTATGCTCTTTACCCTGGGGGTGCGTCTATTCACCATTAAAGCCCATGACAAGGGTACCTCTCTTGCCCTTGGAGCAGTGCGATTCCTGGTTGGACTCACCGCTGGCCTCGCGTGCGTGTACTTTTTCAGACTTCAGGGAACACCGGCTTACGTTGTTATCCTGCAGGCTACCATGCCTCCTGCCATTTTTAATTTTATACTCTGTGAAAAATTCGGTAAGGGGCCAGAACTGGCTGCATCAACGATCCTCGCGGGAACAATCTTGTCCGTATTTACTATTCCCCTGCTTCTCTATGTTCTCTTGTCGTTGTAAAACACCTTCCCTGGATGGCCTTTTGGTGGTTTTTTCATCCTTAATGGAGGGGATGTGATTAGCATCATACTTTCCTTGATGGGGATGATAAACTTGATCTTCTCACTAGTGACTTTTTGCTGAGGTAGTGAGGTGTTCCTGATCAGGATGAGTGCCTAATATATCGACTTGGCCGCTCTCAATGTTATAGATTGCACCTACAACCTTGAGCGAACCTGACTTTGCCAGTTGACGTGCAGCAGGACTTCCCTTGAACAAATCTTCAATTGATTGCCACACATTGGCCTTAACGGCAGCTTTTATAAGGGCATTACCTGTGAGTTTTGGATTATTCTTCTTGGCTTCGGCAACTGCCGGGTGAATATTGTCAATAAGTTGAGGGATACTGCCGTGCACCTCTGCTTCTGTGACCACTGCTGTTACCGCACCACAGTGGGTATGTCCGAGAACAACCATGAGAGGTGTTTTAAGATGGTCGATTCCATATTCAATGGATCCGATCTCGTCAACGTCACAAACATTACCGGCAACACGGATGACAAATATATCACCAATACCTTGGTCAAAAACGAGTTCAATGGGTACACGCGAATCAGAACAGCCTATTACTGTCGCAAACGGATGCTGGCCATGCTTGGTGGTATCCTTCATCCGTGATGCATCGATCTGCAGGTGTGTGCTTTTACCAGCTAAATAACGGTCGTTTCCTTCTTTGAGTCGTTTTAGCGCATCATCTGGCGTAATGTTCGGTTTTCCACTCGTGCCCCAGACCGTAACCGTTGTACAAAGCAGGAAGATAAACATCGCAATAAACACAGGCAGCCTTTTCATGGTAGCAGGTCCTCCTTCCATTAATCAAAAAATACTTTTATTGAATTGATCGTTTTTTGGTTGGGCAAGTATAGGAGATGACCAGTTACGTGTCAAGATAAAAACCACAGAGAAAAGTTTCCTTTTGAAGGGAATTATTTTGGATTTAACAAACTATAAAGTTCATAAAGTTTTTAAGATTGATTACCTTATGATCAGGTAATTTGAGTTTAGACAAAGAAAAAACCGTTTGACTTTGCTGATATAAGTTTGTTATCTTTTCTTTAAGATATTTCCAGCACTTATATAAAAAACTCTTTTAACTTCAATATATTGTGAATTTTTAAGATGTTATTGATTGTCAATGAAAGGGAAAGATATGCCTGCAGACAAGGAAAAGAAAGAAACTAAAAGAATTAAAGAAAAGATCATGTTAAAAACCACTCTGGTCTGGGACAAGCTGACTTCTAAAGAGAAGAAAGAGGTTTTTGCTTTTGCGGAAGACTACAAGAATTTCCTTAATGGGGCTAAAACAGAAAGGGAGGCAGTAATTGAGATCAAGCAATGTGCTGAAAAAGTCGGTTTCAAAGAAGCACGTTCTTCTTCTGCAAAGGGGAAAATATACAAAGAGCATAGACACAAAGCAATTGGTCTGGCAGTAGTAGGGAAAAGGCCTCTCGTCAAAGGATTAAAAATTGTCGTTTCCCATATTGATTCTCCCCGACTGGACCTGAAACAGAATCCACTCTATGAAGAGGTATCTCTTGCCTTTTTGAAAACTCACTACTATGGAGGCATAAAGAAATATCAATGGGTTACCCGTCCACTTGCATTACATGGAAAAATTATTAAAAATAATGGCAAAGAATTAGATATAAGAATAGGAGAGGATGAAAATGATCCTGTTTTCACCATTTTAGATCTTCTCCCTCATTTGGCTCGTAAAACTCAATATGAAAAAAAGTTAGGGGATGCAATCATAGGTGAGAAATTAAACGTGCTGGTGGGAAGTATTCCTTTCCCGGACAAAGAAGCCCAGGAGAGAACTAAACTCCATATTTTAGACTATCTTTATAAGACATTTGGATTAGTAGAGGAAGATTTTGTTAGTGCTGAGATCGAGCTGGTACCTGCTGGTAAGGCAAGGGATATTGGGTGGGATCAGAGTCTTATCGGTGCTTATGGACAGGATGATAGGATTTGTGCCTATAGCAGCCTTCGAGCTATTGGTGAGATAAGTAGCCCTCAAGAAACTGCCCTCGCCCTTTTCCTCGATAAGGAAGAGATTGGTAGTGAAGGCAATACCAGCGCCAGGTCGAGGTTCCTTGAAGATATAGTCGCCGATATTTTTAAGCAAACCGGTACCCCACTGGATGAACACTCATTAAGGCTGGCACTTATGAATTCGTACGCCATTTCTGCGGATGTAAATGGGGCTTTGGATCCAGATTACCAGGAAGTGCATGAAAAGAGGAATGCTGCTAAACTTGGCTACGGTGTTTGTCTTACAAAATTTACGGGATCTGGTGGTAAATATGCGTCGAGCGATGCGAACGCAGAATATGTAGGAATGATTCGTCGGCTTTTCAATCAGAACAATATAGTCTGGCAGACAGGAGAGATTGGCAAGGTAGATGAAGGTGGAGGAGGAACTGTTGCCAAATTCTTGGCTAGATGTGGGATGGAGATAATTGATTGTGGCACACCTTTGTTAAGTATGCACTCACCCTTTGAAGTATCGAGTAAGGCAGATGCCTATATGACCTATAAGGCGTATAAGGTTTTTCTTTCGAAGGGTTTGTTTCAATATAAATAAGACATTGTAAAGGACTATGGAACATATATTTGGACCTGTACTATCCCGTCGACTTGGATTTTCATTAGGGGTTGATCTCGTACCGTTTAAAACCTGCAGTCTGGATTGTATTTACTGCCAGGCGGGAAAAACAACCCACAAAACCATAGAGCGAAAGTCCTATGTATCTTTGGAAAGCGTTATTCCTGAACTCAAAGATGCTTTGAAACAAAGTCAAAAAATAGACTATATCACGCTCTCCGGCTCTGGTGAACCAACGCTTAATTTAGATTTAGGAAGAATTATCACTGCTATAAAGAAAATAACTGATATCCCGGTTGCGGTACTTACCAATGGGACCCTTCTCCACCTTGAAAGTGTGCGAGATGAACTTATGGCAGCAGATTTGGTAGTGCCTTCACTTGATGCAGTTAGTCAGGAAATCTTTTGTGAGATTAACAAGCCTCATCCACATATCAATGTATCTCAGATGATATCGGGTTTGAAAAGTTTGAGAGAAGCCTTTTCAGGGGATATATGGCTGGAAATCATGCTGGTTAAAGGGTTGAATGATTTTCCTGAAGAAATAAAAAAGTTAAAGGATGTTATTTCATCTATTGAGTTTGAAAAAGTACAGCTTAATACCACAGTGAGACCAGCAGCAGATAAAGTAATTGAACCTGTAACGAACGAAGAACTTGAAAGTATAAAAGAATTGTTGGGGGAACGATGCGAGGTAATAGCAGGTTTTAGGGAAAATCAGCACACCATCGATACAAACATTCCAGAAAAAATCATTAGTATCATTAGTAGGCGTCCCCTCAATCTTTCTGAGATTTCAGATTCTTTGGGTATACCAAAAGAGAGAACCACAAAACATGTATACCTTTTGGAACAACAGGGGAGAATTGAATCCATTACTTATGGAAGTGAGTCGTATTATCAATTGAAAAGGTAAAGTGGATATAAAAGTTTATCATGCTTTTGAATGTTGTAAAGTTTAACCAAATACTTTTCCGTAAAGAGGGATGAGGGAGAAAATAGAAGGAGATTTATGATTATTCTGAAAACAAAACAAGAAATAGAACAGTTAAGAATATGTAACCGGATTGTTGCACGTGTGCTCGAAGAACTCAGGCAGGTAGTTCACCCTGGGATTACGACAAAGGAATTAAATGATAAAGCAGAACAATCTATTATAGCCCACGATGCTATCCCTGCTTTTAAAGGGTATAAGGGTTTTCCTGCCAGTCTTTGTGCGTCGATTAATGAGCAGATCGTGCATGCGATCCCTAATGAAAGGAAGCTAAAGGAAGGTGACATAATAAGTTTGGACCTTGGTGCAAAGCTTAATGGTTTTTATGGAGATGCTGCTATAACCGTCCCAGTGGGGAATATTGGGAAGAAGGCAAAAGAATTATTAAAGGTTACAGAAGAGTCACTATATAAAGGTATTGAAAAGGCGATAGTAGGGAACAGATTGTCTGATATTTCTCAGTCCATTCAGGCATGGGTCGAAAGCCGTGGATTTTCAGTGGTAAGAGATTTTGTTGGTCATGGAATAGGAAGGTCTCTACACGAAGAACCCCAGATACCCAATTTTGGAAATCCTGTTCCCAACCCCAGACTTCAAGAAGGGATGGTTTTTGCTTTAGAACCTATGATTAATGAGGGAAGTTATGAAATGAGGATTCTTCCCGATGGTTGGACGGCAGTGACTGCTGACGGAAAACTATCTGCTCACTTTGAACACACGATTGCTATTACCGGTGATGGGCCAATCATCTTGAGCGAATGTTGACGGCTTCGCAAAAAGTCCATCTGCTGCGTTGCGCTTCATCTTTAGTCATTCCGACGTACTCCTAAGTACGCCTCATTCCTAAATATTCGCGCGCCTTGCATCTGGAGCTTTTTACTGTGCCGTCTAATTAGTGGCTTTTTGCGAAATCATCGATGTTGATACAAAAACGATAGGAGGCACTGTTGTAATGTCAATAAAAGAGATTATTACATATCCAGACCCCGTTTTGAGGGAGAAATCAGAGCCCGTGGAGAAAATTGATAAAGATATAAAACAGTTGATTGAGGATATGACAGAAACTATGTATGCCTCACGTGGTATTGGGTTAGCAGCGATACAGATAGGAGTCCTAAGGCGTGTTATTTTGGTGAATGTTGGTGAGGGTTTGGTTGTTCTGGTTAATCCGAAAATTCTTGAAGATGAAGGGGAAACCCAGATGGAAGAAGGTTGTCTCTGTCTTCCAGGGGTTATGGTAGAGGTAAAAAGAAGTGAAAAGGTAAAAGTAAAGGGGCTTAACAGAAAAGGTGAAGAAATTGTCATTCATGCAGAAGGTTTACTGGCAAGAGCACTCCAGCATGAGATCGATCACCTAAAAGGTGTTTTGATCATTGATAAAATTTCCAAGATAAAAAGAGAACTCGTGACAAGCAAACTTAAAAAAGAGGCAAAAGAACGCGCTGCAGTGCAGGGATCTAAGGGGAATTCTTCGTCATAGCTCTGTTTGCACAATTGGAATGATGGAATATTGGAATAATGGAATATTGGGTTTTTCTTTTTCAGTTTAAACAATGTTTTGCTTATAAGTGATGAAAATTAATCTTAAAGATCGTGATCTCCATGAGTGAGTAATAGATTATTAATCATTACTCCACCATTCCACCACTCCATCATTCCATAGGTGAGCTAAAAAACTCTGGCCTTTAAAAACCCCCCTGAATTATAATAATTTATAGAGTTATTGGGACGTTGCACCATGCCTGAACTTCCAGAAGCTGAAACCATTAGAAAGGGTCTAAATAAAACTGTCAAAGGTAAGAGGATAAAAGAGGTTACTATCTCTCTTCCCAACATGGTAAGGAGATTTACCTCAAAACAAGACGTGGTAAACAGAGCACGGGGGAAGACAATTGCAAATATAAAAAGAAGAGGAAAATCAATACTCTTTATCCTGGACTCTTCAGATATTCTCGTTTTCCGACTGGGAATGACTGGTCAAATGTTATGGAGCCATCCCCAGTCTCCCGTAAGCAAAGACAAACATACTCATATAACCATTGATTTCGGTGGGGGTGAGAGGATTCTTTTTAGAGATATTAGACAGTTTGGAGAAGTTTACATTACTAGAAGAGAGAGTCTGGAAGAAACACTTAAAATGGGTGCAGAACCATTAAATAAAAACTTTACTCTTAAATCCCTTAAACAGATAACTTCTTCATCTGTAAAAATTAAACCCCTTTTGATGGATCAAAAAAGAATTGCTGGTATAGGAAATATTTATTCTGATGAAATTTTATTTGAAGCAGGGATTCATCCTTTCAGACCGGCATACTTATTGAAAGATAAAGAGTTGAAAAAACTTCACTGGGCAATAGGTTCTATACTAAACGAAGCCATTGCATGTGGAGGAGATACCATTTCGGATTATCGGAATATACTTGGTGAGAGCGGGAGATATCAAAACTTCCATCGAGTTTATCAGAGGGAAGGAGAGCCTTGCCATAAATGTAATACGCCCATTAAAAGGCTAAAACTTTCCGGGCGCAGTTGCCATTTTTGCCCCCGATGCCAGAAATGAAATTTTTATAAGAATGTTAAAACCAATCCTGGAATTAAAACGTTTATTTATATATGGGCTCGTATTGCTCAACCTTTTCCCTGGGCCAGAGAGGGACGATAGCTATTTGAGCCCCTCCTTTTAAAGTTATCGTCCTTCTCTTTTGATTTGTTTCACTTAAGAACTTTAGCATGAAGGATATCCGACCTTATTTTACTGCTGAGATGTCTCTGCTTTCTCTCTTTAACAACCTGACTTTCTTACTTATGTCTTTTCCTTCTTTATCAAATGCGGTGAGATGGATCAGCTCTTTTCCCAGTGATAATGCGGAGCCTGTAACTTTTTGAGATTCCAAACGTAAATCAGTACCCAGCGATATAGAAGGTCTTCCTTTCACTGTACTCATTCTGATATCATTTAAAAAACCGCAGGCTTTTCTTTTAGAAAATGCGCACTTCTTTTTATCAGTATCAATCGTATCAAGGACGTAATTTTTAAGCAGTTTTGAGAAAGTTTTGCTGAAAGTGTCATATTTACCAAAATAATCGCACCCAACTACATTATTATTGCTCATTACCAGGATTCCAACCTGGTTGTCTTCAAGGCTGAAATGGTTCAGATATTCGTCAATGGTTTTATGCTCGTGTTCACAGGCATTATCTATAATACGGGTTGGTGCATCAACATGATATGGTGTCTTCTCCTTGCTTACCATATTCCAGATATCTCTGCTTTCTCCCTTGTTTGATGGAAATGATTCAGCAGTTAGGAGTGATTCATTGACTGCCATATTCCTTTTTAGTAGAACTCGATCCTTACTCATAATTCCACGACTTTGATAGTACCACCTGCTGCGTTCAACACAGCTTATTGGAACAGCAACAACAGAATGTGCTGGAATGAGCATTGTTATATTCGCAGCTCTTTTTTGCTTTGTGCCTACCATTTCTTCTCCGTCTAAAATTAAAATATTGTCTCCTGATAAATTCTCAATCATTAATTCTGTAACTATCCCATCTTCGAAATCTTCGGTGATAACAACCTGATTTGTTTCCATTGCCTCGTCCAAAAGGATATAATCAATTGAAATCTCTTTGTCATAAAACAATGGAAAAACGACCATGTTGTTATATGTCTGCTTATCGCCCAATGTAATGCGATTCAGGTAATCTAAGATTATCCTTTTCATAACGTGCCCTTTTTTTAAGACCAGTGATTGTACACATCACTATATTGTGCCTTTGAAATAGCTTCTATACAATATATTGTGTACTTTAACAGAAAGAAAATATTTGTCAAGCAAAACCCGTTGAGGGATGTTTTTCACTCATGGCGTTTCCTGAAAAACTTTAAAATGCTTTAACAACTTTAGTAAAAATCCTTCTCTAAGATCAATAGCACCATTAGGACAAACCTCCATACAACACAAACATTGGATACATCCTTTTGAGTTGACTACTAACCTTCCTTCAAGAAGAGCTATACATTTCATGGGACAAGCCTCAACACAATTGTTGCATTTCTCGCATTGTTCGCTATTTATGGAAGGATGAGTGGTTAGATGCACTTTCAGAAATCCCAAAAAGGTTTTTAAAAACCCCTTAATTTCTGTGACTTCTGGAGGAAACTGGAAATCATCAATTTTTATCTCGTTAATCAATTCACCAAGCACTTCAATATCATTTATCCGGGCAGTCCCATAGTGTCCATCCAGAGCTAACTTCAATGCGATATACTGTTCCGGAGATGCCCCAAGTATCTCAGCTATCACGGCATCTACAGCCACTGCATCGGCACCAGCAATAATTAGACCCAGTTTTCGCGGTTTGCCAGACCCGGGGCCTTTACCTTCCATAGAGACAATTCCATCGACAATAGATAATGCAGGATTAATTAAGGTATATAAATCCAGCAACATTCTTGATAGATACGCATTGCCTTTTTGTGAAGTTCTCACATGCCATTGTGCTTTTCGTGCTCCTGGAACACATCCGAAGATGTTTTTCACTGCCAGGGTAAGAAAAGTGAGGTTGTGTGTTTTTAGCTTCGGAAGATTTATTATTTTATCAGCTTCAAGAACGGCTTTCCCCAAAACAAAATGTTTGAAATACTTTCCGCCCGGGTGCATAACCTCAATGGGTTCAAATTCCACAATCTCTATACCCAGTTCCCTTGCAATCTCAGCCACCCCACATTTCTCGGCTACTTTCAGAGCGCTACCCAATTGAGGACTATCACCAATCATTGGATTGGCTCCTGCCTCCAGCACTGATTTTGCCACTGCTCTCACAATTGCTGGATGTGTATTGACACATCTATCTGGTGACCTGCCTACCAAAAAGTTGGGCTTGAGCAGTACCTGATCTCCCTCATTTACAAAAGAACCTATGCCACCAAGGAGATTTAGCCCGTCTTTTACTTTTTGATATACCTTTTCAGATTCGTAATCATCACACTTGACGATCGATACCGTTGTTCCCATTCAACATTCCTAACTTTCCCAATAATAAAGTGATGCCATGAAGTATGGTTTGGTTAAAAAAGGATAGTTGCGACGACTCCCATTGGAGTAGATTACATTGTCTGGTTATCCAGAAAGCTCCAGGTGAATGCCCTGATGAAATTGTTAACGATACTGGATTCCCGCTTGCGCGGGAATGACATGTTTTTTCAATCGGTTCTATCCTTGTCTGTCATCCCTGCGAAAGCAGGGATCCAAGAACTACTAGACAACTTGAGTATTATAGATAAGTAGATTACATCAAACAGAGGACATGCTATGAATGGTTTAGGATGTGAAGGTTTTTTCAAAAAATTTGATAAAATAGATAAGACCTGACCAGATAGTAATAAACATGGCTATCCATAAAACAATCATGCCTACCAGGTGAAAACTTATATTAAAGTAGGTGTAGTGAATAAGCAGTCCTACAACTGCTACCAGTTGAAAAGCTGTCTTATATTTTGCCAGCCTACTGGATTCAATGGGAATTCCCTCATGAGCAACGGCCATTCTCAAACCGGTTACAGCGACCTCTCTGGCTATAATGATAGCTACTATCCAGGCGGGAACCCTGTTTAAGGAGAGGAGCATAATCAGAGTTATGCTTACCAGAACCTTGTCAGCTAAGGGGTCTAGAAATTTTCCTAGAGAGGTAACGAGATTTTGTTTCCGGGCGATATAGCCGTCCAGCCAGTCTGTAAATCCAGCTAGCGCAAAGACTACGGCAGCAATAAGGCAGGAGGTCTTGCTGGTAGAATTAAGAAGAATAATAATCAGAATAGGTACAACAACGATCCGGGTAAGTGTCAAATTATTAGCCAGGTTAAAAATGCGTTTTGCCATGATTCAGTATGTTTGTTCCTTGTGATGGGTTTTTGCCTGCTTTTAAATAATGCCCCTCCATGTATGGTGGGGGGGAAATGATTAAATTTGAGTTAGGTTTAAAGCTCTGCGCAAGCTTTCTTGCGAGATTAATTTTCTATTCGTGGAAAAAGAGGAGGTATTTTTGTCACTACTGTTCCCTCCTTTAACATATCCAATTTCTTAATGTTGTCGAGCCTTTGCTGGTCTATACTTTCCTTAATTCCCAGCGCCCCCCACATTTTTTCTGCTGATGAGGGGATAAAGGGAAAGAGTAAGATAGATATGAACCTTAAGGATTCAAGCACGGAATAAATTACTGTGGCCAGTCTTTTCTGCTTGTTCGTATCTTTTGCCAGGGACCAAGGTGCAGACTCATCGATATACTTATTGGTCATTGCTATCAATTCCCAGATTGAATCCAATGACTTTTGGAAAGCTACTTCCCCCATATGAGTGTCTACTTTTTTCACAACCTGAACTGCCTTTTCATGTAAACTCTCATCAATTGCTTCAAAGCTTGAGTGTTTTGGTATGCGCCCCTTAAAATATTTAATGGTCATGGCAAGTGAGCGATTCAAAAGATTTCCCAGGTCGTTAGCCAGGCTGCTGTTGACGCGATGAATAAGTGCCTTGTGTGAAAAGTCTGAGTCTGATCCAAAGGTACCCTCTCGCAGGAGAAAAAAACGGATGGGGTCAGTCCCATAATTTTCAATAAGCAGATTGGGTTCTACCGTATTGTGTAGAGATTTAGACATTTTCTTGCCTTCTATTGTCCACCACCCATGGGCAAATACCATCCGAGGTGGTTCAAGACTCATAGCCTTTAGCATTGTTGGCCAATAGACGCAGTGGGTTGTGAGAATATCCTTGCCAATGAGATGAACGGCATTCTTCCAGAAGGGAAAAAATCTATCATTGTCTTTAAGGTATCCTGATGCACTAACATAATTAATGAGGGCATCAAACCAGACATATGTTACATAGTCACTGTCGAATGGAATCGGTATCCCCCAGGAGAGACGTTTCCGTGGGCGTGAAATGCAAAGGTCTTCCAAAGGTTTTCTCAGGAAACCCAGGATCTCATTTCGGCGAGTTTGGGGAAGAACAAAGCTTTCGTGTTTTTCAATATAGTTAATGAGCCATTTTTGATAATTACTCATTCGGAAAAAATAATTAGACTCTTTTATCTGTTGGACAGTACGCCCACATTCAGGGCAGCAACCTTCAACAAGGTCCTTTTCGGTCCAGAATCTTTCGTCGGGTACACAATACCATCCTTCATAGCTTGCCTTATATATTTCTCCTTTTTTGTACAGGTAAGTGAGGATTTCTTGTACAACTGTTTTATGCCTTTCTTCTGTGGTTCGAATGAAATCGTCGTTAGAAATGTTGAACTTCTTCCAAAGATCTTGAAAGCGGACAACCATTTCATCACAGTGCTCCTGGGGAGATATGTTTCTCTCTCGTGCTGCTTCTTGAACTTTCTGACCGTGTTCATCTATACCAGTCAGAAAGAATACTTTTGATCCCGTTAATCTATGGTATCTTGCCAAGACATCGGCTGCTATGGTAGTATAGGCATGCCCAATGTGAGGAATGTCATTAACATAGTATATTGGTGTGGTTACATAAAATGTATTTTCCATGAAATATCCAATCTTATTTTTTCTTTCCTATTTTTAAAAAACTTTCTTTTTTAATTTCTTCAAGTGATACCGCTATTTCTTTACTACCATCATCTGGTTTGATCCAAACTTTTTGTCTTAAAATATCTTGTTTCGTAACCTTCCCTGTTAGCAATTCTGTAACCACTTTTTTCCCGTACTTGGGAAGTCTTTTCTTGTACTCACAATATGTTTTATGTTCATAGATAAGACAACACATCAGTCTGCCGCATACTCCTGAGATCTTTGTTGGATCAAGGGACAATCCCTGGTCCTTAGCCATCCTGACGGTAATTGGCTCAAAATCATGAAGGAAAGAAGAGCAGCACAACTCTCTTCCACAGCGTCCAATACCTCCTGCCATTTTCGCTCGATTGCGAGACCCAATCTGTTTCATTTCTACTCTTGCATGAAAATCAGATGCTAAATTTTTTACCAAGTTTCTGAAATCTATTCTTCCTTCTGCAGTAAAATAACAGATAAACTTATTGATATTCGGGATGCTTTCCACCTTAACTAATTTCATGGGAAGTTCCATTTCCTTGATACTTTCAAAACAAGCTTTATAAACTTCCTTCTCCTTATGACCCTTCCTGGATTCATAGTCAAGATCAGCTTCTGTTACCTTTCTAATAACCCTTTGGTGAGATTTGAGAGAGGGAACAGAAGAATCGGATTCTTTAAGCTCTGTTACTGTGCCCATCTTGAGTCCATCCTCCCACTCCACCATTACTTTATCTCCTATCTCTAAATCAAGATCACGTGCGTCATAATCTAAAATCGCGCCCTTCTTTTGAAATCTAATTTTTGCTATTCGTTTCATAGGAAAGCACCTTTTGTTTGATTGCTTGGGGGATTGTTGTTTCGCAAAAATAATTCAGTGAACAATTAAAGCAAATTTTAGACCGTAAAAATGGGGTTTTCGGTCAAGCACTAGATAATATATATCCAGTATCAAGTATACAGAATCATGTAATTAAATTCCAGAGTCGGGTATTCTTGCCCAAAGCGGATTAAATTTAATGATATCTAGCACAGTTTTAAAAGCATGGTTTCCATGGAAAGTTTGGGATTAACATTGTTGTTAAGTGCCAACTGTGCTTCATTCACAATCTTCAGCTTCTCAAAGAGATTGGAGTAGCTCAAACGACTTGATATGCTTCTAACCTCATTTACAAGATCTCCATTTATAAGATAGTTTAAACGGTCTGTTTCTTTAAATATTAAAAGGTCCCTGAACCATAATCTAAAAAAATCCAATTTCTCCATTATTGTTTCTTTGTCTTTACTTAGTAATTCAGCAAGATCAAGGATTTCTGTGACACAACCTTTGTTTAGGAGATTAATCTTTTCAAGCAACTCCTTTCTCTCCTGAAGTATACCACTCTCCATCCACTGCATAGACCTGCCAAGACTTCCACCAGCCAAAGAGGCAATAAGCTCAAGTTTCGCCCTTTCCTCTTCCCCATGTTTTTCTATCATAAATTCCAAAATCAACTCAACTGACAGGGGTTGAAACATAACTCTCTGACATCTGGATCTGATAGTGGATATTACCTGATAAGGAGTTGATGTCAACAGGATTAAAATAGTATGGGGTGGTGGTTCCTCCAGCGTTTTGAGAAGACAATTAGAAGATTGGAGATTCATCCTCTCTGCTTTATCAATAATAACTACTTTTTGCTTTCCTTCATATAAAGTATATTTTATCCGTTCTTGCATTATTCTAATCTGGTCTATTTTAATATAGTCTCCTTCAGGTTCAATCCAGAATATGTCAGGATGGTTAGAATGTTCAATCTTTTCACAAGAGATGCAGCAACCACAGAAATCACCATTTTCTGCTTTACAATTTAATGCCTTTGCCATTGCAATGGCTGTAATTCCTTTCCCAATGCCAGAGATGCCAGTAAAAAGATAAGCATGAGAAACAGCCCCTCTCTTTATTGCATTTGTTAGTATATTAATTTGTCTATCCTGCCCTTTAATATTTTTAAATGACATCTGATTTGCTCTGTTATTTAAGGATAACTCTTTTGTCAGATATTTCAATGACCATAGGTTGTGCTATGGTAATTAAAATGATCCTGGATGCTGGTTTCTAGATGCTGGATAAAATAAAAACTTTATATTTATATCCAGAATTTAGCATCCAGATTTAGTATCTCGTTTTCTTTGAATGAAACGTGTTTAAACCTTATAGTCTTCCATTATTTTAATTACCACTGACCGAATTTCACGATGTACTTCACAGGGATCTTCTCTGCCGTCAACAATATGAAAACGGTTGCTGTTATGCTCAGCTATTTGAAGGTATCCTAATCTTACCATTTGGTGGAAGTCAACACTCTTTTCTTCAAATCGATTTTCGCAGACTTCCTGGTTTGTGGTTTTCGTTCGATCTTCTGTTCTTTTAAGACCTATCTCTACTGGACAATCTATCAAGACAGTGAGATCAGGGGTTAGGTTGTCAGTTGTGAACCGATTAAGACGTTCCAGGAAATCCTCACTTATTCCCTGGACAAAGCCTTGATATACTGATGTTGCATCGGTAAATCGATCGCATAAAACAATGCATCCTTGCTCTAGGGCTGGTCTTATTACATCTTTTACATGTTGAGCGCGAGAAGCTTGATAGAGGAGAAGCTCTGTTTTAATATCGATATCGGCATTTTCAGAATCAAGCAGTATTCTTCTTATTTTATCACCTATTTTGGTGCCCCCTGGCTCTCTGGTAGTGACAACTGAACAGTTCTTTTTTTTCAGAAAATCCTTAAGAAAGGAAATTTGTGTGGTTTTGCCACAGCCCTCTATGCCTTCAAAGGTGATAAAGTACTTCATGGTGATCTAAATAGCTCGTAATTTCTATAACTTATTGAAGTAATAAATCATTTATCTGATACCAAACTTCTCGTAAGAAACGAATTCAGACAGCTCTTTCCTTGAGGTTGCTTTCGCCTCTCCATCAGGATATCCCAGAGGGGTCATTTCAACTACCACAACTCCTTCTGGAACCTCAAGTATTTGTGATACCGCTTTGGCATTAAAGAATCCAACATGGACAGTCCCCAGTCCCTTTGAATGAGCAGCCAGGGTCAGGTTCTGCATGGCCAATGCAACGTCGAACATACACCAGTCATCCTTATCGGTTACTGCTTTCCCTTTAAAATAACCAGCTTTTGCCAATTGGGCACAGGCTACTATCACAACGGGGGCCTCAGTAAAGGAGGAGAGTGCGGGATTCCCCGGGGGAATTGTTCCTGCCAGGTTTCTTTTTAAATCAGGTTTTTTTACTACAATAAATTTCCAGCATTGAGTATTAGCCCAGGAAGGAGCCCATCGTGCAGCTTCCAGCACCTCTGTTAAATCATTGTCAGATACAGGATCTGCCTTGTACTTTCTGATACTTCTTCTGTCCTTAATCGCATCTAAAACTTCCATTTTTCACTCCTTCTCACTCAATTGGTTTTTTCAAAGCAAACCACAGAGAACACAGCGCAGCATAGCCGCAACCAAAACAATTATAACCACGAAGAACACGAAGAATGAAACTAAAATTATCTGTTTTGTAAAAAGTCA
>RCNB010001261.1_pt1 | contig 15981 bp, 13 predicted proteins | sample 2041321 | NCBI WGS metagenome assembly RCNB01 (sample SAMN09708232, study PRJNA481090) | Marine sediment metagenome, whole genome shotgun sequencing project. | reverse complement strand
AAACCTTTTAGAAGGGTTATTTATCCAACAGGGATAACATTTAACAGAGTTCACCTGTTATATAGTAGGTGTCTAACGGGGTGAATCTGCGGTTTAGTTTTGACAATATAAACTTATTGAAAAGGAGGAAACAATGAAAGCACTTTTTTTACAGCCTCCCATGGGTTCTTGGGTAACATGGGGAAAGCACAGGGCGATAAATGTCAGTCATGCTCAAATGACAGCATGCATGAGGGAATGGATGCCGGAAATAGAAATTAAGGTGATCGACTGTCGTGCATTAGATATGGATGAGAATCAAATGATAAAGGCTATTCAGGAGATTTCTCCCAATGTTATATACATGGGAGATGCTTACCAGATGACGGGAACCGTAGCCATCCTTCCCCACTACCAAAAAGCAGCCCGGTTAATTAAAAAATCACTTCCCAATGTTTGTATATGTGTTGGAGGATTTTATATTGCGGCCAATTATGAAAACGTGATTACCCAGACGCCAGAATTTGATTTTGCTATTTCCGGTGAGACGGAAATAACCTTCTATGAACTTTGCAAGGAATTAAGCAAGGAAGATCCGGATATTCCATCGGTAAAGGGTTTGGCTTACCGCCAGAACGGCACGATAGAGATTACTGAATATCGTCCCCTGATCAAGAACCTGGATGATCTTCCCATGCCGGCTTATGATCTTTTCCCCATGGACAAATATATTGGTTATGGCATGGTACAACACTATCAGGAAATATTCACTTCCAGGGGTTGTCCTTTCGGTTGTCGCATATGCATCGATTGGGTTACCGTTGATCCAAGAGGGAACAATGACTGGCAGCGCTACAGGACTAAGTCAGCTTCACGGGTAGTAGATGAGCTGGAACTTCTGGAGAAAGAGTATGGTGTGGAGTATGTGCATATATTCGATTTGAATTTTAATCCTAAACGCAGTCGAGTTGAGAATTTTCTCGAAGAGATGCTCAAACGTAAGCTTGAAGTGAAGTACTGTTTTTTGGGTAATGCACATTCTTTCGTTAGAGATATGGATTTGCTTAAGGATTTGCACAAAACAGGTTTTGTTACGGGTCTTTTTGGTCTTGAGGTAACAGATGAAGAAACTTTGAAGAAGATTAAAAAAGGCATTACAGTTGACGAGGTGAGAGCGGTTACCGACCGCTTTAGAGAATATGGAATTATGTCAGTAATTACCTGGATGATTGGTTTCCCGGATGATGATGAAGCAACGATTAAGGAACGCTTCAAGGTGTTGGAAAAGATTAATCCAGATGTTCAGTCATTGCAGATGTTGCTTCCCGTGCCAGGTATGCCCATGTACGAAGAATTAGCACCCTATATAGAAGAGAATAACCTGGATAAGTGGGACTTTCATCATCCTATTGTTCGCACCAAACATTTGAGCAGGAAGCAGCTTGGGGAGATAGCTGCCTGGGCGAACAGGGAGTTTTACAGCAAGAATGAACGTGTCCAACGCGTACTTTCTAACGAAGCTTTAAGTCCTTATAGTAAAAGTATTTTCAAGAGCTATATGGACAATATGGAGACTTATGCTGAAGCAGCCATGAATGAACAGGTTATTGTCTGAAAAACAATTCAGAAAATATGACCCATTCCTGATGAAGTGGCTATGATAGGAAACCCAAGAAGTATTTGATAGAAACAGTATATTCATATGCATAGGACAGTTATGTGCCTTGGCGAGAAGGGAAAATGAGCACAAATGGGAAAGTCTGAGGGGAAAAGGGTATGAAGATATTAGGTATTTGTGGTACCCACAAGAGAAGAGAGGTCAAATCTTCAAGCGAGTGGTTTCTGAAGGTGGCACTTGAAGCAGCTAAGGAGAAAGGAGCCGAGACAGAGTCGATAAGACTTATAAACTACAACATAATTCCCTGTACCGCTTGCAACAGGTGTTTTTGTGGTCAGTTATGCCCCCTTCTGGAAAATTCAAAAGATGAAACAAAGATTGTATTTGATAAACTGGCTGAAGCCGATGCCCTCATCTTTTCCTCGCCAGTATATGCCTACAAAATGCCCGCTGTGGTTTTTAATTTTATCCAGCGTACCCGACCACTCCACGAGAAGGAACGGGCCGATATTTGGGGAACCGAAATTACTGCCTATAAATGCAATCCGTTTAGGGGCAAGGCCGTGGGCAATCTGTCAGTGGGAGCAGGACTGGGTTTAGAGGGTGTTCTCTATGACCTCTTTCACTATCTTAAGGCGATGACTGCTACCACGATAGCCTGTGCAGGAATTGCCCTTTACGAACCAGAGATAAAGAATCTCTGTATGGTGAATGGGAAATTTTCCATGAAACATGAACTTATGAAAGAGATGTTGGATAAAGACATTCCCGGTTATGAAGAAAACGAAAATGCCATAGCTATGGCACGGGCAGTGGGCAGACAGGTATTTGATATTGCCAGCTCAGATTTATTTAAATGTGTAGCTGAGATTTTGAAATTTTAGTTTGCCACCAATCACCGCAGAGATTGCAGAGGACTTGGAAGAAAATAGCTAACGCATTATACGGATGTAGAATGGTTTCACGAGAGAGAGCTGAAAGCAACACTAAAAAACCGAGAATCGCTATTGTCGGCGGTGGGATAGCAGGTCTTGCTACGGCATATCAGTTGGATAAGTATAATCTTACTAGTACAATCTATGAGAGTAAACCTGAAGTAGGCGGAAGGTTTTCTACGCTTAAGGTTGAGGGGATTTATATTAATCGTGGTGCTTTGATATTTTCTCTCAAATTCAATCCGTGTTTTTTGGAAATAATTCATGAGCTGGGGATAGAGTACGAGCAACTTAAGATGTCCAAGTTTATCTTGCAGGATGGTGACCGCCTCATCCCCTTAGATCAATGGTCTATCTTTAAGAGTGGTTTGTTTGGTCTGTCCGATTTCTTAAAGTGGTTTCGATTGAAAAAGATCTTGCACTCACTCAATTTTGATTTTACCCAGCCGGATGAACGATTGCTCAAATGGCATAAGATGTCGCTTTTGGAATTCTGCAAAAAAGAAGCAAAACTTAGCGATAAGATGATTAATTATTTTGTTCAACCCTATTCCAGTTTTGCCTACGTTGACCCAAATGAGATCTCTGCTGACCACGGATTATTCCTTCTAAGCTACTCCATCACTCCCTGCCTCTCTCCTAAAAAGGGGATGGGAGAGGTAGCGATTAAGTTAAAAAATATCTTGTCTGGAAAGGTGAGGGTGAATGCACGGGTGCGAAAAGTCATCTATGAAGAGAAGAAAGGATTTATGGTTTCAATAGAAGGCAAGAGAAAAGGAGGAGGACAACCCGAGATGGAAGGTCCTTATGATTATTGTATCTTTGCAACCGGTCAAAAGAGCATAAAGCCACTTATGCCTGAAGTGGATTTTGAAGTTTTTGCTTCGAAAACCAGAGGGTTTATTTTAGAAACTATCGCTCCCAAGTATCGCCCCTTCGAACTTATAATTTTCCCCAAAGTGGGAAATACCCATGGAGTGCACGGTGGAGAATTACGACACCTGCCTGACGGTCGTTCCATCTGTGGCATCTTTCTCTATCGACCGGATGGTGATTTGGGCGCTGTCTTTGATAACTACAAAATCATTGAACGTGTGGGATGGTCTCCTGCTATTACGGTGATGCAACCAGGGGGGAAGGTAGTGGATGTTACCACCAACAAAAAAAATGTTTTTATGGTAGGTGATTTTTTCAGGTATCCCTCTCTTGAATCATCTGTCTATACGGCGAAAAAGGTGGCTGGGATTATAGCCCATGAGAGTGGCAAATAAAGGAATGGAGAATAAAATGGAGATGAAAAAGGATGTGCACTTAAGTGCGAAAGATTTACTGGAAATGGTCCAACTGAAACCAGGAGTTGTAGGAAGCTATACAATTATGCCTGGACCCGCAGAAAGATTAGAAGCAATTGTTGAGAAGCTTAAGAATCCGGTTGAGAATCTTACTTACATGGACTACCGCATGCACACAGGCCTATATAAAGGGACTAAGGTTACAGCACTCAATGGGGGGCTCTATAGTCCGAGCAGTGCCATTATGGGAGAGCTTGTATGTGCTGCGGGAACTGAGCATATAATTAGAACAGGTTCTTGTGGCGCTTTGCGGGAAGACATCTCCGTAGGAGATCTGGTTATTGTAACTGGATCTGTAAGGGGTGAGGGGACGACCCCCTATTATGTCCCGGATAATTTTTCTACGGTTTCCGATATAAAAGTAGCCAGCGCCCTCGTAAAAGCAGCAGAGAAGGCAGGGATTAAATACCATCTGGGTACTGTATGGACTACAGATGCATTGCTTAGAGAGACCAGAGAGAGAGTTGAAAAGATGAGGGAGCTTAAGGTTAAGGCAGTAGACATGGTTTCAGCCAGTCTTCTAACGGTAGCCCAGCTCTACGAAGTGAAAGCATGTTCTATTTTAGCAGTGAGTGATAATCTCATCACTGGAGAGATAGGTTTCATCAATCCCAAGTATTATGAAACTGAAGCGGCAATGATAGATATTGCCCTTGAAGCTGTTAAGATCATGGATGGTAGATAGGATGGAACTTCCTCCCCTGGCCTGGTCAGTAAATATCGAGGATGATAAGGTTTTTATCCTGGATGAGACGAAACTTCCGGAAGAGAAGGTATATATTGCTGTAGAAAGTTATCTGGAAGCAGCTAAAGCAATAACCGAGATGAAAACCAGAGCTTTTGGTCAGGTTTTGACGGTGTTCTATACCTTCCTTTTGACGGCGAGGCATAACAGGGGAGAAAAGACTGAAGTGATTCTCCCCAGGTTGAGAAAGGTAGCCTGGGCACTGGAAAGTGCCCGTCCAACATTTGCTTTCAAAGATTTAAACAAAAAAATTCTGGGGTGGGCTGAAAAGGCTGAGGGAGAAGGGGAAGATGTTTCTTCATGTTTGGAAGCTGAGATATCTGCCTACCTCGAAAACCTCAAAAAAATGCGTTTAAAGAGAGCAGACTATGCTGCTTCGCTTATTAAAGGTGGGGATGCTCTTTTGACCCACTGTAATGTGAGCGGTGAGATGGTTTTGATAGGCAGAGCCTGTAGAGAAGCAGGGAAAGAGATACGTTTCTATGCCACAGAGACCAGACCATATTTTCAGGGGAGGTTGACATCCTGGGAGCTGGCTGAAGATGGTTTTGATGTAACCATGTTGCCGGATAATGCAGTGGGGAGCATCCTTTCGGAAGGGCATTGTCAACTGGTAATGGTGGGATCAGATCGTGTAGCCTTAAACGGGGATATAGTAAATAAGGTGGGAACCTTTCAACTGGCAATAGCTGCAAAAACATTTCAGGTTCCTTTTTATGTGCTGGTTCAGGAACCTGGTAGTACTGCTACGGGAGAGGAGATTCCTATTGAGGAAAGAGATGTGAGGGAGCTCCTTTACTACAAAGGTAAGCGGTTATATCCAGAAGGAGTGGATGGTTATTACCCTGCCTTTGACCTTACTCCGGTTCGATACATTACTCGCTTAATTACCTTTGGGGGTATCATTGATCCCGGGGAGCTTCCTTATGGCTGGGAAAATATTGAGGGAGGGATGAAAAATTAAAAAGTACCTGCTCATCTTTGGTATACCAGGAAAAGATTTTGTGGAGTTTTTAACAGGACATCATCCTGCTCAAAAATGGAGTCTGTTCTATGCGGAATCAAGACCTTATGAAACCACCCTTAGCAGGAGGCTGAGTGAATTTGTCTCTAAGGGATATGAAACTATTCTAATCTCGGATAACATGATTGGTTATTGCCTTGCTAAGAAAAAGGTAGATCGGGTATTTTTTTTCTACCAGCGGGTAGAGAGGGACACGGCCCATTGTCAGGGAGGCTCTCTCCTTGCCGCAGTTCTGGCTAAGGAGCTTGGGATTCCCTGTTATCTTTATCCAACGGATTATACTATGCCGGCTGGGGATAATAATCATCCACTCTGTTTTGCTGGTGATGAAATAGTACCCAGAGGGGTTAAAAGCTTTGTGCCCCAAGTTGAAAAGGTCTCACTGAGCTATGTTTCGGAGAAGTGGTAGGGTGCACGGTGTAGAGCGCAAGATACAGGGTGCCAAATATTTAGGAATTGGGGAATTAGACGAATGTGGATTTCGGATTGCAGATTGCGGAATTGAAGGATTAAACAAAAGGTCTCGAATTTAAAAACTTTAGACACTTTAGTTCACTTTAGATCACTTGCAACGAATGCAGAATTAATTAATGTGTCATGCATCGTTAATCGGTACCAGTTGAATAAGAGGTTTTATGGATTCTAAACAGATAGAAAGGCATCAGGAAGAAATAATAGATATAGGAAAAGAGGCATATAGGAAGGGTTTAATTGTTGCCTGGGGAGGTAATTTGAGTATCCGATTAAATTCGGAAGAATTTTTAATGACTGCCCATACAGCTGCACTCGGTTTTCTTAAAGACAAAGATTTTTTAGTAATGGACTTAAAAGGTAAGATAATTAAAGGAGAAGGTAAGCCTTCAACTGAGACCAGGATGCACACCGCTATCTATCAAAATACTGAAGCAAAGGCAGTCGTGCACCTTCACCCCCCATACACGAATGTTCTGGCCATAGCAGGAGTAGGACTAAAACCAATGACTTTTGAGTCTTCTCTCTTCCTGGGCAATAATATACCCATTATTCCCCAGGATAGCCCTTCTGTAACCAAACTGGATGGTGTTATTGAAGCGCTAGAGCTCAGTAACATTATTATACTTAAAGAACACGGTACAGTAGCTATCGGGAATGATCTCTGGGAGGCGTTCTTTCTGACTGAGATTTTAGAAGAAACGGCGATGATGACTCACCTGGGCAAAAGCCTTGGGGAAAATAAAGTGAAGGAAGAGAAGGAAGTTTCTTTGAAAGAAGAGACACAAGTAAAATATCCTGCTTTCTCAAAGGAACATATTGAAAGGGTAGTAACTCTCGTTAATCAGGATGAAGAAGCACAACGATTAGGCAAATCCACTCACCTTACTGTCAAATATGCCATCAAGTTGATGGATAACAATCAGGTTTGCAACTTCCATTTTGAGGAGGGGAAAATCGTCAAGGTGAGTAACGATGAGGATGCTGATTTTCTTCTCGCAGGCAGGAAACAGCAGTGGATAGCCATTTTCAATGGCCTTATTGATCCATTTGCTGCTACTACCCAGAAAAAACTCCGGCTGCAAAAAGGTAACATTGGTGATCTATCCAGATGGTATCCGCCCTTCTATAGAATATTCAAATTGTGGAAACAAGCTCCTGTAGAATAAGACAAGAGCTGTCATTCCTGCGGAAGCAGGAATCCAGAAGTGGTACCTTGCTTGGATACAGTTCCTGCTTTTGCAGGAATGACAATGAATTGAATAGTTGCTTTGTGTTTTGCAATCAATTGCTGGAAATCAACAAGATTTTATGAAATTACCCAAGGAGAATGCCTTGACTGATAATATTTATAAGATGTGGATCGGTGGTAAGTGGTGTGAAAGTGAGTCGAAGGAGTGGTTAAAGAGCATCAATCCTGCAAACTCAGAGGTAAATGGCCTTATTCCACGTGGCAAAACACCTGATGCCAAAAAAGCGATACAGTTTGCAAGAGTAGCTTTTGACCGGGGTGAGTGGCCAAAGATGAGTTATCAGGATCGGGGAGAAATACTCCGGCATATTGCCCAGCTTATCCGGGAAAATGCCAGTGAACTGGCAAGGCTTGAAACTCTTGACAATGGGAAACCTATTAAGGAAAGTACACTCATAGATATTCCTGCTGCTGCTGACACCTTTGAAAGTTTTGCCAGCATGTCTTGTGAGCTTAAGGGGGAGACCATCCCAGTTAATGCACCTGTTATGAGCTACACCCTTTACGAGCCGGTAGGTGTTGTTGCTCAGATCATTCCCTGGAATTATCCTCTTCTGATGGCAGCCTGGAAACTGGCACCGGCTCTCATTACAGGGAACACGGTTGTACTTAAACCTTCTGCACTCACCTCACTAACTGTTATAGAATTAGCCAGACTGATGGAAGAAACCGATCTGCCACCTGGTGTGGTGAATGTTGTTACCGGTCTGGGTTCTGAGATTGGAAGAGAGTTAACCTCTAGCCCTCAGGTAGATAAGGTTGCCTTAACGGGGAGTACAGAAACAGGCCGTGAGGTCATGAGGCAAGCTTCCTCTAATATAAAGAAGGTTGCATTGGAGCTGGGAGGAAAATCTCCTGCCATCGTTTTGAAAAGTGCTGATCTTAAAGCAGCACTCAATGGAATACTGGCAACCATTTTTCTTAACCAGGGTCAGATGTGCGTAGCAGCTTCCAGGTTGCTTGTTCAGGAAGATATTCATGATGAATTTATTGAAGGGTTAGTTGAAAAAACCAGGAAAATCAAGTTAGGAAATGGCCTTGATCCTGAAACCATGATGGGTCCCTTGATCTCCGGAGAACATCGAGAAAAGGTCTTGAGCTATATCTCCTCTGGCATTGAAGAGGGAGCATCATTATTAACAGGTGGTGAAATTCCTGAAGGTGACAGTTTTGAGAAAGGATTTTTTGTGCAGCCTACCATTTTTGATAATGTTGCTCCGCAGATGAAGATTTTCCAGGAAGAAATTTTTGGGCCAGTGCTTTCGGTAAGCACCTTCTCGACAATAGATGAAGCTATCGAGTTGGCCAATGCTACCTCCTATGGATTAGCGGCAAGTATCTGGACCAGAGATATCTATCAGGCTCATAACATTACTCAGAGAATAAAGGCTGGTACTATATGGATTAATAGCTACGGTGCTTTCTTCAACGAAGTTCCTTTCGGGGGTTATAAGCAGAGTGGCCTGGGAAGAGAATTGGGGAAGGCAGGCCTTATGGAATATACAGAGTTGAAGAGTGTCACCATGGATTTAACTCCGGATGGAAGGTCTCTGATTACAAAGTGGTATGGATTTTAAGGTGGAATTCCATATTACAGATTGCAAATCTCAAACAAGTATAAATGACAAAAAGATTGTTTTTGGACATTTAATTTAAAAATTATTATTCGCTTATTTGGAATACTCCAGTTGTCTATTAATTCCTGGATCCCTGCTTTCGCAGGGATGACAGGCAAGGATGTAACCGATTGAAAAAACATGTCATTCCCGCGCAAGCGGGAATCCAGTATTGTTAATAATTTCATCAGGATAATCTAACTGGAGTTTTCCAAATAAGCAGAAATTATTATTTGGAATTTGGAATTTGAAACTTGATAAGAGAGGGGGTGGGAGCTACTTTTAAAAGCAATAAGGTGTAACGCACTGATGAAAAAGTATTTATTATGTTTGCATGTCATTGCGAGCCCGAAGGGCGTGGCAATCTCATTCTTTGAAAATTGTGGAGCTTGTTCCAAGCCTTTTTGAGAAGATTGCGGAGCCTGTCCCGATTCTCTTCAGGAGATTGCTTCGTCGCTAAAGCTCCTCGCAATGACAGGTAGTTACTTATATGAGTATAGGAAATTACGATACGAGACACCAGGTATGCGTTTGTACTAAATGAAAGGAGTGAGAGGATGAAAAGAATACTGCTATTTTTACTGCCAGCTGGTTTTTTAGTTATAAATTTGTTTTACACTTCTGTCAGCTGGGGTGAAGAAATAAAACTGAAGCCAACTTCGCCAGACTGTCCTACCTGCTGTGAAACCTGGAAGCCTTATCCGGGTATTTCGGCAGATGATTTGATGAGGATCAATCTTTACGTCAAGTTTACAAAATTTGCTCAGGACTATAAAGGAATTGGCCTGATAAAACTAATTAATAAAAAGGGTTTTGCCAGGAATAGGGATTGGGGACGTTATCGCATCCTTCTCGGTAAGGAGAGCGACGTGTTTGACTATAAAGATTTGGTAGTCATCCTGGGGCCGCAAAATATTAAGGGTTTATCAGTATTAACCTGGACATATCTCGATCCTGAAAAGAATCAGGAGATCTGGCTCTGGCTCCCCAGTTTGAGAAAGGTGCGTCGGGTTTCTCAATCTGAAGCAGATGATCCTTTCATGGGATCAGAGTTTACGACAGAGGAGATGTCCACCAGAAAGTGGGAAGACGAAACGTATAAGCTACTAGGTGAGAAAACGTTTAGTGGGCATACCTCTACCTTTAATGATAAGACCTACCATAAAGATACGGACTGCTATGTAATAGAAGCCAAACCCAGGAGGGAAGACTGGTATTATTCCAAACGCGTTGTGTGGCTGGATAAACGTTTTGCGGGCCTTATTTTTGATGAGGTCTATGACACTGCTGGAAGAAGGTGGAAGACTTTTGTCAAAGAATATGCAACCTGGGAAAATGGTTGTCTTCCCCAGATTTTTCTAGAGGGAAAAGATCAGCTCACTGGTCATATAACCATTATAGGATTTGAAGAAAAAGATATAAAGTTTAATAGTAATCTGCAAGAAAGTTTCTTTACTGAAAAAACTTTAATGCGGTCAAAATGGTAAAGGGGGCATCAAATGAAAAAACAAAATCTTCTATTGATATTTAGTCTCACATTAACCCTGTTTGCTTTTGCAATAAAGCTTCCGGCTCATGCTTCACTTATTGATGCAGATAAACTTACATTGTCAGGGTTCATAAAGAATGCGACTTCGGTAGACCTGGATGATGTGGATGAATTCTATAAGATCAGGAATACCATCCAGCTGGAAGCCGAGTATCAATTAACGGACAATATTCATTTATTTGCTATCTTTCGCGAATGGTATGACAGTGCCTATGATGCGGAAAGTAAATGGCGGCGTCACAAAGGCAATAGGAAAAAGTTGAGTCGCACCAGGGGAACAGACTGGTTGAGGGAGTGCTATATTGATTTCCTTTCGGACTATCTGGATATTCGCATAGGAAAGCAACAGGTAGTGTGGGGAACCGCAGACGGGGTTAAGATTCTGGATATTGTTAACCCTTTAGATATGAGGGAATTTAATCTGGAGCTTCAGAGATCGCTTGATTCCGACATAAGAATTCCACTTTGGATGATGAAATTTGAGTATGCCCCTACTGTAAACGGAACACTACAGCTCTTGATCATTCCTGATTTTGAACCCAACTTCCTTGCACCTGCCGGAGCTCCCTATTCCGTCCGGGCAATGAATAAAGGGGAGGAGAGGTTAGATGTCTTAAGAAATTTTGGAGCGGATGTAGTTATACACAAGAAAAGACCTGGGAAAACGTTTGACAATACTAAGATCGGTGTGAGGTGGCTGGATGTTATAAACGGGTTTGAGTATACACTTAACTACTTACATGGAAACAGCCATAATATGTCAAGATATTTCATGGGCATTAAACCGTTTGGGATACCCTTCTTACCGGGTGCTGTTGCTACCTTTGAGGATAGATATGCACAAACGGAAACGTTTGGCTTCTCATTTTCCAAAGCACTTACCAAGGGATTCTTAAGAGGATACAATTTCAGGGGTGAGTTTGCCTACGTCAGGAACACTACCAATGGCTATGGGACTAAAGACAACCAGGTTGGTGTGGGGAAGGTTGATCAGTATAATTATGTTTTGGGAGTTGATAAATATTATTGGACCAATTGGATGTTCAGCTTTCAATTTATTCAATTCTGGATGGAGAGAGAAAAGGAAGATGGATACAAATACCTCTTTGGTCCCACCTCTGATGTTCTTGACCAGGCAGAAACTATGCTCAGCCTAAGAATCTCTACTGATTTTATGCATGAGCGGTTGAAGCCCAACGTCCTCATCACCTGGGGTGATGATAATGACTGGCAAATCAGTCCCAGATTGGAATATGAGTTGAGAGATTACCTGATTGTCTCCGGGGGCATGAACCTGTTCTATGGGCATAGCAGTCAGCTCCTTGGACAATTTAAAAACAGAGATACTCTGTATTTAGAAGTGAAGCTGGGGTTTTAACAATAGTAAACGGCTTGGTGAGTTGGCATTCGGAATGTCATTGCGAGCGGAGCGAAGCAATCTCAATGGATAGCAGAACCTGTTCTGAATCCTTCTAAAAGATTGCTTCGTCTTGGGTTGGGGTCGAGCCAAACTACCACAGCGGGAACCTTATACAGAGGAATCCAGTGGACTTCGGCATCACTTATTTTTTTATTTTCAAACAGGTCTTCTGATGCGATATATCCGTGGTCTGGTTTGTACTTATTGATTATGATCTACTTTAAGACTTCAAGCAGAGTGTCCATAGAAGTAATCCTGGGATCAAAAAGTGCAGGTGAGATCGCTATGGTTAAAAATGTCTCTCGCCTTCTCCATAAAAGCTTTAGATGGGGGAGATACGCCGTTTAGCTTCCACTCTTTATCCAGTCTATTATATTTACTGATGCACAGGCAGTGGAAAGGTAATAGTTCGATTCTGTTTACCCCTATCTCTTTTACAAAGTGAGCGCAGCCTTCCATATTTTTGCGCGAGTCAGTATATCCAGGTATTAGGGGGATGCGGATAATTATGGGGATGCCTGATGATGCAAGTTTTTTTGCACTTGCTAAAATCAGCTTATTCCCGACACCCGTATATTCTTTGTGTTTAGCTGTCTCCATCTGCTTAAGATCAAAGAGTATCATGTCCACGTAATCGAGGACCTGATCCCAGTTTTCTAACTGCGTATAACCGCTGGTATCTAATACTGTATGAATTCCATTCTCTTTGCACTTTTTAAAGAGGGCACGAACAAAATCCGGCTGGCTCATGGGCTCACCCCCTGACAGGGTAACGCCACCACCGGAATTTTTATAGAACAACCCGTCTTTTTCAACCTCTTTAAAGACTGCTTCTACCTCTTCCTGCCTTCCCACTAGTTGGCGCGCTTCGCTGGGACATACAGGTACGCACTTTCCACAGCCTTGGCAAATGTTTCTCAGGAATTTTATTTCTTCATTCCATCTTTTGATGGCCTTATGAGGACATACTTCCAAACACCTGCCGCAGTGGGTGCACCGTGAATGGTCAAGCATAATCTCAGGATGATTGCTCTGTGATTCTGGATTAGAGCACCATAGGCATTTGAGAGGGCATCCTTTGAGAAAGACTGTTGTCCTTATTCCCGAACCGTCATGAATGGAATATCTTTGGATGTCGAAAATAGTTCCCAGGCAGCTATTCATAAGGAGTAACAAAGATTTACCACTGTGATCGCAAGAGTGCGCTGAGAATAATTTTATTACTTCTGCGATCTTAGTGTGCTCTGCGGTGAATAAACCGTTTTTTATTTACCAGTGATGCTCGGTTCTTGAGATGATTTCCATTTGAACTTGGGGGGCTAGTTCGACAAAGAATACGCTGAATCCTGCAAGTCTTACCACCAGATCCTTGTAGTTCTCAGGATTACGCTGGGCATCAAGCAGCGTCTCTTTATCAACCACATTAAACTGTATGTGATAACCACCCATCTCAGCATAGGTCTTTACCAATGCCCAGAATTTCCTAACCCTCTCTTCATCATTCAATACTTCCGAATGAAATTTAAGATTAAAAAGAGTGGCCAGGGCAGGAGTGTGGTCAACCTTGGTTGCAGATTTGATCAATGCGGTTGGCCCCTTATGGTCAGTGCCTGGATAGGCAGAAAGAGAACCATCAGCATAGGGAGTGCAGGCCATTCTCCCATCCGGAGTAGCCCCGGTTGTCTGCCCGTGAAAATAGTGGGCTGTCACTCCCAGATAGGCAAGGGCAACAGTATCTCCCCAGGGATTGGTATAGTGAGGATACACCGCTTCTTTTACCAACTGAAATACCTCATTTACCGTTCCATCTGCATAATCATCATCGTTACCGTACTTAGGGGCATTAAACAACATTTTCCGCAATCCCTCTTTCCCCTTAAAGTCTACCGTAAGTGCCTCAAGCACCTCTTGCATACTGGTCTCTTTGTCCTCAAACACCAGCTTTTTGATAGCAGTCAAAGAGTTCCCTGCTGTTACCATGCCTATAGGATAGGTGGCGAGAAGATTGGTGTATCGACTACCCCCCTCGTTAATGTCCTTCCCTGCTGCAATACAGTCGTTTATCAGGGAAGAATTGAAGGGTGTGGGAACCAGATCGGGATAGGGGGCATAGAAGGTGTTCATAGTATTGATCACCCATTCTGCATTTTGCTTAAGCTGGATCTTGAAAGCTTCATTCAGTTGATCATAATCTTTGAAATTAAGAGGATCACCTGTTTCCGGACCAAGTTTTGCCCCGGTCAAGGGGTCCTTCCCATTATTGAGTGCCAGTTCCAAACACTTGGGAACACTTAAGAAACCACCAAAACAGAGGGTTGAAGAGTAAGGAATACCGATTTCAACACAGCCTGTAGGGCTATATGTCCTCGCCTCTTCTAAAGGTATGCCATAATGGGAAAGGGTAGAGAGAGCATATTTGTCGCAAAAGATGGCCGGTTTTCCCCCGCCGCTTTTGATCACCTCTGCACATTTGAACAAAAAATCCTCTTTGAGCCCATCAAAATAACGGAGAGATAAGGTCGGCTGGGATAGCTTTATCTCCTTCTCAACCTCTAAAATGAGATAAGAAAACTCGTTGGTTGCATCTTCCCCTTCTTCAGTCTGACCACCTATGGTTACGTTCTGAAAAACACTCCCCTGACACAGGTTGGCAGTAGCACCCTGATGAAGCACTTCTATCTCGGCAAACTTAATCCACAGACATCCCAGTAGCTCCTTTGCCTCATCTCTTGTAATCCGCCCTTCTTCTATGTCTTTTTTGTAAAAGGGGTATAGATACTGGTCAAGCCTGCCGGGAGAATAACCCCAGGAGTTGTTCTCTATCTCAACGGCAAGGTGGGTGAACCAGATGGATTGCAGGGCCTGATGGAAAGTCCTGGCAGGGTTAGCAGGGACCTGCTCACAGTTTTTTGCGATCTCTTCTAATTCCTGCTTGCGTGTGTAATCGCTTTCTTTAAATGCCTTTTTCTTTGCAAGATCAGCATATCTTTGAGATAATGTGATTACTCCATTTAAGGCGATGATAACTGCTTCCCAGAAATATCTTTTGTGCAGGTCTTCATTGGACAAGATCAGTTGTTTGTCAATTTGCTCTTGTGCCTCCGCGATAATTCCCAAAAGACCCTGATTCAATACCTTAGGGAAATTTACTACCTGCCTTCCATGCGGTGCAGGGACATCAAAAGCAAAGGAGAGCCTTGCTTTAACCCCATCCTCTATCAGATTGCCCCACTTCTCCTGCCAGAGAGGAAGGAGGACATCCCTTACCGTTTTGCCTTTCCAGTACTCTATATCTTTTAGGATTATGTCATGATCTTCAACAGTGATCTCAAATTTACTGGTTTCTCTCGAAGAAAGAATCTTCAGTTCCTGCTCAATCCAATCAGTAGCAAACTCAGGATAGAGCGATCCCCCTCGTCTGTATTTGGTTTGACTGCCTACAATAAGTTCGCTATCATATATAGCGATCTCTTTATTTAAAAGAAGGTTATCAAAAGCCCTGGCCCTGCGCATGGCAATAGGTTCACCCTCTGATTGTTTCCAGTATTCTGTGAAGAGATGGGATCGTTCTCCACAAACATGGGGAGTTGCAGAAAGAACATCCTCTCTCAATGCAGTAACACGATCACTAATCCTGAACCTTGAATCCGTTCCACCATTCTCAGCTACAACACTATAGGAACCCTGGACAGCCATATGTTTAAACCTCCTTAAGAGATAATTATTCGGATAATCCATAATCTTAAACTAAATAACTATAACAAATTTTAATAACACATGCAATGATTAAAAGAAGAAAAAAGGTGTCAGGCTTCACTTTTTTCAATGTTTTGGTTAGTGTCGTTTCCATTTGCTGTTATTAAAATACTTTTCTTGTAAAATAAATTGTAGTATTAAATTAATCTGCTTATTTGGAAAACTCCAGTTAGATTACCCTGATGAAATTATTAACAATACTGGATTCCCGCTTGCGCGGGAATCACATGTTTTTTCAATCGGTTACATCCTTGTCTGTCATCC
>RCNB010004954.1_pt1 | contig 15988 bp, 14 predicted proteins | sample 2041321 | NCBI WGS metagenome assembly RCNB01 (sample SAMN09708232, study PRJNA481090) | Marine sediment metagenome, whole genome shotgun sequencing project. | reverse complement strand
GATCAAGCGATGAAATATATGTCTGAGAAAGCTAAAAATTAATTAAATTAACAAGAATAACTTGCTTACATAATTACAAAATAAACCGCTTTTGGCGGTTTATTTTTTATGGCTTATAATCCGGAGCATATTTTAATTACAGAATTAAGAAGTTTTAAATCTGGTCATCTTTTGTGCAAATATTCTTTTAAGATAGATTAATCTATACATTTTTCAAAATATGATTTTTATTGACCAATATCATTGTACTGTTTCTTTTTTGTAATTAAATTAAGTTGTTATTCCGAAAATAGATTTCTGACTAAATCTTAAATTTTTAGTTATGAAATTCAATTACATTTTTATCTTATTAATCGCATTAATACTATTTACTTGTTCTAAATCGGATAGTGATGAACATCTTGAGGTAAACTCATATACTAATATTCCTGATGAAAATTTTGAAAGTCGTTTAATAGAATTAGGTATTGATTTAGATGGCAAAATAAACCAACGAGTTTTAACTTCTGATATAGTAAATGTATCCGTTTTAGTTTTGGACTCTAATGGTATAAGTGATTTAACAGGAATTGAAAATTTTGTTAATTTAAAAATTTTGGATGCAAGAAACAATGGTCTAACCTGCTTAAATTTAAGACAAAATATAATGTTAGAGGAACTATGTTGTAGTGATAATGGCTTAACAAGTATTGACATTAGTAATAGCCCAGACTTAAATGGTTTATGGCTTAATGAAAATAACTTAACAAATTTTGACGTGAGTAATAATTCAGCATTATATATATTACAATTCTCCGATAATTACTTAACAAGTTTTGACGTGAGTAATAATTTAGGACTAGTTGTATTACAATGCTCTAATAATGACTTAACAGGTTTAGACATTAGTAATAGTCCACACTTATTTCATTTAAATTGCACAAATAACCCATTGACTTGTATTAAAATCAATTTATATCAGCTTAATAATTATTATTCATATAATTGGCTTTTAGATTCCAAAGACATTGTTTCTACAAGATGTAATTAACACTGTACGATATTAGTGTTCTAATCTTTAAAGAAAAATATATGTAGTTATGGAATAAGCGGTGTTTGCAACTAACTATGTTACCAAAACAGAACGATGCAATGTCTATGCTTTAGGTAAATTCTTTGTTGAGGTTGTTTATGATGGAGAACATAACACAATAACAGAATTAAGAAGTTTTAAAACAGGTCACCTTCTCGATAAATATTCTTTTAGGATTGATTAATCAATACTTTTTAACTTGGTTTGACGTATGTTTTGGTTTGTTATGGAGTTTATGAATTGTATGAATATTTTTTCCCCTAATTTTAATACTATAAATCTCTAAAAATGAAACCGTTTACTAAAATCGTATCTATAATTTTGGCTCTTATTGGTCTTCTTAATATCGCAAGGGTTATCCTAGATATTCACGTAGAAGTCTTTTCAGTTTCAATATAGGTAGGTTTATTTGAGATACCAATGTGGGTTAGTATAGTTGGCTTTATTATTGCTTTCTTGTTGAGTATTGGGTTGTGGAGAGAATCAAAATGACTAAATAAAAAGGAAAACTATGAGAATAGCAGATTATTTATTGAAGAATAAAGAAAAGCCTGTCATTTCCTTTGAGTTTTCAAGACCAAAAAGCGAAAAGGCAGCAATTAACCTTAACAATGCTCTTACTAAACTTAAAACTGTTGATCCTGACTATGTTTCAGTAACTTTCGGTGCAGGTGGATCGACAAGTGAAGGATCCATTCAACTGGTCGAAAAACTTAAAAAAGAATTTGATTTTGCTGTGGTAGCGTACATCGCAGGAGTTGGATTAAGTCCAACCAAGATGATAGAAGTATTGGATAAATTCAAAGAGCTATCTATTGAAACGATGTTTATAATAAGGGGTGACGCACCTACATGGGATGAGAATTACAAACCAGATCCTGATGCCTTTTCTCATGCATCAGATATGATCTCTTTTATTAAGAAAAAATACGACTTTTGTTTGGGAGCTGCAGCTTATCCCGAAGGTCACATAGAAGCTGAAAGTATTGAACGTGACATAGAGTGCCTAAAGCTTAAAGTTGATAATGGTGCTGAATACATTATTGCTCAATATTTTTATGACAACCAATATTTTTTTGATTTTCTTGAAAGAGCCCGGTTAGCAGGTATTACAGTACCGATTGTTCCAGGAGTTATGCCTATTTATACCGAAGGGTTAATGAATAATTTGGCAAGGGTGTGTGGTGTTTCAATTACTAAAAAAATTCGTGATGGAATGGCGGAATTACCTACTGGTGATAAAAATGCAGTAAGCGAATTTGGACTGCAATTTGCCCTGAAACAATGCAGAGAATTACTCACTAAAGGTGTTCACGGGTTACATTTTTATACAATGAATCGTGCAAATACAGTTGTATCATTGGTTGAAACTTTGCGTGAAGATGGTTTGTTGTAAACAATGGTAGCATTAAAAAAGTAACTGGAAAATTTAACCGCTTCCTAACAATATCTAAACTGCATTAAAGCGCAATTTACCCAAAACGTTACCACACTTTTAAGAAAAACATTGAGCGAATTAAGAAGCTTCAAATCTGGTCATCTTCTAGATAAACTAACTACCAAAAAACATTATGCGTTAAAGTGCTTTTTTAAGTCAACGTTAGCGCTTTTAAACTGATATATCTCATTGTTTACTGCTAATGATATAATTATATTTATTGGTTGTCCAAAAAAGTGTGATCATGAAAAAAATTACGTCGTTTTTAATAATTGCATGTATTATTTTACTAACTGATTGCAAAAGAGATACTGAAAGAGTTGCAATAACTCCCAAAATTTCAGTTGAACTTCCTAATAATTACATAAAGAATGTTAGTCATGGCACTAGTTCATTTATAACAAATCCTGAATTAAAAGTTAAATCCAAACTTTATTATTATACAGGAAGAATTAATGAGGACGAAGTCATTATTATTAAAACAATTACAAAAGAATTTGACAATCTTAACGTAGAAAAAAAGAAAGAAAGAATAAAACCTTTACTAAAAGGCTATGTGAGAGCAATTAATGGAAGGGATTTAATCCATAAAGAGAAGATTATAAATGGAATAGCGCAAGGCGATTTTCGTTATGAGGCTGAAATAAAGGATAGTTTATTTATTGTTTTCGGCAGATTAATAATTCAAGACACCAATTTCCTTATTTTTAATTATCAAACTAAGATGCCAGTTACAAGGCGTTCGATAAAGGATAAAGAGAATTTTATAAAATCTATACAATATAATCAATAGTCAATTCAATAAAAAAGCCCTACTGCGCTCCTCATAAATTCAGAGCTTCGTAGGGCGTAGGTGGAGTCGCCGAGAATCGAACTCGGGTCCAAACAAGCCATCAAAAGGCTTTCTACACGTTTAGTTTTTTCATAGTTTTCGATAATACGCTGATTAAAAACACTCTACGTATTACTTATCTTCTTAATTTCAAAACTGCATCAAAGCGCTACAATTTCTATGTTAACATTTACGATGCCTCAAAAAGAACGCCGTTAACCAAGGCTTTCAAGAGACATTCAGCTTTCCTACCTAGTAGGAACAAGGCTAATCTTACTATAATTCAGATTATGCAGCTAAAGCGTAGTTATTCTCGCCGTTTAAATTTTGAAATAGCATTTTACGAGATTCAATTTCATTACTCGACGTGCTTACAAATCAATAAAACTCGCTGTCAAAACCAGTCGACCCCATTAATGAAATAGGTACGCTTTGCGTACCGTAATTGAATTAATCCTGAACTTGTTTCAGGAACTCATTCTAATATCTCATTATTTTTTTCAAAGAACTATAATATTTATGGCGTTACTCAGACGGGTACTGTCTGGGTCAGGCTTTCCGCTATATCTTTCTCGTGCTGAATTTATTTCAGCATCGCAAAAGGATGTCGCTTTAATCCTTAACGCAGGCTCACCTTCACTAAAGTTTCGGTGAGCCTAGGCAAAGTTACCAAAAAGTTTGTTTAACCTCACATTTCATATTACTTTAGTGCAATATTTATACCATTCTAATTAGCTGTCAGTATCTAACCAGATGTGTCAGTTTTACAACGTATTAATTATTAAGTATATATGAAGTTTGCAGTCATAAAAGAACGTAAAAACCCACCAGATCGACGAGTTGTATTGTCTCCAGAAGCTTGCAAAAAAGTAGTTAATGCATTTACTGGTGCAGAAATTATTGTTGAATCTTCTGATGTTCGTATTTTTAATGATATAGAATACTCTGATATGGGATTTGAGGTATTAGAAGATGTGTCTGATGCAGATGTCATGATTGGCGTAAAAGAGGTTCCCATTGAATCATTAATTCCGGACAAAAAATATTTTTTCTTTAGTCATACCATAAAAAAACAACCCTATAATAGAAAACTATTAAGAGCTATCCTTGATAAGAATATTGAGTTATATGATCATGAAACCATTGTAAATAAAGAAGGTTTTAGAATAATTGGCTTTGGTTATTATGCGGGAGTTGTTGGTGCTTACAACGGAATTAGGACATACGGGTTAAAGTATAATGCGTTTGACTTACCAAAAGCATCAGGTTTAAAGAACAGGGATGAATTAGAAGCCGAGCTGGATAAGATTGCAATTCCTAGAATGAAAATTGTTTTAACAGGAAAAGGACGAGTAGGTTCTGGGGCGAAAGAAATTTTAGATCATTTGAAAATTAAAGAAGTTTCTGTTGATGACTATTTAAACAAGGAGTTTGAAGAAGCGGTTTATGTACAAATAGATGTGTTGGATTATAATAAACGGAAAGATGATCAACAATTAGATATGTTCGACTTTTTTGACAATCCACAAGATTATGAATCTACTTTCAAGAGGTTTATCAAAGTAAGCGACATGTTTATTGCAGGTCATTTTTATGGAACTGGAGCACCTATTTTTTATTCAAAAGAAGTTATGAAATCACCAGATTTCAGGATTAAAGTTGTGGCAGATATTAGTTGTGATGTAGATGGCCCAGTAGCTTCAACCATCAGATCTTCAACCATTGCAGATCCAAATTATGGTTATGACCCTAAAACAGAGCGAGAAGTAGACTATATGGATAAAGATGCCATTGCTGTTATGGCTGTTGATAATTTACCATGCGAATTACCAGATAACTCAAGTAGAGGATTCGGTTTTATGTTCTTTATGCATGTAATTCCAGCTTTTTTTGATAATGATAAAGATGGAGTTCTAGAAAGAGCTAAAATGACAGAGAATGGCAAATTAACAAAGCGTTTTGCCTATCTGCAAGATTATGTAGATGGTAAAGAGTAATTATTTTGCTCTATCTTTTAAAATACTTTCAATGTCTTCTAACTTAAATCCTTTAGCTTTTAATAGTATTAAATAGTGGTACATTAAATCTGCTGCTTCATTTTTAAATAAATTAGTATCATCATCTTTGGCTTCAATAACTAATTCTACTGCTTCTTCACCAACTTTTTGAGCGACTTTGTTAATACCACTTCTGAATAGTTTGTTTGTGTATGAGTTCTCGTCGTTTGAATCAATTCTATCGTTAATAGTTTGTTGCAATTCATACAAAAAACCTTTAGCAGTTTCTTCTTTAAAACATGATGTACTTCCTGTATGACAAGTTGGGCCTTTAGGTTCTGTTTTAATTAAAATGGTGTCGTTATCACAATCTATTTGAATGTCTTTTACAATTAAGAAGTTTCCAGATTCCTCACCTTTGGTCCACAGTCTGTTCTTACTTCTGCTAAAAAATGTGACCTTATTTTCTGTTTGAGTTTTATTGAATGCTTCCTGATTCATATAACCCAACATCAACACTTGAGATGTGTTATTATTTTGAATGATAACAGGAACTAATCCGTTGTCTTTTGAAAAATCTATGTCCATCGTATCGCTATGTTTTCTTTTATTAAATATTGTTTTAATTCTGGAATTGGTATTTCTCCGTAATGAAAAATACTTGCCGCTAATCCGGCACTTGCGTGAGTAGTCTCAAACAAGGTTTTAAAGTGCTCTTTGGTTCCTGCTCCACCTGATGCAATCACAGGAATATTAACCGATTTACTGACTTTTTCTGTTAAATCCAATGCAAAACCAGATTTGGTTCCATCGTTATTCATCGAAGTGAGTAATATTTCTCCAGCACCTAGAGCTTCCACTTGTTTAACCCAATCCATCGTTTTTATAGGAGTAGGAGTGCGTCCTCCATGAACATACACCATCCATTCTCCATCAACATATTTCGTGTCTATTGCTACAACGCAACATTGACTACCAAATTCACTAGCTATGGCAGTGATTAATTCTGGATTTTTAACTGCTGATGAATTCACACTCACCTTATCTGCTCCAGCTTTAATTATGACTGATACATCTTCAATGGTGTTGATCCCACCACCTACAGTAAACGGAATGTTGATTTCCTCTGATATATGAGTCACCAATTCAACCAATGTTTTACGTTTTTCAACAGTTGCAGTAATGTCTAAAAACACCAATTCGTCTGCTCCATGTGCCACATATTGTTTCGCTAACTCAATTGGGTCGCCAGCATCTGTAATATCGATAAAGTTGATGCCTTTAACAGTTCGTCCATCTTTAATATCTAAACATGGTATGATTCTCTTCTTCAACATATTTTTTGTAACTCGTTTAAAGTAATTTTTCCTTCGTAAATAGCTTTTCCAAGAATAGCGCCTTCACAACCAAGTTCCTTTACCAGTTCTAAATCTTTTATGGATGATACGCCTCCACTTGCTATTAATTTTACATCTGATTTTGAAACTATTTCAGTGTATAATTCGTTTGAAGTTCCTTGTAACATACCATCTTTAGCAATGTCTGTGCAGATTACATATTGAATGCCTTTTGATTCATAATCTTTTATAAAATCAACCACATCTAATTCTGAAGCTTCCAACCAACCATTTGTTGCTATTTTTCGATCATTGCAATCTGCTCCGAGAATGATTTTATCAGAGTCGTATATTTTTAACCATTTCAAAAATATTTCTGGATTATTGGCTGCAATACTTCCCCCAGTAATCTGGTTTGCTCCACATTCGAACGCAATTCTTAAATCATCATCAGATTTTAATCCACCTCCAAAATCAACCTTCAAATTGGTTTTAGATGCAATGCTTTCTAAAATATTATGATTGACGATATGCTTCGATTTTGCGCCATCTAAATCCACTAAATGTAAATATTCGATACCATTGGCTTCAAATTCCTTTGCTACTTCTAAAGGGTTCTCATTATACACCTTTTTTGTATCATAATCACCTTTAGTGAGTCTCACACATTTTCCGTCGATAATATCTATTGCTGGTATAATCCTCATAGCTCTAAAAAGTTTTTAAGAAGTTGTGTGCCAACATCAGCCGATTTTTCTGGGTGAAATTGTGTTGCATAAAAATTGTTGTGTTGCATTGCTGTACCAAATGGTAAGATGTAATCACAAGTAGCAATGGTTTGCTCATTTTTTTCAGCATAATAACTGTGTACATAATACATGTCATTATCTGTTTTGATGTCTTTAAACAGTTCACCTTTAACTTCAGAAAAGCAATTCCATCCAATATGAGGAACTTTCTCTTTTGGTGGAAATTTCTTCACTTGCGTGTTGAATATACCAAGGCATTCAGTATCACCTTCTTCACTATAGTCACACATGAGTTGCAAGCCCAAACAAATCCCAAGCATAGGTTTTTCTATAGATAAAATGACCTTATCCAATCCTTTTTCCTTTAAGTATTTCATGGCGGAACTCGCTTCTCCAACACCTGGAAAAATCACTTTACTTGCATTTAATATTTCGATTTTATCATCTGTAATAATACTCTCGTAACCCAAACGGTTTAGAGCATTCTGGACAGAACGAATATTACCTGCGTTGTATTTTATAATGGCAATCATAAACTTCCTTTAGTGCTTGGAATTGAAAAATTGTTTGTTTTAGAAACTGCCATTTTGATCGCTTTTGCAAAAGCTTTAAAAATGGATTCTATTTTATGGTGCTCGTTATCTCCTTCTGCTTTAATGTTGAGACTAAACGATTTAAAGAAATGCATGAACATTTCTGTTGGCATTTCACCAATCATTTCACGTTTAAATTCGGTTTCCCAAACTAACCAAGATCTTCCTCCAAAATCAATGGCAACTTGCGTAAGGCAATCATCCATTGGTAATAAAAAACCATATCGTTCGATTCCTCTCTTGCTTCCCAAAGCTTCAATAAATGTTTCACCTAAAGTGATGGCAACATCTTCAATAGTATGGTGTTCGTCAATCTCTAAATCGCCATCAACTTTTATATTTAAATCGATGTTTCCATGTTTGGAAATTTGTTCTAACATGTGGTCGAAAAAACCTAACCCTGTTGATATATTACTCTTTCCAGATCCATCTAAATTGATCTCAACCTGAATATCAGTTTCATTGGTTTTTCTAATAACAGTTGCTGTTCTTGGAATCGCTTTAAGGTAATTATAAATCTCCTCCCAACTTGCAGTTGTTAGTGTTGCATAATCATTTGTGTCATCACTCATAAATATGCCTTTACTTCCTAAATTTTTGGCTAACTCAATATCTGTTGCTCTGTCACCAATGACATAAGAGTCTTTTAAATCGTAGTTCCCATGAATGTATTTAGTTAACAAACCTGTTCTTGGTTTTCTGGTTGGAGCATTGTCCTCCGGAAATGTTTTATCAATAATGATTTCTGAAAATTCAACACTTTCATTTTTAAAAGCTTGAATAATTTTATTTTGAGCAGGCCAAAAGGTATCTTCTGGAAACGAATCGGTTCCTAATCCATCTTGATTGGTCACCATTACCAATTCATAATCCATTTCTCTAACAATTTTTGATAACCATTGAAACACACCTGGATAATATTCCAGTTTTTCAAGACTGTCTAATTGATAATCTATTGGAGGCTCAATAACCATAGTGCCATCTCTATCTATAAATAATACTTTTTTCATTTAACTTTAGTTAAATGATCCTGAATTTAATTCAGGACCTTATTAATGTAATTCTATTGTTTCTAATAATGGATTCTTTTCTTTTATTAGATTCCACTTCCATTCCTTGTGCCAATTTTTTAATTGCTTTTCTCGTTTCTTGACTTCCTTTTTATCTGTAAATTCTTCAAAATAAATTAAATGTGTGACATTATATTTTTTTGTAAAATTTGTTCCTGTTCCATTTTGATGTTGCTCAACTCTTTGTATTAAATCTTCAGTATAACCAATGTATACAACGGTTCTATTCTTATTCGTTAAAATGTAACAAAAATAGAGTTTATCTCCCATAATTATCATTCGATTTTAAAGTTCCAGAAACAAGTTCAGGATTTCGAAATTGATAATAAACCATTTATCAATTTCTCATTCTCATCAGACGTTCCAACAGTAATTCTGATGCAATTTTTGATAAGTTTATGTCTATTTCGAGTAATTATTTTTTGTGATACTAAATCCTTATATGTTTTATCAGCATTGTCAAATTCAACTAACAGAAAATTAGCATCTGAGGGGTATATTTTTTTGACAATATCTAATTGATTCAATTTCTGAATGAGTTGCTCTTTTTCTTTTAAAATAATTTCAATATTATTCTTAAAATCTGAGTGATTATCTAAAGCATCAATTGCAGCTTGTTGATTTAATTTACTAATGTTATAAGGCATTTTAACCTTGTTCAATAGTTTAACTATTTCACCACTTGCATAAGCGATTCCAACTCGAGCTGAAGCCAATGCCCAAGCTTTACTAAAGGTTTGTGTTACGATTAAATTAGGATACGTTTCAAGTGTTTTACTCCAAGATTTTTTATCACTAAAATCGATATATGCTTCATCAATTATCACAATTCCCTTAAATTCATTTAGAATCAGTTCAACATCTTTTTCATTAAAACAATTTCCTGTTGGATTGTTAGGTGAACAGATGAAAATGAGTTTTAATTGATGGTCTTTTAAATATCGTTTCAGATTTTCAATATTCACTTGAAAATCATTATTTAAAGGCAATTTTATCAATTCTATATTATTAATATCTGAGGCAACCTGATACATCCCGAAAGTAGGAGTGAAGGTCAATGCCCGGTCAACTTCTGGATTGCAAAAAATTCTATAAATTAAGTCGATTATTTCGTCACTTCCATTACCTATAAATATGTTTTTAGTTGGAATGTTTTTATAAGCTGATAATTTATCTTTCAACTCTGTTTGATACGAATCTGGATAGCGATTAAGCGTTCCAAATGGATTCTCATTGGCATCTAAAAACACACCTTCAGAACCTTTAAACTCATCTCGAGCACTCGAGTACGGTTTAAGTGTTAAAATATTTGGTCTTACTAAAGCTTTTAAATCAAACATTGTCTAAACTTTTCTTTGCACTGAATTTATTTCAGTGTCTCATTATTTTTTGTTTTGGTACTGAAACGAGTTCAGTACTGGTTACTTTAAAGATTTTAACCTTAAAGTAACCGCATTTTTGTGAGCAAACAACTCTTCGGCTTCTGCCATTAATTCGATAGCAGGACCAATGGCTTTAATGCCTTCTTTATTTAAATTCTGAAACGTAATTTTCTTTACAAAACTATCTAAAGAAACGCCACTATAATTTTTTGCATAACCATTTGTTGGTAACGTGTGATTGGTTCCACTTGCATAATCACCAGCACTTTCACAACTGTATTTGCCTAAAAATACTGAACCAGCATTAGTTATGCTTTCTATATAATCTGATGCATTCTTCGTTGCGAATATTAAATGCTCTGGAGCGTATAAATTACTAAATTCGACACATTCATCTATGGAATTTAAAAGAATTGAACGACTAATTTTCAAGGCTTCGGTTGTGATGTCTTTTCTTGGTAATAACTTAAGTTGTTTATTTAATTCTTTTGATGTTTTATTGATGATGTCTTCATTATCTGATAGCAAGATTACTTGACTGTCTGGACCATGTTCTGCTTGCGATAATAAGTCGGCAGCTATAAATTCTGGATTACTGCTTTTATCAGCAATAACCAATACCTCACTCGGGCCAGCAGGCATATCTATAGCAACTCCTTGTTGCTGAATGAGCTCTTTAGCTTTGGTTACAAACTGATTTCCAGGTCCGAAAATTTTATAAACCTGCGAAATGGTTTCCGTTCCAAAAGCCATTGCAGCTATAGCTTGAGCACCACCAACTTTATAGATTTTTGTAATGCCAACCAAGTTTGCAGTGTATAAAATTGCTGGATTGATTTTGCCTTCTTTATTCGGAGGCGTGCATAAAATAATCTCTTTACAACCAGCCAATTTAGCAGGCACTCCAAGCATTAAAATAGTTGAAAACAGTGGTGCAGAACCTCCTGGAATATACAATCCAACTTTATCAATACCAACCGTTTTTCTCCAGCATTTAACACCTTTAGTGGTTTCAATGATTTGTTCTTTCTCTTTTTGAGAAGCATGAAAGGCTTCAATATTTTGCTTTGCTAAATTGATAGCATCTTTTAAATCCTGACCAATTTGATTGTTTGCGGTTTCAATTTCTGAATTGTAAACTTGTAAATTATCTAATTTAACCTTGTCAAATTTTTCAGTATATTTTATTAAGGCTACATCTTTGTTTGCCTTAACGCCGTTCAGAATACCAACTACAATATCATCTAAAGCTTGTTGCTCTAAAATTGGACGCTCTGTAAGAGCTATCCATTGGTCTTTATTTGGATATTTATAGGCTTTCATTATAATACCATTTTATCAATTGGAACGACTAAAATACCTTCTGCTCCAGCATTTTTTAGCGCATCTATACTGTTCCAAAATTTATCTTCATCAATTACAGAGTGTAAAGAGCTCCAACCTTCTTGTGCTAATGGAAGGATTGTCGGACTCTTCAAAACTGGAAGAATAGCAGTTACTTCTTCAATTTTATCGTTTGGAACATTCATCAACACATATCTTGTGTTTTTAGCCCGAAGTACAGCTTGAATTCTGAAAAGTAACTTATCTAATATAGCTTCTTTATTAGCATCAAGATTTAAGTTTTTTGCTAAAACAGCTTCCGATTTTAAAATGACCTGTGTTTCTCTTAGTCCATTTTTAAATAAGGTGCTTCCAGAGCTAACAATGTCACAAATACCATCAGCTAAACCAATATTTGGGGAAATTTCAACAGAACCTGAAATAACATGTATTTCTGAATCGATTTTGTTTTCCTTTAAATAGGCATTCAATGTATTTGGATAGGAAGTTGCTATTTTTTTCCCATCAAAATAAGTAGCTTCATTTGTTTCAATTCGTTTAGGAACCGCTAACGATACGCGACATTTAGCGAAACCCAATTTTTCAACAACTTCGGTTTTCTTTTGCTTTTCAATTAGTATGTTTTCTCCAATAATTGCAATATCAACCACTCCATCTTCTATGTATTGTGGAATATCAGAGTTACGCAAATACAATACTTCTATTGGGAAATTACGAGCAGACACCTTTAATTGGTCCTTACCATTATCAATTTTAATTCCACAATCTTTTAAAAGTTTTAAGGAGTCCTCGTTAAGTCGTCCGCTTTTTTGTATAGCTATTTTTAGTTTACTCATCTTATTTTTTGGTTGTGTCTGAATAAATCGATTGGGATAGAAATAAAAAATCCGTCTTGATTTTAATCAGACGGATTTTTAAATATTATGGTTTAAATTACACATATCATTATCACATCGCCTGAAAGCAAGTATGAAAACGATGATGGTGTAATGTAATAAATGTCATTTGTTTAAATTAACAGGACAAACGTAGTAAGTATTTTTTTAGTAACCAAATTATTGTTTGAATCTACCATCTTTTTTAGAATTTGGTATTATAATTTGATTTAACTGAATTTTCTTTAATAAACAATTGTCTTTATTTAATTTTGAATGAAGATTGACATTTATGAATCCAGCCGAAAACTTTATACTCAATAAAACAGAACCTTATCGTTCAATGTTATTGCATTTGCAAATGGTAATCGAGCATACCTTACCAGATGTGGAATTAAAATTTAAATGGAAAGTCCCATTTTATTATGTAGGAAAGCGTCCTGTTTGTTTTCTAAATCAATCAAAAGATTATGTAGATGTTGGTTTTTGGAATGCAGCTCATTTAACAGTTAATATTGATCAATTAACAACAGCTAATCGTAAAATGATGAAATCAATGCGCTACAAATCTTTGGAAGAAATAAATGATCAGATTCTAGTCGAAATTCTTCAAGACGCCTATAAAATAAGGGATAAAAAATTTTGGAAATAGATTAATAAATTGAATTATTTTGACCTCGATTAACTCATAGAATTATTATTTATTAATCCAAAAATTTCTCCTTAAAAGTTTTCAACTATAATTGTTATTAAAAACTAAAAGGTAATGTTTCACGTAAATTTTTGTGTCTTAATTTTGTATTACGCAATAAGCAACAAAGGTTAGTTCGAAAACCAACCTTTCACTTCTTAATTTGCGCAGATGGGAAAGTGCCATTATATACACTGGCTGATATTAAGTTCTCTCATTAAGAAAATAATTTCAGTCTACCATCGGAAAAGGGCAGTTCACAGCTGCTCTTTTTTCATTTTAATTACTATTGCACAAAAGTAATAATATTCTATGTGTAAAAATAGATAGTTATTTTATGTTTTTATAAAATATTTCCTAAAAAGATTTCCTATTTATAAACACCTTTATTTACATTTTTGGAACAATTAAAGAAAAACTAATAGAAATTCTTGCATACAAGTAAGAAAAAAGAAATAAAAAAGAAATAAAAAAGTTTTAAAACAAATCCGAATAATGGATCTGTTTTGATCGCTAATTATACATAGAATTTTTATTTAGAAAACCAAAAAATTTCTACTTAAAAGTTTTCAACGACAATTGTTATTAAAAACTAAAATGTAATGTTTCACGTAGATTTTAGTGTCTTATTTTTGTCCTATCCTTTCAATTTTTAAAATATTAATAGCATTATGAGTAAAGACACTTTACTTAAAGAAATTTACACTTATCAAGACGTATTAAGCTCGTCGTTGGAGTACTTTAAAAACGATGAATTAGCTGCGACCACTTGGATCAATAAATATTGTTTAAAAGACAAAAATGGTGATTATTTAGAGAGATCACCAGATGATATGCATCATAGAATGGCGATTCAATTTGGAAGAATTGAAAGTAAATACTTGATTAGTGAAAGTTCAACCGATAATTTATCGGCTTATGGTAAAAAAAGAGAACCCCTTACTACTGACAAAATATATCAACTTTTCAAAGACTTTAAATATGTAATTCCGCAAGGAAGTGTCATGTATGGTCTAGGGAATAATGAAGTAATAGCATCATTGTCGAATTGTATAGTGGTACCTTCCGTTTTAGACTCTTATGGAGGTGTATGTTATACAGATCAACAATTAGCTCAATTATTTAAAAGAAGATGTGGAGTAGGAGTGGATCTGTCAGAATTAAGACCTAAAGACGCTAGCGTTTCAAATGCCGCTGGCTCAACTACGGGAGCAGTTTCTTTTATGAATCGTTTTTCCAATACCACACGTGAAGTTGCCCAGAATGGTCGTCGAGGAGCTCTCATGTTAACTTTGGATGTAAAACATCCTGATATCGAGGATTTTGTTACCATTAAACAGGATCTTACAAAAATAACTGGAGCGAATGTATCTATTCGTTTATCAGATGAATTTATGAATGCTGTAGTGAATAATGACAAATTCACTCTTCAATGGCCTATTGATAGCATAGAGCCCCAATATACCAAAGAAATAGATGCTAATGACCTTTGGGAAAAGATTATCACTTGTGCACACAATACTGCTGAACCTGGACTAATATTCTGGGACAGACAGCATGATTATTCAACATCATCGGTTTATCCTGAATTTAAGAACAGTTCTACCAATCCATGTTCAGAAATAGCAATGCAAGGAGGAGATAGTTGTAGATTGATTGCTGTTAATCTATTCAGTTTTGTTGAAGAACCATTTACCAAAAAAGCAAAATTCAATTTTAAAAAATTCTACGAAGTTGTTTATGAAACACAGCGTTTAATGGATGATTTGGTTGACTTGGAACTAGAAGCTGTTGAAAAAATATTAGCCAAAATTGAAGCAGATCCAGAACCAGATCATATAAAATATGCTGAAAAAGAAACCTGGAAATTATTAGCAGAAACGGGACGTAAAGGAAGACGAACTGGATTAGGATTTACAGCTTTAGCAGATGCGGTTGCAGCTCTTGGAATTAAGTTTGATACAGATGATGCTTTAACTGTGGTTGATGAAATGATGAAAACAAAAATGACAGCCGAATTTGATAGTAGTATCGATATGGCAATCACTAGAGGACAGTTTGAAGTGTTCAATAGAAATATTGAAGATACATCAGAATTTGTGCAAATGATACAAGAGGAATTTCCAGATATGTATCAAAGAATGATGGAAAATGGACGCAGAAACATTTCTATTAGTACTGTGGCTCCAACAGGTTCATTGAGTATGTTGGCTCAAGTATCATCGGGAATTGAACCAGTGTTTTCGCTATCGTACGTACGTAGAAGAAAAGTAAACACAAGCGATGAAAACTCTAAAGTTGATTTTGTTGATGATTTAGGAGATGCGTTTGAAGAGTTTACAGTCTATCATAAAAACCTTGAAACCTGGATGAATACAACTGGTAAAACAGATGCATTGGAAAGCCCATATGCAGGAGCAACTGCACCAGAAATCGATTGGAGAAAGCGTGTTGAAATGCAGGCGTTAGTTCAAAAATATACAACCCACTCTATTAGTTCTACAATTAATTTGGCATCTGATGTAAAGGTTGATCTGGTTGGCGATATTTATGTAGACTCCTGGCAAAAAGGATTAAAAGGAATCACTGTTTACAGAGATGGTTCTCG
>RCNB010001259.1_pt1 | contig 15988 bp, 12 predicted proteins | sample 2041321 | NCBI WGS metagenome assembly RCNB01 (sample SAMN09708232, study PRJNA481090) | Marine sediment metagenome, whole genome shotgun sequencing project. | reverse complement strand
TTTGGCTTCAAAATAAGCTTTAGGGTCGTCTTGAGAGCTTACCAAAGCAAAATCACCACCCCAAGCCCCTAAACTTTTTATGGAGCCATTAAAATCATTAAACAGAAGAGATTTAATGGGTTTCTGGTTAATTATAGATCCAATAATTTGCTCATGAGTTTCTATTAAAGAATCAAACTCCGACAAGGATTCACAGGACATCAGTTTTGACGTAATATTACTTATTTTAGAAATGGGCTTGGTCAAGTTTGAAGTATTCAATCTATAAGTTGCAATACCATCGCGACTGTTTTGTTTTTTATTTAAGTAAACAAAATACAAATGGTCTTTAAAAGTGGGATTAAAATTAATAGGCTCAACAGTTCTTGTCTTATTTATTAATTTATAAGTAACTGGAGAATTATGTTGCGCGCATGCAATATCGTAACCGCTACCTCCAAATGTGAGCTCAAGAAGTTTGTAAGCATCTACGTTTGCCCAATTGGCAATATTATTAATCAATGTAGAAGAGGTTCCTAAACCCCAGTCTCTGGAAAAGTCTAATTTAGTCATTATTTTGAAACCCTTTTCAGTAACAAGAAATTCAGGGTTATTTTTTTTGGCTTCGTTTAATATTTGAACAATTCTTTTCGAGATAGAATCTTCATTGCTAAGAAGAGGGTTCGACGGGGCGATCTGCTCAAAAAGGAATTCTTCTTCAAACCAAACATTCCCTTTATAATCTAAACTTTGCCATAAAAGTTTATGCTCGTTAATGGGTTCAACAATTAGAGATTGACCATAAAAGGTTGGAATAGCCAGAGACAAAGCGCCATCTAAAACTACATATTCTCCAGTGAGTAGTAATTTTCCGTTGCTGTAAAAAGTATTCATTAACGCCTCAAGTTTTCAATTGCCTCAACAACCGCACTATGCGTAACAACATTTGTTTTAAAATGTTCAACCAATCTCTCTTTTTCACTAACATTTGCTTCAAATTGATTTAATATATTCATTAAATGCATTTTCATATGTCCTTGTTGAATGCCTGTTGTTATCAACGAGCGTAGTGCAGCAAAATTTTGTGCAAGACCAGCAACAGCAACAATTTTCATTAATTCTTTTGCTGAAGGTTTATTTAAGAGTTCTAATGATAATTTAACCAAAGGGTGTAAGCCAGTCAATCCGCCAACCGTTCCTAATGCCAATGGAATTTCTATCCAAAGTTTAAAAACATCATCATTAACTGTAGCATGAGTGAGACTAGAATAAGTTCCTTTTCTAGATGCAAAAGCATGAACACCAGCTTCTACAGCTCTAAAATCATTCCCAGTGGCCAATACAACGGCGTCGATACCGTTCATAATGCCTTTATTATGAGTTACGGCTCTATAAGGCTCAATCTCCGCAATGTTAACTGCCTGTATAAATTTTTCTGCAAACGCTTTTGGTGAAATATCAGGATCTTCATTAAGTTCACTAACGGGGCAGCTAACTTCAGCTCTTACAAGACAGTCTGGAACATAATTTGACAAAATGCTCATTACAATCTCAATATTTTTTTCAGATTGTGTAAACAAATCAAAACGTTTAGCTTCAGTTTTAAAAGTATTGGCAAATTGCTCTAAGCAAGAATTTATAAAATTTGCACCCATGGCATCTCGGGTGTCAAAAGTGGCGTGCAATTGATAATAGCCAGTAATATCGTTGGTTTTATCTTTTAGCTCAATATCAATAATGCCACCACCACGTTTTTCCATGTTTTTGGCTATGGGTTGTGCATCAATAATGAGTTTTGGTTTTACGCTATCAAAAAATAATTTTAAAGTGTCATAATTACCATGATACATAAAATGGACTTGGCCAATTTTTGTAGTCGATATAACTTCAGCTTTAAAGCCACCACGATTTAGCCAAAATTTTGCTGCCTTACTTGCAGCGGCTACCACTGAGCTTTCTTCAATGGCCATTGGAATAGTGTAAAGCTTATCGTTAATTAGAAAATTTGGCGCAACACCTAATGGTAAATAGTAGTTCGTTATGGTGTTTTCAATAAACTCATCATGAAGCTGCTGAATAACATCATTAGTATTCCAGTATTGCTTTAAAATGTTTTTAGCTTCTTCTTTATTAGAAAAATAAGTTTCTACAATCCAATCGATTTTTTTGGATTTTGATAGTTTTGAAAAGCCAGAAATAGATTTGCTCATTAACTACAAATTAGGTTTACAAAGATACTATTCTTAAGGAATACATACTGTAAATGTTAAAATCTTGTACTTTTTAACAGGAAAATATTGGGAATAAACAAAAAGGGTTGTGTTAATCAATGTGTTTTTTTACATTGCAGCAACAATAAATGGAGCTTATTTTTGCATTTTATTAAAAATAAGTGGCTTTTTACTCAAAATAATGAAACAAGAATCAATATTTTTAAGTACTTCTCAATTTTATTTGTTTCGTTTATTCATCAATTTTCTCAATAATTTCTAATTAAAAATTTTATATGGTAGCTAAAACATTACAACCAAATCAAAAAGAACTTTGGGGACATCCAATTGGATTGTATATCCTCTTTTTTACAGAAATGTGGGAACGTTTTTCCTATTATGGCATGCGTGCAATATTAGTTATTTATATGATAGCTCAAGCATCTCATGTAGATGGTCCTGGTTTAGGTTGGTCAAAACTTGAAGCCTATCAACTCTATGGTTGGTACGTTATGTTGGTATATGTCATATCAATTCCTGGAGGAATTCTAGCTGATAAAGTCTTAGGTCAGAGGAAAACAGTTATGCTTGGAGCAATTATTTTGTGTTTAGGCCATGGTACCTTAGCTATTGAAGCTGAGTGGGCTTTCTTTACCGGTTTAGCCTTAATTATTTTAGGAGTTGGTTGTTTAAAACCTAACATTTCTACAATGGTTGGAGGCCTTTATAAAAAGGGAGATATAAGACGAGACAAAGGATTTAGTATCTTTTATATTGGGATTAACTTAGGTTCATTATTGGCTACAACTTTTATTGGCCTTGTCGTTGCTAAATGGGGATGGCATGCTGGTTTTGGGATGGCTGGAATTGCAATGGTTTTTGGTTTAATAGTTTACATATATGGCCAAAAGTATATTACACATGTTGGTAATAAACCAACAGTTGAAGAAAAGAAAAATGATGTTTCTTTAATTAAGTTATTCTCAAATATTTTTAAATCTCCTCTTCAATTAGGAATACTAGTAGTTTTATTAGCATTATCGTTATACGCTGGTTTTACGTTTGAAGGTGTTGATCATTGGGGTTATGGAGCTCTTTTTATCTTTTTATCTATTGTTGTGGGGTTATTGATGATGATTTATAAAAGTTTAGAAAATCAAATTATGAGAGATCGTTTTTTAGTATTGCTCCTCTCTTTTTTATTAGTTATTGTGTTTTGGGGAGCTTTTGAACAAGCTGGTGGATTGATGAATGTTTATACTGAACAAAAAACAGATAGAATGCTATTTGGCTGGCTAGTTCCAACACCAATGTTTCAGGGGTTAAATGCTGGATTTATTATATTATTTGCCGTTTTAGTCGCAAATATTTGGGCGAAGCGAAAGCTTAAAAATAAAGAAGCTTCTTCATTATTTAAAATGGCTACAGGAACAATAATTATGGGCCTTGGTTTTGTGTTTATGATTTTTGCCGTAAGAGAATATGATGCCAATGGAAGTTCAGGAATGCAGTGGTTGGTTTTAGCTTATTTATTCCATACTATTGGAGAGTTGAGTTCTTCTCCAGTATCCTTATCATTTGTAACAAAATTAGCTCCTGTTAAATATGCATCTTTAATGATGGGGTTGTATTTTGCTGCTACAGGACTTGGTGGTAAAGTTGCGGGTATCTTAGGTGAAAAATCAGAACACTTTGGAGAGTATACTATTTTTGCAGGAATTGTAATATTTACTGTAATATTTGGATTATTGGTAATTGCATTACTTAAGCCTTTAAAGCGTTTAACACATGGTGCTGAAGATAATGAAGTTGAGATGCATTCCAATGAAGCTGAAGGCTTTGAATTAGCAGATAACTAAAATATACAAACCCTCTTTTTTGAGGGTTTTCTTTCACTTTTAAAAATTCGATTTATGAATACAGATGTTGAAAATCTCTTTAAGGATAAAGTAATTGGCCATCCAGCTGGTTTATTTGTGCTTTTTTTTACCGAAATGTGGGAGCGTTTTTCGTTTTACGGGATGCGTATTCTATTGGTGCTATTCTTAACAGCTCCAATACTTAGTGATAATCCAGGATGGGAATGGCCTCGTGAACATGCATTGGCTTTAATTGGAACGTATGCATCGTTACTTTATTTAACTCCGATAGTAGGCGGTTATATTGCAGATAAAATTACAGGCTATAGAATAGCTGTGGTGATTGGCTGTTTAATAATGACTTTGGGTCATGCAGCAATGGCGATAGAAACTACGATGACATTTTATCTTGGCTTGGCTTTGTTGGTAATTGGGACAGGTTTTTTTAAGCCTAATATCACATCTATTATTTCTGAAATGTATAAAGGCAAGGAGGCCAAGAAGGATGGTGCTTATACCATATTCTATATGGGTGTAAATTCAGGAGCTTTTTTCGGGATGATGCTTTGTGGATATTTGGCAGAGAACTTTGGTTGGTCTTGGGGCTTCGGTTTAGCAGGGATATTTATGCTTTTAGGAATGCTTCAATTTTTATTTGCAAAAAAATTATTTGGTAGTATAGGAGGTAAACCTACTAAAATTCATGAGGTTGAATTACCTCAAAATATAAACGAAGAAAACCCTCGAGAGCATGATGCTTCAGAAACTACGGAAAAGTTAAATCCTTTTACAATGTTTGATAAAGTTTTGATTATACTTTCTACAGTTGGTGGTTTGCTTTATCTGTTTAATGATCCATTGGAAAAAATTAATGGAACCAGCTTAGTACCATTTGAAATGTGGGGATTAAATGGATCCAATGTTGTCGTTTTAGCTGGGTTGGTTTTCTTTTTGGTATTATTGGTCACTAGGATTTCAAGGTATATGCCCATTGTAAGAGATAGGATTATTGCTGTGTCCATATTTGGCCTGTTTACAGTGTTTTTCTTTGCGTTTTTCGAGCAATCTTTAGGGTCAATGACCTTGTTTGCAAGAGACTACACAAATAGAGCATTGGTTGGTGATTCAGCTATGGTTTTTAAAGTTGTTGATGCTTTATTGACTACAGTTCCTTTAATGATTATTACTTGGGTTTTGTTTTTACTGGCAAAAAAGACGTTTTCTAAAATTGGACTTTCTAATATTTTTCTGGCTATAGCGTTTGCAGGTATTTGGTTTTTGGTAATTTATAGATTGATAGATAAGTTTTCTCAAGTTGGCAATGAAGTTGAAGCCACTTGGTTTGGTATTCTAAATTCATTCTTTATTATAACCTTAGCACCATTATTCTCAAAATGGTGGGAAAGTAAATATAACCCCAGTGCAGCAATGAAATATGGCTTAGGGTTAATATTATTGGGCTTAGGTTTTGCCATTTTATCATATGGAGCATCAGATATTCCTTCTGGGGCCAAAACGGCCTCTATAAGTATGGTCTTTTTAATTCTAGCTTATTTACTGCATACCATGGGAGAACTTTGTTTGTCACCTGTTGGTTTATCGTATTTAAGTAAACTTGTTCCCGCAAGAATGATAGGGTTTATGTTTGGAGTGTGGTATTTGGCTATTGCCGTTGGTCAAAAAGCCGCTGGAACCATGGGAGGCATGATTGATAAAATTTCAGAACAATATTCAATGGGAACATTCTTTTTAATCTTTACATTTATTCCAATAGGAGTTGGATTTATTTCAATTTTATTAAACCCTGTGCTTAAAAAACTGATGCATGGTGTCAGATAATCGAAAAAATCGTTAAAATAAACGCAAAATGCTCCTATTAAGGAGCATTTTTTGTATGTTGGGAATGATTTTTGCAACAATTGTAGAATGAAATGCCAATCCCAAACGTTGAATTTAACCTGACACGAAATGAAATGGCATTTCATCTGATTATTTAAAAACGAAAATATTTGACAGATGAAGAAATTAGGATTAATTATTACACTGATACTATTTGGTGTATTAAATGTTACGGCACAAGAGATAAATTGGATAAGTTTAGAAGAAGCAGAAACGCTCCAAAAGAAAAGTCCAAAGAAAATAATGATAGATATGTACACCAGTTGGTGTGGGCCATGTAAAATGCTCGATAGAAATACCTTTCAGAATAAGCAGGTGGCGGATTATGTAAATGAGCATTATTATGCGGTTAAATTTAATGCCGAAGGGAACGAAGAGTTGTCTTTTAAGGGAAAAACCTATTCAAACCCTAATTATGATCCTTCAAAAGCTAATAAAAGAAATAGTGCACACGAATTATCAAGATATTTTCAGATACAAGCGTATCCAACAATTGTATTTCTAGACGAAGAATCTAATCTTATAGCTCCAATAAGAGGATACAAAAAGCCACAAGATTTAGAGCTTTACTTAAAGCTTTTTAAGAATAATGATCATGAAAATATGGATTCCCAAGACAAGTTTGATGCTTATTATAAAGCGTTCAAGCCAGAATTTCAAGGCGAATAGCATATTAAAAACTATATACAAATGCTCCCTTTTTATCAGTTTGATGAAAAGGGATTTTTTTTATCTCACAAGTCGCAGACCAACGTTCCTGGTATGTTTTATAATTACTGCCATCGCTTATTATCAATTCTGGACTTAAAGAATCAATTAATCTGGTTAGATTTATTTTAGGTGAATTTCTAAGTAATATGATATTTGGCTCTAATGATTTTAAGTTGTAAACACCAAGGCTATCAATAATGAGTAATTTTTTATTATGGAAAGAATAGACATGCTCAATGCTATCATATTTAACCGTATTGACCCCTTCTCCAACTATAAAATTGGTTAAAATATTTTCGTTTTCTATGGTTTTTAGGTTATGATGAAGTTGGAGTTGTCTATCTTTTTTTATCCCTAAAACTGTGTGCCTGCTTTTGTGAAACACAAAGAAGTCATTTGCTTTACTATCATATTTTTCAAAAATTAAATAACCTTGAAATAACATAATTGTTGCTAAAACAGAAACGATAGATTTGAATGTTTTTTGTTTTACAAATATGATTATCATAGTTATTAAGAGGTAGGACAATAACATTTTATCGAGACCAAAAGCTATGTTCTTTAATAGAAAAACTTCTTGATTAGAAACCCAGCCAACAAATGAATTCATAAGATAAATAATCCAGCCATAAGCGTTCGCAATAAAAACAGGTAAAATGTTTAAAAGGGAGAGTATTATAACAATAAAACCAAAACCTAAAATAATACCTAAACAAGGTATAATTACAAGATTTGATATAAAGAATAACCCTGGAAATTGATGAAAGTAAAACAAACTAATAGGAATAACTCCTATTTGTGCGGCGAGCGTAACGGTAAATATGTTCCAGAAAAAATTAATAACCCTAGACTTAGGAATCCATAATTTATAAAGTATGGGCTGTATAATGACTATAGCAAAAACCGCTAAATAGCTTAATTGAAAACCAACATCAAATATAAAATTTGGCTTGAATAACAATAAAATGAACATTGAAATAGCCAATGTATTAAAAACATTTGTAGGTCGTTTAATATGCATTGCTATGGCAACGATACTAAACATGGTTACAGCACGAACTATTGAGGCTGATAAACCCGCTAAAACGGCATAAGACCAAAGCAAAGTTAGGATTGTAATTATTTTCAGGTAGTTTCCTTTTTTTAAATAATCTAAAGGTTTAAAAAGGTAGTTTAATAATAATAATACAATACCAATATGTAAGCCTGATACGGCTAGAATATGGATAACACCAGCTTCTTTATAATCGTCATAAATGTCCTTTGATATGTCTTGTCGCTGTCCCAATAAAAGGGCATTTATTATAGAAAGTTCATCTTCCGAAAAACTATAAGTTTTTAGTTGATTGTTGATGCGTTTCCTAAGGAGAGAAGCATAGCCAAAAAAAGTGCGCTTAGTAGAATCTACTTTAAGTAATTCATTATTTTTTGCATACAGTTGATGGTAGATGTATGATTTTGAAAGATAGTTTTTATAGTTAAACTGATGAGGGTTTTTAGGTTCGTTGATAGTTTTGAATTCAGTTTTGACTATATAGATGTCGTCCACTTCTAATGCCTGTATCGATGAATCTTTCTCAATATTTAGTAAAGATTTTCCGTAGACCGTTTTTCCATTTAATTGAGATATGTCTGCAACATATTTGTTATGATAAAGGCTAGGTTTCAAAACCTCTCTAATACTCAGTTTAATTATAGGGATGGAGTCATTATTATCATTTTCATAGCTTGTATAATGATTTTTGAAATTGGATTGCTCATGAACGACAGCAACTAAATTACCAATACAAATTGTAGTCAAATACACAAGAATACCAAACCAAAAAGACTGTTTATATTGTTGTTTTGTAACAACGAGAGCGATAGCTAAAATTATGAGCAATAAAATGCAACAAAATAAGGTTGGCATTAAATCTATAGCCGTGTAATGAGCTAATAAAATGCCTATAATTAGACAAAGGGTTAGCTTAATGATTACAAAGTTAATCAGCTTCATTGTATTAGCATAAAACAGGTTTTCATACTAGAAATATAATAAATATCTTACAAAACTTGACGCGCCTCTATAAAACTGGCTTTCCAATATGGATTTGAAAGTGTAGATGTTATGACCCCTTTACTTGTTGTAGAGTGGATAAATGTTATTAGACCTCTTTTAGAACTTACAACCAAGCCAACATGATTTATTGTTTTTCGGTTTTTACTGGTTTTAAAAAATAACAAATCTCCTTTTTGTACATTCTCTTTTGCAATAGATTTTCCTTCCTTTGCCATATCACGTGAGATTCTTGGCAAAATTATATTCTCTTTTTTAAAAGCAACATGAACTAGACCAGAACAGTCCATTCCCTTATTTGTAGTGCCACCAAACTTATATTTTGTGCCATTAAAAGTTTGTGCATAGCTTACAATATCATCCGCTAATAACGTATTAGTAGTTGGTGCTTTTGGTTCTTTTGAAGTAGAAACAGCATTTCTATTGCTGGCAATCTTAGAAGATTTGCAGGAATTCAAACAAACAAAAATCACTAATATAAAGGGCAATAAACGCATAATCTAGATTGTGGCTTGAGCTAATTTACAGATTTAAAAATTAACTCTGCAACTTTTTTACTAGCACCTTTACCTCCTAACGCCTTTTCAAGGTCGTAATAATTTAAAAAGAACTTCGCTCTTTCATAATCATCCAATAATTTTTTTAACTCTTCTTTTAGCCGTTGCGGATTGCATTCATTTTGAATAAGCTCGGTAACCACTTCTTTGTCCATGATTAGGTTTACTAAAGAAATATATTTAATATTTTTTACCAATCGCTTGCCAATTTGGTACGACAACCAACTGCCCTTATAACACACAACTTCAGGAACTTTAAACAAAGCAGTCTCTAAAGTTGCGGTCCCTGAAGTCACTAGCGCAGCACTAGAAACACTTAATAAATCATAAGTTTTATTACTCACAAAATGAACATTGGGATTATCGATAAAAGTTGAGTAAAAACTATAATCTTGACTAGGCGCACCTGCAATTACAAATTGATAATCTGGAAAATCATCAACTACACTTAACATAACCGATAGCAGTTTGCGTATTTCTTGTTTTCTGCTTCCGGGCAGCAATGCAATTATAGGTTTGTCACTAAGGTTGTGAGCCGTTCTAAATTCTTTTTCATCAATTTGAGTTCTATCAGAAATGGCATCAATTAAGGGGTGGCCAACAAACTCAACCGAGAAATTATGCCTGTCTTCGTAAAATGATTTTTCAAAAGGTAGGATAACATACATGTCATCAATGTCTCGTTTAATATCGTTGATTCTATTCTCTTTCCAGGCCCAAATTTGTGGAGAAATATAATATTGAGTATTATGGCCTTGTTGTTTGGCCCATTTTGCAATTCGTAAATTAAATCCAGGATAGTCAATAAAAATTAAAACATCGGGCTGATATTCTTTTATATCTTGTCTACAAAAGTTTAAATTTTTGGTTATTGTTCTTAGATTCATAATCACTTCTAAAAACCCCATAAAAGCTAGGTCTTTATAATGCTTGACCAAAGTTCCTCCAACCTGTTGCATCAAATCACCGCCCCAAAACCTAAATTCGGCATTAGAATCCTGCTTTAACAGGGCCTTCATTAGATTGGAACCATGTAAATCTCCAGATGCTTCACCAGCTATAATGTAGTACTTCATCAAATAATATTTATGGGCTTATAACTTAATTACAAATGTAAGGACAGCAATTAACACTGTGGCCAATAATACACCTCTAGCGCGATAATCCTGTTTCTTCTTTATAAAGAAAAAGAAAACTATCAAATTTAAAATGGCTCCTAAACTTATTAACTTACCTATAAAACCTTCAGCATTAGCAGCTTTTATAACTGTTATAAAATCATCTCCATTGCCTAAGAGTGTTGCGGCAATAAATACGCCTAAAGCGTTGGCAACCAAACCTACCAAAATCCCTAAAATTACATCCTTTTTAATCATTTAAAGACCATGAGTTTAATTGTTGAATAAAATGGTGAGCGGTTAAATCAAACTGAACGGGAACAACAGAGATATACCCGTTTTCCAAAGCCCAAATATCAGTGTCTTCACCTTTATCTAAATTAACAAATTTTCCAGTAAGCCAAAAATAATCTCTACCCTGAGGATTTTGACGCTTATCAAAATTCTCGACCCAATTTGCCTTTGCTTGTCTACAAATTTTAATTCCGCTAATGTTCTCCTTTTCCAATTTTGGGAAATTTACATTCAATACAATTCCGCTAGGCAGTCCGTTTTTTAAAACGTTTTCAGTTATCGTCTTTACATAAGTTTCAAACGGTTTAAAATTAGCTTCCCAATTATAATCAAGAAGAGAGAACCCTATGGCTGGAATTCCTTCAATGCCAGCTTCTATAGCAGCACTCATAGTACCTGAATAGATAACGTTAATTGAAGCATTTGATCCATGATTGATACCAGAGACGCATAAATCTGGTTTACGGTCTAAAATTTCATGCACTGCCAGTTTTATGCAGTCTGCAGGAGTTCCGGAAGTGCTGTATTCGGCTTGTGGTCCATCGTCGATTTTTTCCTTTTTACAATGCAGCGTTGCATCTACGGTTATGGCGTGACCCATACCGCTTTGCGGACTGTCAGGAGCAACAACAACTACGTCTCCAAGGGTATTCATAACCTTGATTAAAGTGCGTATACCAGGTGCGGTTATGCCATCATCGTTAGTGATTAGTATTAAAGGCTTTTTTTGCATTTGTGTTAAGATCATTAATCACCAACAAAAGTAGGTAAATTCGTGTTGAAATACTTATTTTGCAGTGTTTAACAAAAAATTAGTACCATTACAGAGTTTTGGCATAGTTTTTTCTTTAAATTAGATAAAAATTCACCCAAATAAAAGAATTGATTTTATGAAAAGGAAATATAATATTTTACTACTTACCTTACTTTTAGCTTTTGCATCATGCAGCTTTACAAGTAAAACATTTGAAAATGACGATAGGGATAAACTCCTTGTACAGCTCATTACTTTTGTTTTAGAGCAAGGGCATTTTGATGCCAAAGATATGAACGATACCTTTTCTGAAGGTGTTTTTGAACATTACTTAGACCAAATAGATCCTTTTAGACGCTATTTTTATCAGTCGGATATTAAGGAGTTTGAAAAGTATAAAACTGAGCTAGATGATCAAATTATGGCTTACGATGTGGCGTTTTTTAATTTAACTCACAAGCGTTTGCAAGAGCGCATGACAGAATCTAAAGAAATTTATAAGGAAGTACTTAGTGAGCCTTTTGATTATAGTAAAAATGAAACGTTCAAAACCGATTATGAAAACGTAGAATATGTTGGTTCTAGAAAAGAAATGTTAGAACGCTGGAGAAAGCAACTCAAGTTCTCTGCAATAGCCAACTATCATGATTTAGGGCTAAAACAAAGAGATGAGGGGAAACGTGAAAAAGAAGTCAAGAATTTTAGTGATGAAGAAATTCATGCACTAACAATTGTCGAAAAAGAAAGATTTTTTGGAGAAGATCAAGAGAAGAGATTTGTTGTTAAATCTGATTCAGAATTGGAAGAGGAAGCGAGAGATGTTACATTACGTTCTTTGGATGAGTTATATGGTTTTATTGACGAAAGAGAACGCAAAGATTGGTTTTCAGTGTATTTAAATGCGATAGTAACTGAGTTTGACCCGCACACATTTTATTTTGCACCAAAAGCAAAAGAAGATTTTGATGTTAGAATGTCTGGTAAATATGAAGGTATTGGTGCGAGACTTCAAAGAAAGAAAGATCATATTACAATCATCGAGCTTATTTCAGGAGGTTCTGCATGGAGACAAAATAAATTGGAAGTTGGTGATGTCATTTTAAAAGTAAGACAAGAAGATGAAGAAGAAGCTATAAATGTTGTTGGTATGCCAACCGATGATGCTGTTAAATATATTAAGGGTCCAAAAGGAACGAAAGTAATTTTAACTCTTAAGAAAATGGATGGTTCAATAGTTGATTTGTCGATACCACGAGATATCATTGTACTTGAAGAAACGTATGCAAAATCTTCCACAGTTAAAAAAGAAGATAAAACCTTTGGGGTAATTAACCTACCAGGTTTCTATGCCAATTTTGAAGATTATGGTAAACGAAATGCTGCTACCGATATAAAGAAGGAAATTGAGCGATTAAAGGCTGAAGGGATGGAAGGCCTTGTTTTGGATTTAAGAAATAATGGAGGCGGATTTTTACAAACTGCTGTAGATATGGCAGGTTTATTTATTAAAGAAGGTCCTGTTGTACAAGTACGCACTACTGGTGAGCCAAGAGAGGTATTAAAAGATAAAGACCGCTCAATTATTTGGGATGGGCCGTTGGTGATTTTGGTTAACGAATTTTCGGCTTCGGCATCAGAGATTATGGCAGCAGCTATGCAAGACTATAAAAGAGCGATTGTTATTGGTAGCAAACAGACCTTTGGTAAAGGAACGGTACAACGCGTGTTGGATCTAAACCAAATGGTTAGAAAAAATACTAATGGAGACCTTGGTGCTCTTAAGTTGACGATTCAAAAATATTATAGAATTAATGGTGGTTCTGTTCAATTAGAAGGTGTTAAAAGTGATGTAGTTGTACCTGATAATTACAGTTACATAGATATAGGAGAAAAGAATCAAGATAATCCATTGCCTTGGGACAAAATTGAACCGGCTCAATATAAAATTTGGGATAGTTATTTTGATTATGATACTACAATTAAGAAAAGCCAAGAAAGAATGCAGCAAAGTGAGCAATTAACTTTAGTTGATGAAAACGCCAAATGGGTTAAGAAAATTAGGGACAGAAATGAGTTTTCTTTAAAATATGACGATTATAAGGCTCAGCTAGAACTTAATGATAACGAAGCGAAACGGTTTGAAAAGTTATCTGATTATAAAACCGACTTAACTTTTAAATCGCTCCCTTATGAAATTACATTGATGAAGCAAGACTCAACATTAAAAATGAAGCGTGACCGTTGGCATGAAAGCTTGAGTAAAGATGTTTATATAGAAGAGGCACTTAATGTTTTGAATGATTTAAAAATGTCTTATGCTGTAAAAACTAAAGTTGCAGCTACTGTAAAAAATTAATTTAATGGGTAATACCAATAACTCATTAACTAGCATGGCGCTCCAAAAGTTTAAGAAAAGCTTTTGGGGCGTTTTAAGTTTTTGGTTTATTGTACTTGTGGGCCTGCTTTCTGTATTTGCCTATGTAGTTGCCCCTGACAATTCTCAAAATGCAAATCAAATGCATTTGTCAATTCACTCAAAAAAACCGGGGTTTAAAGTGCTGATGTTAACTGTGCCTAATCAATCTAGTAAAAAGCAGAGTATTTTTAGTACTACTTTTTTTGGAAACCAGATTAGTGATGAAGAAATTCCTATAACACTTTATAATATTGAAAATAAAGAATTAAACTATACAGAGTATGCCACTGATGGTTTGCAAGGTTTACAAAAATCGATATCATTAGAAAGGTTTCCAAACAATTCAGCCGAGCAGTTTATTTCTGAAAAAACCTTCATTTTTGGCACTGATAAATACGGACGTGATTTGTTAAGTAGAATCTTAGTTGGGGCCCGTATATCCTTTTTTATTGGTTTTGTTGCTGTTTTTATTTCACTGGTAATTGGTATTTTTTTAGGAAGTCTTGCAGGTTATTTTGGCGGCAAAACAGATGCTATTATTATGTGGATTATTAATGTTACCTGGTCCATACCAACCTTACTTTTGGTAATCGCAATTACTTTGGTTCTTGGCAAAGGGTTTTGGCAAGTGTTTATTGCAGTTGGATTAACCATGTGGGTTGAAGTTGCTAGAGTTGTAAGAGGACAAATTATTAGCACTAAAGAAATGCAATATGTTACGGCTGCCAGAGCTTTGGGATTTTCTGATTTCAGGATAATAACCAAGCATATACTGCCAAATATAATGGCTCCGGTAATTGTGATATCGGCTGCTAATTTTGCTGGTGCAATTTTAATTGAAAGTGGATTGAGTTTTTTGGGTATTGGAGCACAACCACCAATGGCAAGTTGGGGGGCAATGATAAAAGACCATTACAATTATATAATATTAGGGAAGCCATATTTGGCCTTAATTCCAGGCTTATGTATTATGAGTTTAGTTATGGCGTTTATGCTTATTGGAAACACCTTAAGAGATGCCCTCGACGTTAAAACTTAGTAGATGAAGAAAAAGACCCTATATTCAATACTTGCAATTATTATAGTAAGTGCAGTCTATATATTTGGCTTTTATCTAGAGGATAAAGAAGTTCAAGATACTGTTGAACAAGGAGAGATAATAAAAGATGATACCAATGCATTCTTTTTGCCAACAAGTACTACTGGGCAAATTGTGCATCATAATGGGTATTCACTATCATATAATGAAGATTATGAACAAGCTGAATGGGTTGCGTACGAATTGAAACGCGAACATCTTTCTAACTCAAATTTTAAGCGACCATATTTTGAAATTGATGATGCTATAAAAACTAAGGCTGCACATTGGAAAAACTACAAGCAATCTGGGTATGACCGGGGGCATTTATGCCCAGCAGCCGACAGAAAATATACTCAAGAGGCTCATGATGAAACGTTTTTAACTAGTAATATATCACCGCAAATTCACGGATTTAATTCTGGAATTTGGAATACTTTAGAACAGAAAGTACGATTTTGGTCTCGTAAATATGACGGACTTTTTGTGGTTACTGGTGGCGTTTTAAAAGGAGAGTTAAAAACTATAGGTGAAGAACGTGTTGGTGTACCAAATTATTTTTACAAAATCCTCATGGATTATAATAATGGTTCACCCAAGATGATCGCTTTTTTAATGGAACATGAAAACTCCAGTCTACCACTATATAATTTTGTGGTTTCTGTTGATACTGTTGAGCGCCTTACAGGAATTGATTTTTTCCCTCAATTAAATGATGATTTGGAGAATGCCCTGGAAGGCTCTGCGTCGTATAAAAATTGGAGTTTTTGATGATATCAACAAACACAACGTCATTGCGAGAAGAGAGGTACGAGCGCCGAAGCAATCTTTCAAATAGAAACTCAAAACAAACAGATTGTACACTACCTTCACAATGGCAATTACATATCTAATATTAGATGTTTTTACCACATAACTTGTTATATTATAAGTAAATGGCTACATTTGAAGTATATGCTCGACGATATAGTCGAGTCGCTTTTTTAAAACGGTTTGATTAATAGCAATTATTAAACCCTCAATTTCTATCCTTATTTAACTACATGTTATGTAGATA
>RCNB010001258.1_pt1 | contig 15997 bp, 13 predicted proteins | sample 2041321 | NCBI WGS metagenome assembly RCNB01 (sample SAMN09708232, study PRJNA481090) | Marine sediment metagenome, whole genome shotgun sequencing project. | reverse complement strand
CACGGATGCCCCGAGTCAAAACAAGGGGTTGCGCGGAGGTGTACCGTGGTACGTCGCACAAGCAACCGTGCCGTTTGACGCAGAGATTGCGGGAAAAAGCCATTTCTGGATGGAAACTAATGAGGCGGAAGGATTAGAGAAGAGGTAACTAGTAATGGCCTCCCAGAAGACAAAATTTACAGTGGGACTGTTTGTGGCCGGTGGTATTGCCTTTGTTCTGCTGGCAATCATATGGTTGGGAATGTCCCGCTTTTTCGAAAAAGGGCAGTACTATGTCACCTACTTCAATGAGTCTGTCCAGGGGTTGGATTTGGAATCTCCGGTGAAATACAGGGGTGTTTCCATTGGACGGGTAATAAAGATCGGCGTGGCCCCTGATTCTAGGTTGATAGAAGTAGTGCTTAAGGTTGAATCCGGACAAAGCCTAGATGGTAATATAGTGGCTCAACTGAAATCAGTAGGTATCACAGGGAGCATGTTTTTGGAATTGGATAGAAAGAAGGAGAACGAACCAGACAGATCTCCTTCCCTTAGCTTTCCATCAGAGAATCCAATAGTGGCTTCAAAGCCATCGGATATCAGTGAATTGGTTCAAGGCATTGACGATGTTCTAAATCAGATAAGGTCTTTAGACCTTGAAGGGATTTCAGATAAGGTTATATTAAACCTGGATGATGTCAACCAAATGATCCGTGATGCAAATGTAAAAGGCCTTTCCGAAGGCATGGCCCACATTTTGGATAGCCACAGGTGGGACAAGATAATGGGATTGGTGGAAAAGGCTGTGGGGTCTTTTGATGTCCTGACAAATAAGGCCGGTGTGGGATTGGATCGCGTTGAAGGTGTCGTAAAAGACAATGAAGAGGAGATTGGGCTAGTTGTTAGAGATTTTAGAACGGCCATGGAGAAGGTGAATGTCCTTTTGGATCAAGGTTCATCCCTGGTAAACGGGACAGGTGATTTGCAGTCGAATCTAAAGCGCCACATGTTAGTTGTTGCCCGGAACCTTGAGAAGGCAAGCGAGAACCTTGAGCGGCTGATAGATCTTCTTGCCGATCAACCCTCTCAACTGATGTTCGGGCAACCACCTGCTCCGCGCCAGGTGGAATTGGAAACCAGGTAACGGGAGGCCTCTTATGGCTGGGAAGAAGAAAATCTATATTGTTTATCTCGCTATTTTACTCCTTGTTGGCGCCTGTATCAATTTGAAACAGCCAACTTACAAGGTTGATTACTATACACTGGAGTATCCTGCCGTGCAAGGTTTCGACTTGGAACTAATCCCAGTTGTGATCGCAACAGAGCGTTTTAGTGTAGCCCCTTGTTATAATACAAGCCGCATTATCTATCGGAACGGCCCGTTTAAGAGAAATGCCTATGCCTATCATAGATGGCGGGCAAATCCCGGTGATCTTGTTGGTTATCTATTGAAACGTGACATGAGAGAAAGCGGTCTTTTTGAAGCTGTTGTTACTGCTGACAGTGGCTTGCCTTCATCCTACACCTTGAAAGGTGCGGTAGATGAATTCTTTGAATGGGATACGGATGAATCATGGGAAGCGGTCTTGTCTTTCAGTATTATTCTGGTAAGAGAGGATATGGCTGATAAGAAAGAAACGGTCCTACTTCAAAAGTCCTACAGTACGAAAGAACTCCTTGAGCGGAAAGATGTCCCATCTATGGTCCAGGCAATGAGTCGCGCCATGGAAACGGTGTCCGCGGAAATCATAAGTGATGTTTACGATTGCCTCGCTAGTGTCCATCCATAAATGGCATATTTTGGCCCAATACTGCGTTCTCCGCGGGATTTCATCCTCGACGCGGCGCTGCTGCGACTGCGGTGAAAACCCTTGTGCGGCCTTGTCTTGGGCCAAAATCTACCCTTTCTGGATGGACCCTGGTTCATAGATACAACTTCAGAGTTTACGAGTTCGTGAAAGAGCACTAACTAAAGAGGGATTACGTTAACCTCTCTCCCCTTATCGAATCCTTCCGAGTCCCTTTCAATCTTAACAAGTCCGTCCGCCTTGACCATGGTGTGGATAAGGCCGGACTTGCCCAGTACGGGCTCAGCAAAGAGTTGGTCTTCATTATAGACAAGCCGTACCCGGACATAATCGACTCTTCCATGAACTGAAGCGAGGTTTCGGCTCAATATGGCAGGAACTTCGAGCTTTGCTTGTTCGCTAGCTGTAAGCCCGCTTATCCTCTGGATAGCCTGACGAACCATGACATGAAAGACGACCATGGCTGAAGTTACTTGTCCGGGAAGTCCCCAGAGGGCCTTGTGCCGGCTTTGAGCCAAGATTGTAGGTTTTCCAGGGCTAACCGATACGCCATGAACAAGGATCTGAGAATCGGGAAGTCCTTCGAGTACATCCAGTGTAAAGTCACGGGATCCGACTGAGCTTCCGCCTGAGATCAAGACCATATCGGCGCTTTCCAAGGCTTGTCGGCAGAGCTTGTCAAGCTCATCAAGGTTATCCCGGGCAATGCCGAGCGAGAGCGGGATCCCTCCGGCCGAGGCCACAAGGGCTGAAAGGGTATGGGAATTGATGTCGCGTAACTGAGAAAGACCCGGGCTTTGGTCGATGGGTACAATCTCATCTCCGGAAGATATTATGGCGATAACGGGCTGTCTGTAGACAGACACATGGGTATGTCCAAGGGCTGCCAAAACACCGATTTCCTGGGGGCGTATGGACCTTCCCTTGGAAAGGACCTTTTCTCCTTTGGCAAAATCCTCGCCCACTTCCATGACATGCTGCAAGGGGGCAACGCTTTTCGATACTTCTATGGTATCTTCGTCCAGACCTTGGGTATGTTCCACCATGACAACAGAGTCCGCCCCGTCAGGCAGCATCCCGCCGGTAGTGATATGAACGGCTTCGCCGGCCTTAACAATAATCGTTGGAACCTGTCCCATTTCGACAGATCCTACGATAGCAAAAAGGGCCGGCATACTATCTGATGCCCCGAATGTGGAGCGGGCCTGGACTGCGTAGCCGTCCATTGTAGCACGGTTGAATTCAGGAAGGTTAATGCCAGGTATTACATCCTGGGCCAGGATACGATTTATGCAACTATCCAGGGGCTGTGTTTCTTCGTCGACACAGGGAAGGTTCTGGATTAGGTTTAATACCGTTTCAAGGGTTGTAACCGTGAAAAAATCCTTTTCCATGCTCATTCTCTCACGAAAGTCCCGCTCTTTCCGCCTGACTTCTTGACAAGAAAGATGTCAGAGATGGTCATGGCACGGTCGTAGGACTTGCACATATCGTAGATAGTCAGAGCTGCAACGGTTACGGCAGTTAACGCCTCCATTTCGACTCCTGTCTTGCCGACAAGGCGGACAGTGGCTTCTATGCGGATACTGTGGGTCTCGGGTTGAGGAAAGAAATCGACCTGTGCGTGACTGATTGAAAGGGGATGACACATAGGGACAAGTTCCGCCGTCTTTTTTGCAGCCATAATACCTGCAATGCGTGCTGTTTCCAGAACGTTTCCTTTCTTTACTTTCTGATCCTTAATCAGATCGAAAGTCTCGGGTTGCATGATGACAAGCCCTTGGGCTACTGCCTCCCTGGCGGTGGCGGCCTTTTCAGATACGTCCACCATGCGCACACTTCCAGTGTTGTCGAGATGAGTAAATGTGGACATAATACATCCTTTGATTTACATAAAGTGTTCCGTCTTACTCGTAACCCCTTTCTTGATGGCATTCAAGGTATCTTCCAGCACTGGAATAACATTGTCACGCAGATCACCCGCCACCACAAGTGCCATGAGCTCATCGCCTACCTTAAGGGGACCTTCCTCGATCTCAACCAAGATATCTATGATGCCGAGTCTCTTTTTTTGTTTGGAAAGAATACTCTCAAGGGCAGAATAGTCAACCCTAACATCCAAGCCGGAAACAGGTTGCCCTCCTCGTGAGGTTCCTCGAACAACTCCTACATGACACAGGATCATCCCCACCTTTGTATAGTCTGGGTGGGTCTTTATCTTATCAATTAGAGCGGCAAGCTTCATGGCATTTTCCAATATAGCTTTATCGTAAAAAAGTCAATCCGTAAGTTCTCAAAAAGTTCGGGGTATACGATTAATATAGACTGTGGTTATTGAGAAGATACGTCGATCCGAAACAATCGGATCGTGCCACATATTAAGTCTTTCATGACATATTTCTGCTTGACAATGTGGCGCAATATCCATAGCGTTACCTGTTGAACTGGTACTCTTAATTGGGACCAAAGGAGATCTCTATAGATGGCCTATCAAAGGATTGTGTCTCGCAAAGAGGCACTTGAGTTGATCTTAGAGGGAATACATACCTTAGAAACCACGAAACTTCCCCTGGAAAAGACCTGTAGGTATATTGCCGGCAGGGACATCTATGCCCCCGAGGATATTCCCGGCTTTAATCGGTCTGTAATGGATGGTTACGCCCTGTGGAGCCGGGATACCGTTAAGGCTACAAACAAAGATCCGCTTCAGCTGCAAGTTGTAGGTAATATTCATCCTAGCACTGAAAGACTTCCATCCGTAGGAAAAGGGCAAGCCGCAGGCATTATGACAGGGGGGGGCATCCCTCCGGGGGCCGATTCGGTGGTAAAGGAAGAAGATGTAATATTTACCGATGGAACCATTGGGATCCAGGCTCCTGTGAGGACCGGTCAGTATGTCTCAAGAAAGGGGAAAGATATAAAGAAAGGTTCCTTGGTCATCCAGACCGGGCGGCCCTTAACGCCCGCGGTGTTAGGAACTCTGGCAAGTCTGCACATCAGTGAAGTCTATGTGACAAAAAGGCCTGCGGTTAGTGTTCTTGCTATTGGAAACGAACTAATCGATATTTATGAAAGATCGACAGATCATAAGATTGTAGCCAGTAATCTTCACATGTTATCTGGAATGATAACAGAATATGGGGGGACGGTACAATCTGCAAAGATTTCAAGAAATGAAAAAAGGGCGATCAGAAAGAATATTGAACAGGGGCTGAAAAGCGATATACTTATCACAACGGGTGGTTCAGCAAATTCTCACTCCGACCTGACCCGCACCTTGATTGAGGAGATCGGAGTTGATCTGAGGTTTACCGGCGTATCGATGCGTCCCGGCAAAGGAACCGCCTTTGGTCTTTTTGAAAACAAGCCGGTTTTTGTCCTGCCCGGAACCCCTAGTGCGGTTTTTGCAGTTTTTTACTCCCTTATTCTGCCAGCCCTCTTATGGCTTATGGGCAGGAAAATGGGCGGCATCTCTCCTGTCACGGCCATCTTAGAGCGGGATATAGAGAAAAGGTCCGGGATTGAACACCTGGTTCAAGGTCTGGTACGCAGAGTCGATTCCCTGTACTACGTTCTCCCCTTTGTTGGACGGGAGGTTGAAACCTTTTCTGCGATGAATCGAGCCAACGGGCTGATTATTGTCAATCCCGACCAAGCTGTACTGAAACAAGGTGAAAAGGTTTTCGTCCAGCCACTCGGACTTCAGGAGGATCATCTATCAGAAAGTGAAGCGCTGCAACAGCGTTGGTTGTCAAGGTGTGTGACGCCCCCCCTCATATCTATTGTCGGCAAATCAGATGCCGGAAAGACAACTTTATTGGAAAAACTTGTGGGTGAGCTAAAGACGAGGGGCTATTTGATTGGTACGATCAAACACGATGTACACGGTTTTGACATAGACCATGAAGGTAAAGACAGTTGGCGTCACAAACATGCAGGCGCCCATACAGTGGTGATTTCTTCGCCCAGGAAGGTGGCAGTTATCAAAGACATGGCAGCCGAAGAGTCCCTTGACGGTCTTGCGACAAAGTATTTCACCGATGTGGATGTAATATTGACTGAGGGATACAAGAGTGAAGATAACCCAAAAATAGAGGTATTCCGTAGCTACGTGCATGACCAGCCCCTTTGTACTAATGACAGCCGGCTAGTAGCACTGGTTTCTGATATTACGCTTGACCTTGGTGTGCCTTGCTTTGGGCTTGAGGATATTGAGCAACTTGCCGATTTAGTGGAAAGGAAATTCTTGAGGGATTTATAAGTGTAGTAGATAAATGGCTGGGGGGAGGCCAAAACACCGTAAAGAAAAACTCTGGAGGTTGCCGTGAGTATATTCCTAGAAGTTATTGAGTGGTTTGATGATTCCGGAAATGTCATGGTCCATCGTATCCCTGAAGAGGGGTCCGGAGAAATCAAGCTGGGGGCCCAGCTCATCGTCAGAGAGAGTCAGGCGGCGGTTTTTTTTCGTGGCGGCAAGGCCCTTGACGTATTAGGCCCTGGTCGTCATACCCTGTCTACTTTGAATCTTCCCGTTATTACTAAGATGTTAAGCCTTCCCTTTGGGTTTAAAAGCCCTTTCCGCGCAGAAGTCTACTTCGTAAACTTAAAGGTATTTACAGACCTGAGATGGGGGACGAAAGACCCTGTGGCATTTAAAGATTCGCAACTTGGCCTAGTGCGACTTCGTGGGTTTGGAAACTATACGATGCACGTTGTTCAACCCATACTTTTTGTAAACACCCTTGTTGGAACACGGGGTATCTTTGAGACAAATGCCATTTCCGACTACCTTCGAGACGTCATTGTCTCCCGCCTAAATGACCTTTTGGGTGAAACCCTCGATACAATATTTGATCTGCCCGGCCAGTATGATGAATTTGCCGTAGCCTTAAAGAATCGGGTCATAGATGATTTCGAACATTACGGCATTGGTCTGGTCGACCTTTATATCAATTCGATAACACCCCCTGACGAAGTTCAACGCATGATTGATGAGAGAAGTGGAATGGAGGCAGTGCAGGACCTAGATGGGTTCCTAAAATTCAAGGCCGCAAAGGCCATGGGTGATGCGGCTGTTGGGGGAGCGGGTGGCGGTGGAGCCTCAGACGGCCTCGGCCTTGGCGTTGGAGCAGGTCTTGGCATGATGCTTCCGGGCATACTCCAAAAATCTATGGGAACCGCGGGGGCGCAAGAACAAAATGTTGCTTGTCCTCGTTGTCACACTTCTATTGGTGTAGGAACCAGGTTTTGTCCCAGTTGTGGGCACCAACTGGTGATAATAAACCGTTGTCATGTGTGTAACAAGGACTTACCTTCCGAGGCAAAGTTTTGCATGGTGTGTGGAACGAAGGTAGAAAAACCAGACATGAAGTGTCCCAACTGTCATGCCGAGGTATTGCCAGAGGCAAATTTTTGCAATAGTTGTGGCGAGAAAATGGATTGATAACCTTGCTTTTTTATTTATGGACTTCCTTCTTTCCATTCACTGTCCCCAGTGTGGCGCTGACATCTCCTTTGAGGAGGAGAGCAGAGTTGTCCGTTGTCAATACTGTGGCAGCACCCTTCACATTACTGGTCGTTCAGGTGTTTTTCGCAACTATGTCAAGCCTTTTGAAAATATTCCCCGCATGAAAAAGGCCCTTCGGGGCGTCCTGAAGGGTCTTGGCGCTAAAAAGGCCCTCATAAGTGAAAAGAAACTCCTTTTTGCCCCCTATTGGCGCGTCAAGGGGATGGTTTACAAATGGGTGTTTGGTAAAGATGTTCAGGGCCGACTCGTTAAGGAATTAAAAACAAAACACTTAGACCAGAGTTTTCCTGCCTATTGTGGGGTTAATCTTGGACTTCGTTCTCTCGGTATCCGACCTGGGGCACTGAAACTGCCCTTTTTTGATCGCGAGGAAATGTCCAAGGCAGGTTTTGTCATGAAGGTGGAGCTGGATTTTAAGGAGGCGGTCAAACAAGGTTCGTTGTTAACAGAGGTCGGACTAGATGAAACAGGCATCCAAGTCTATCTTGAGAGAACCCGCCTTGTAGGTGAACGATACAGCATTATCTATTTTCCCTTCTGGATGGTGAGGCTTTCCTCAGGACGAAAACCCCGTGTGTTAATCCTGGATGCAGTTGCCAACACTGTGACCCGTGTCCTCACGGAAGAGCAGTGGGAGGTAATGGAGGCAAGGTCTAAGAAAGGACGCAGTAGGGTTAATATCAGTAATGTTGGCTTTATTGCCTTTAAGTGTCCAAACTGTGGATGGGACCTTCCCTTGAATCGGTTTGACGTTATCCATCTATGTGGGACCTGCAAGCGGGCATGGATAGAGCAAGGTGGGAGATTTAAGGGCGTACGATTTGAGATAGCCGACTTGCCGCAAGGAGCAGGGCAAGACGTTATTTATTTGCCCGTTTGGGTGTTTCAGGCACATATTACTTCAAATGGACAAGTCCTTAAGACAGTAGCGGATTTGCAGAGGTTTTCTAAGGTGTTGCCTTCGGGAGTTAAGCAAGGTGGGGATCAAGAACGCTTTTACTTTTTTATGCCCGCAGCGAAGATCCGAAATATTCTCGCTGCAGACAAGTTGGCCACAGGCCTTACCAACAAGCAACCAGCCTATCAATGTGTGCCTGCAGAAAGGATTGCTGAATTGAAAACAATGGGGGTGTTTCTGTCACCAAGGGCTGCCGGTGATATGGCGGAGATCTTGCTTTGTTCCTTGACTCCGAGAAACAACCGGGAAAGACAGGATTTTGTGAAAGATGCCAAGATATCGATCGACAAGATGCACGTGCTCTGGTGGCCATTTCATGAACAAAGGCTTTTTTTGAGGGATGCCATTTGTGGTTGTGGTATCCAAAAAGGGACTTTAGATGTGGGGTGTTGATGAAAAACAATTACGCCTTTTCACAATCCTGCTGGTGTAGTATAAGGGCGGTGAAATAATTCTGACGGTTTCGTAAAAAGTCTGATTTTGCTCTTTCCGTGCACGATTCTGGGATTCAGAATCGCGCAATGTCATTCGCAAAATGACTTTTTGCGAATCCATCAATTCTACGATGGAGGATAGAAAATGCTTGTAAGATTCTGGGGGGTTCGGGGGTCAATTCCAACTCCCATGACCTCTGATGAAATCAAGAAAAAGATCTTGTGGGTTATCAAGCAGGCCTTAGGCCAGGACCTCGGGGATGATAGGCAACTAGAAGAGTTTATAGATGATCTTCCCAAGCATATGGTGGGAACCTATGGAGGCAATACCCCCTGTGTCGAGTTGGAGTCAGGAGATACAACCATTGTCTTTGATGCTGGTTCAGGAATCAGGGGGCTTGGCATCCGTCTTATGGAAGGCAAGTTTGGCAAAGGGGCCGGCACTTGCCATCTATTTTTAAGTCATACACACTGGGACCACATACAAGGGCTTCCCTTTTTTCTCCCAGCATATGTGCCTGGAAACAAAGTTGTCATCTACAGCCCTGATCCTGACCTAAGGCAAAGTCTGTCTGTACAGCAAGACCACCGATATTTTCCCGTTCCTCTTGAGGCTATGGAGGCCGATATTGATTTTGTTTTGCTCTCGGAAGGAAAAAAAACGCTCATAGATGATATCGAAGTTTCAAATATTAAGTTAAATCATCCCGGGGGGGCTTTCGGGTATCGGGCACAAAAAGGGGATGCCGCCTTAGTTTATGCTACAGACACGGAGTTTGTGAATATTGATAGCCCGGAAATGAAAAAATATATAAACTTCTTTTCCGGGGCAAAGATCTTGGTATTTGATTCCCAATATACGCTTGTCGAGGCCTTAGAAAAAGAGGACTGGGGGCACAGTTCCTCACTAAAGGGTGTGGATATAATGACAGAAGCGGGGGTTGACACACTAGTCCTTTTTCATCATGAACCCACGTACGATGATCGGACCCTGTGGGATATTTTTCAAAGGACTTCCAAGTATGCGAAATTACAAGGAGTAAACAGTGCATCGAGGGTGATAATGGCCTATGAAGGCTTGGAGCTTACGATCTAACTCGTTTCCATCCATAAATGGCCCTTTTCCACAATCTCGGCGACAAACGGCACGGTTGCTTGTGCGACGTACCTCGATACGCCTCCGCACAACCCCTTGTTTTGACTCGGGGCATCCGTGCCCCTCGCCCCTACGGGTCTGCCTCAGGCAGATCCAATTCCGCTGTCCTGCGGAATTGTCCTTGACCTTGTGGAAAATTGCTCATTTCTGAATTGGAAACTTACGCCAGTGACCATTATTTGATAAGCTATTCGTGGATGGACACTAACTCATGGAGCAAGCAGAAAAAATTCTAAATGGTGATGTCCGGGCTGCTGCCAGGTTGATAAGGGATATCGATGACGGGATACCTTCTTCAAGGCAGGTCGTAAAGGCTCTTTATCCTCATACCGGCAAGGCTTACGTCATTGGGATAAGCGGATTTCCAGGCGTGGGGAAAAGCACGTTGGTTGATCAAATGATCCAAGAATACAGGGCTGCGGGGAAAAGCCTTGGGGTCATTGCGGTGGATCCTACCAGCCCCTTTTCCGGTGGGGCCATGCTCGGAGATCGTATCAGGATGCAGCGGCACGGCACTGACCCGGAGGTATTCATCCGAAGCCTTGCTACTCGTGGCCATTTTGGGGGGGTGACGCGCTCAACCCACAGCATCATTGATGTGTTAGATGCCATGGGAAAGGATATCATTTTAGTGGAAACCGTAGGAGTGGGACAGGATGAAGTAGATATAGTAACAACAGCCCATACAACAATCATTGCTATGATCCCCGGCATGGGTGATGATATTCAGGCCATCAAGGCCGGAATCCTTGAGGTCGCTGATATATTTGTAATCAATAAGGCAGACCGAGAAGGGGTTGAAAAGACCATAAACGAGCTTCGGACCATGCTGGAAATGAGTTGTCGGGAAGATTCCAATGACAAGTGGCGTCCGCCCATAGTACCAACAGAGGCGATTCGAAATCGGGGTGTTCCAGACTTGCTATCACAAATCGAAGCACACAAGAACTTTCTTTTCAATCGTGGCCGGGAGTATCTCAAAGAACGTCTAAGGAAAAGGGCCTTTAAAGACTTGACAGATACCGTCAAAGAGACTGTTATAACAGGAATTATGCAACAATTGGAAAGCTCAGAGTTATTTCAGGGAATGATTGATGAGCTTGCCGAAAAGAAGACCGATCCGTTTACATTGTGTGATCAGATTATGGAGATTTTCTATGCCCAGAAAGAAAAAAGCTGAGAAGTCTTCGGTAGGGGATAAGATTAAGAAGGCAAGGCAAAAGAAGAAGATCACCCTGGATCAGGTGGCAAATGACACTGGTTGCAGCATTGATTATCTGAAAAAAGTTGAAGCAAGCAAGGTCCACCCCCCAGTAGGTACGATATTGCAAATATCTCGTGCCTTGCAGATCGATTCCGGAGTCTTGCTTAAGGAACAGAGACCGACAACAAAAAGCCGTGTCAAGGCGTATAAAAAGCGCACAGAAAACTATGCCTATACAACATTGACTCCTGGAGCGGAGAAGAAACACATAAAGGCATTTAGCGTGACTGTAGAAGCGATGAAAGATCATAAAGGTGTTGGTTATCAGCACGAAGGAGAAGAATTTGTGTACTGCTTGACAGGTAACATCGAGGTGACAGTGGGTGACCACGTAAACAAGCTCAAAGATGGAGACTCCTTACACTTTAACTCAGGGATCAGACACAAGCTAAGAAATATAGGAAAAAGTGAGGCCGAGCTCTTGGTCATTGTCTATGTCCCGTAAGAAAAATGAAGCCGGTGGCGCCTCAGTGTGTTGCGGGTTCAGGGTGGCTGGTTATGCCTAACCTACGGAGAAATGAGAGAAGATTATGTCTTTTGAACTGACAGAAGAACAAGCCATGATTCAAACTATGGTACGTGATTTTGCCAGAGAGGTCCTTCTTCCTACGGCTGCCGAACGGGATCGAACAAAGGAGTTTCCTGCTGAAAACCTGAAAAAGATGGCAGGATTGGGTCTTCTTGGGATGATGGTTCCACCTGAATACAATGGTGCGGGCGTGGACACGACCAGTTACGTCCTGGCATTGCAAGAAATTGCATATGTCTGTGCTGCTACGGCTGTTGTCATGTCGGTGCAAAACTCCGTTGTTTGTGAAACTATAAACCATTTTGGTACTGAAGAGCAGAAAGAGGCATACTTGAAACCCTTGGCTGCCGGTGAATTTATTGGCGCTTTTGCCTTGACCGAACCTCATGCAGGCTCAGATCCTGTTAGCCAGTCTACTTCGGCAGTGCGTGATGGAGACCACTATATCGTTAATGGTAATAAGCGTTTCATAACCTCCGGGAAAAATGCAAATGTGGTGATCATAACGGTCAAAACAGATAAGGCAAAACGCCACAAGGGTATTAGCGCCTTGCTCGTGGAAAAAGGTACTCAGGGATTTTCCGTGGGTAAGATAGAGGAAAAAATGGGGCTTTGCGCCTCTGACACGACTGATCTAATCTTCGAAAATTGCCGAATTCCCGCCAAAAACCTCTTGGGGCAAGAAGGCGATGGTTTTAAAATTGCGATGACTGCTCTGGACGGGGGGCGTATTGGAATTGCCTCACAATCTATCGGTGTGGCTCAGGCAGCCCTCGATGCTGCCTGTTCTTATGCCAAAGAACGTGAGCAGTTTGGACGCTCGATTTCAAAGTTTCAAGGCCTTCGCTGGATGCTGGCAGACATGGCCACAGAATTGGAAGCGGCCAAGCAATTGACTTTTTTTGCTGCAGAAAGAAAGGATAAGGGAAAAAAATACACTATGGAAGCCTCTATGGCGAAGCTTTTTGCCTCGGAGATGGTGAATCGTGTGACGGCCAAGGCCTTACAGATCCATGGGGGTTACGGTTACACAAAAGATTATCCTGTAGAGCGATTCTATAGAGACGCACGGGTATTTACGATCTACGAAGGTACCTCAGAAATCCAGCGCGTGGTTATTGCCAATCAACTTCTGCAGGATCGCTATGTTAGCAGCCTGCGCTAACGTCTCTGAAATTGTATAATTATGTGAAATCATGGAGTTGTTTATGAGCGAGCCCTAAGTGCCTAGCCATATCTTTTGGGCGTGGGTTCTTTGCTCGGTTATTTGAAGGGGTGGTTTATGTGTCAAATACATTTTAGAAAGTTTGTGCTGGTCAATATTTTTGCAGTAATGTTTTTCATATTTATGTTTACTACAGTTGTTCTTGCTCAGGGAGGGGATGAAAAACCGAAGGGACCGCCACCAGTGCCTGTAGAAGTGGCATCGGTTATTCAGGATATAGTCTCCGAGCAGATAAGCCTGGTTGGCACTACTGAGGCAATAGCCCGAAGTATCATTGCTGCTGAAGTATCTGGGTTGGTAGAAAAGCTTCCAGTGTCTGCGGGGGATTTAGTCAAGAAAGGACAATTGCTGGCCAGGCTAAGGTCAACAAGGCCGGCTTTGCGTTTGGAGGCGGCAAGGGCAACCAGGCAAAAGGTTCTGGCCAATCTAGTTTATGCAAAAAAGGAACTGACTCGATATACCGCTCTTAAAGATTCGAATAGTGTGGCTACCGGCAAATATGATGAAATCCTGTATAGAGAGAACTCTTTGCAAGAGGAGTTGCGGCGTACAAAGGCTGAAATCGATCTTATCAAAGACAACATTGACAAGAAAAGTATTATAGCCCCTTTTCCGGGATTTATAGCAGAGGAACATACAGAGGTCGGCCAGTGGGCGCCCGTAGGAGGACCAATAGTAACCATTGTTGATCTGAGACATATACGCCTTGTAGTTGATGTTCCCGAGAGATATGCCGTAAAGTTACTTCCCGAGAGCCGGGTGCAAATACTCGTTCCAAGTGTATCTGATAAGGCCCTTGTTGGTAGAATTTATGCGATACTTCCCGAAGGAGATCCCCAGGCCCGAACCTTTCCTGTGCATGTCAGGCTAACAAATCCGGAGTTTAAGATTAAGAGCGGGATGGAGGCAAGGGTGGCCTTTAATCTCGGAGATAAGAGGAGTGCTCTTGTCGTGCCAAAGGATGCAATCATAACGGCAGGTGGCAAGCAAATGGTCTTCATTGCAGCAGATGGTATCGTTCGGCCTGTCAATGTCAAAGTTGTTGGATATTATGGCAGCAATGCCGCTGTAGCTGGGTCTTTGAAGGCAGGAGACCAGGTAGTGATTCGGGGCAATGAGCGCCTCAGGCCGGGCCAGCCGGTAAAGATAGGGAAGTGAATGAAACGTAGTTTCTCCATACCTATGGTCTATATTATAACCGTATACCCCGAACTTTTTGAGAACTTACAATGAAACTTGTTGATACTGCCATAAAAAAGCCGGTTACTGTAACTGTGGGAGTTGTTTTGCTGGTACTCTTTGGTCTCATATCGCTTTTTAGAATTCCAATCCAGCTAACTCCCAACGTAGATATGCCGGAGATCTCTGTGGAAACTACATGGAGAGGAGCCAGTCCTTTGGAAGTAGAAAGAGAAATCATCGACATGCAGGAAGATGAACTAAAGAATGTCGAGGGACTGGACAAGATGAAAAGCGAAAGCCGTGACAGCGTGGCCTATATCAACCTTACCTTTGAGGTCGGCACAGATACCGATGATGCATTGCTCAAGGTCTCGAATAAACTTGATCAGGTTAAAGAATATCCTGGCGATATGGAAAAGCCTATCATTAAGTCGGGAGGACGACACGAAAAGGCGATAGCCTGGATGATCTTGGGTGGTCTTGAAGGGTATAAGGGGGAGTTGAGCTACGAATACGACTTTTGTGATGAATACGTAAAACCCCGCTTGGAGCGGATTCCAGGGGTTGCTTCGGCCAATATTTACGGGGGGCAGGAGCGAGAACTACAAGTGATTGTTGATTCGGATGCCTTGGCTGCCAGGAATACTACCATCCACGAGCTGATGGTAGTGCTCGATGTAGAAAACAAAAACATCAGCGCTGGAGATTTTGATGAGGGGAAACGACGATATATTGCTCGTACAGTTGGTGAATTCAAGAGCCCTGAAGAAGTGGCTGATGTGATCATAAAACGGGTTAATGGCTCCCCTGTCACTGTAGGCGATGTGGCTCGAGTTTTTCTGGGTTATAGGGATATGGATATAGTTGTTCGTCACGAGGGTGTACCCACAATCGTTATGAATGCGGTGCGTGAGACCGGTTCAAATGTAATTGTTGTGATGAACAAGATACAGGCAACCCTTGACGAACTCAACGGCGGCATCCTGAAAGACCGTAAGCTTAATATTACCCAGGTCTATGATGAGACAAACTATATCCACGGCGCCATTGACCTGGTAAAGCAAAACATCTTTATAGGCGGAACGTTGGCTATTATCGTGCTGTTGGTATTTTTGCGAAATCTCAGCAGCACATTGATTGTCGCACTTGCCATCCCGGTCAGCATGGTGGGGACATTCCTGTTGATGACCCTTTTTGGACGTAACATAAATGTAGTCAGCCTTGCTGGGATGAGTTTTGCCGTCGGCATGGTAGTAGATAACTCAATTGTGGTCTTTGAGAATATCTTTCGCCACCGAGAGATGGGAAAGTCCCGCGTTCAGGCTGCTTACGACGGTACTGTAGAAGTGTGGGGGGCAGTTTTTGCCAGCACACTTACTACAATTGCCGTTTTTATTCCCATTGTCTTTGTTCAACAAGAAGCCGGCCAGCTTTTCCGAGATATCGCCATTGCCATTAGTAGCGCTGTAGGACTCAGTCTGGTGGTTTCTATTACTGTCATTCCTACTCTTTCTTCAAGGATTCTCACCAAAGTCAAACGCGCCGAGGCACCACGTAAAAGGTATTCTCTTTATCGGCTCGCCTCGGGGATTACGCGCGTGGTGACGGGGTCTGTCTACTGGATGTGCGGTCGTATTTCAGCAAGGGTGGGGGTGGTGATTATCATGACCGGTTTGGCCATAGGTATGGTCTGGTTCCTGATGCCGAAAACAGAATATCTGCCGGAAGGAAACAGGGAGATGCTCTTTGCCATTCTTCTGCCTCCTCCGGGGTACAACCTTACAGAACTTGGCCACATTGCAGAAAAGATCGAAAAGGATGTCCTCCCGCTTGTCGAACATGACAATCACAGTGAGTTAGCGAGCAAATTGAATCTTCCTCCGGTAAAAAACTTCTTTTATGTTGCCTGGGGCCAGCAGGTATTTATGGGGATCG
>RCNB010001257.1_pt1 | contig 16001 bp, 17 predicted proteins | sample 2041321 | NCBI WGS metagenome assembly RCNB01 (sample SAMN09708232, study PRJNA481090) | Marine sediment metagenome, whole genome shotgun sequencing project. | reverse complement strand
CCGGCTCTCCATTCATGAACCCTGCGAGACCCAACCCGGTCAGCCTCTCGCAAGAGAGCTTCCGGCAAGGTCTGCGGAGAGGAATAGGTGGCACGCGCCCAGGTGAAACCGAACCGACCGCGGGCGGACGTCCGAAGGCGCGAGACTAAGCCGAATGGCGGAAGCGCGAAGCTGGGTGTCGTGACCCGGCGTTTTCGTCACGCGCTCATCAGTGACCTCCGAGTAGCAACTCCAAGTTGGCCAGTGCCCAGTCGACTCGCTGCTTCTTGCTCAGTCGCAGCGAGGTGTGTTGCTCTCCGACGAGTGACGTGTAGAGCAGACGCGCGCGCATGGCCGCAGTCTCCTTGTCGAGCCCGTGCGCTTCGAACAGAGCGCGAACAAATGCGTATCGCCCAGCATCGACCCTAGCGACTACACCAGCCGCGCCATCGTCGTGGCTGGCCCAGGCTCGGACCGCACGGTCGAGTGGGCCCCCGTGACGAAACACCAGACGCGTGAGCTCGCGGAGGCGCTCGGATGGGTCATCTGAGCGGAGCTCGACTGTCTGAATGACCTCTTTGGTCGCGGATAGCTCCCATCCCTCGAGCAGCGAGTTGAGAAGCGCCTGGCGATCCGTGAAGTGCCAATAGAAGCTCCCCTTGGTGACTCCAAGCAGCCGTGCGAGCGGCTCGACCCGGACAGCTTCCACACCGTCTTTGCGGAGCACGTTCAACGCGGTCTCGATCCAGGCTTCAGCGCTCAACCCTCTCGTCACAGGGCTCACCATACGGTGACGTATGGACAAAATCAAGCATTGGCGCTAGGTACCATACGCTGCCGTATGGTGGCGGAAAGGAACCCCATGCACGTCCACAACAAACACGCCCGCAAGATCTCTCGCCCCGCCGAAGAGGTGTTCTGCTCACTAGCGGAGCTCGGCACATCCACCGATTCGCTCTGGCCCGCCCCGTCGATGCCTTTCGAGCGCACGCCCGGGCCGCTGATGGTCGGCTCTACGCGCGAGAGTCACGGGATCATCCGAGCGGTTCTCGATGAGTTCGATCCAGGCCGGAGGTTGGTGTGGCGAGCCGATCAGCCGTTCCTCAAGGGCACACACGGGTTCGAAGTGACCCCAACCCGGACGGGGTGCCAGGTCGAGCACGTTCTCGAGGCGGATCTGGCCTGGTGGTTCGTGCCCGTATGGGGCTTCAAGGTACGGGCGGTCCATGACCGAATCATCGAGCGTCTCTTCGATCGGATCGAAACGGTGGTCAGCGTCGACCTCGACTAGCTGTGAACGTCCGAGATCTTCGTTCGTACATCGAGCATCAGGTCACGGCGGAGGCGGGCAAAAGCGCTCGAACTCAGCGGGCGTCAACGGCCTCCCGAGCTCGGCCGTGTTCGGTGCGGCGGTGTCTTCACCGGTCTGCCAGAGATCGGGGCCGGTCTCGAAAAGCACCAGGTTCTGCGGCGGCGACTGGCACCCCGTGCCCGGGCCCTCGGCCCATTCGACGAAATCGATTGCGAAGCGATCTCTATAATCGGACGGCAGCGGGATGAGCCCTCGGATCGGATTCACGAGCTTTGTTCCGTCGAACTCGATCAACTTCTGCTTCGGATCGCCGGCATCGACGATCGTGTCGCAGTTGGCGGCGCCGTGGCAGTAGGCGCAACCGTCGAGGTCACCTGGCGAAGCCGCACCCGGCACACCGGGGGTGTTCAAGATGTCGTCGATCGCCTGCTGGGTGACGGTGTGTCCGTAGTAGGGCGCGAATACAGCAAAAGTCTTTTTCGGGTCGAAGACCTGGTCGACGCAGGGGGCAGGGTTCTTGTCGCGGTCGCAGTTGTATTTGACCGTGGTGATCGAAGCTGGGTGGTAGACCTCGTTGCCGTCGCCGTTCTTGTCCCACTTCATGACGAATTTCCAATCGAGGACCTCGCCGCTCAGGCACTCCTCCTGATTGTCGAGATAGTCGTCGAGATGGCAGTTCACGCACGACACGGCGTTCTCGGCGTGGCAGAGCGCGCAGTCGACCGCCGCGTGCATGCTCGCGTGGTACGCGTCATCCGGTGGATTCTGTGCACCATCGACGTCCTTGCCGTGACAGTCCGCGCACCGCGCCTCGACCGCACCGGGGCGGAGAGCGCTGTCGTACTCCGTGCCGTTGCCATGGACGTCGGTCGACCCGTGGCAGCCGGCGCATGAGTACGCGTCGGCGTGAACGTCCATGGCCTGCAAAGCCAACCCCGACTCGCTCCCGCGGCCGTGACAGCCGAGGCAGGTTTCCGACTGCAGGTGCTTCGGAGGGTCGCTGCCCGCCTCATGGCAATCGGCACAGCTGGCCGAACCGCTCGAAGCGTCGTCGTTGGTGTTGTGGCACTGCCGGCAAAAGTATCTGCCAGGGTCGACGTCGGTCAGTTCCTCCATTCCGCCGTTGACCCGTGCATACCAAAAGACCATGCCTTCGCGCGTGTTGTGGAGGCTCGTTTCGAAGTCGGCCCGAATGCCCGCAGCACCGCCTTCGCCGCCCGAACCGCCGGATCCACCCGCGGCGCCGCCTTCGCCGCCTTCGCCGCCTTCGCCGCCTTGACCGGCACCGCCTCCGACGCCGGCCGCACCCCCGCTGCCGCCCGCGCCTTCGGTGGAGCTACAGCCGACGACCGCCAAAGCCAGCGCGCAGACCACGCTCACTAAACAACGAGTCATGCGCCCCGCGTCCTCACGGCCGCAACATGCCACGTGCACCGCCAAGCTGGCAACACTGGTCGCGGGTCGAAACATGCGTCTGTCGTGCTGTGCCTTGGCGTGCGCCGCTAAGGTCGCGACCCACGCGCCGGTAACTTCCCGGGGAGCAGGTGCCCGACCTTCACATAGATGAGGGAGCCCTCTCGTGAGAATGGCTGATGCTGACTTGCGTGCGGGCTACGAATCCAAGTGCCCGCAGGGTAGTCGCCGAGCTCGTCGGAGAAGGTGCCTTCGAGCACGAAAATTTCCTCGCCGCCCATGTGCATGTGTGGATGGAATTCGGTCCCCGGTGCCCACCGCACTAGCGCGATGTTCTCGCCCCGAAAATCGTGCAGTGGTCGGACCGAAAGGCCCGGCCCGGCACCCGGCACGAACGGTGCGTGGCGAGTGTCGACGCGCACCGGGGTTTGATCTTCCGGGTCGAACTGGCGAAGCTTCACGAAGATCGTGCAGCCCTCCTCGGTGTAAGGCTTGTGGCTGGATCCCGGCGGGTTTCGAACGTACGTGCCGGCCGGGTAGTCGCCATGCTCGTCCATGAAGACACCGTCGAGGACGAGAAACTCCTCGCCGAGGTCATGACTGTGCGGCGAGAACCGGCTGCCGGCTTCGTACTTGACGATCGATGTAGCCCGAGCGACTTCGTCCCCGACGCGATCGAGCATCCGCCGCTCTACGCCCGGCAAAGGGGAGGGTGACCATGGCAGTTCGGGCGTGAACACGACCTCACGGCGCTGAAAGTCGGACCGAATTTCCATAATGAGGGTGCATCGAGCCCGCGTCGATGGCGTCAAGCGCGCGCTCAGGCGCGTACGACTATCTCGAGCCTTCCATCACGTCTTTGACGTTGAGGAGCGAGAGCTCGAACGTCCTCGCGTTTTGCCGGATGGCGATGTGCTCTGCCAGCCTGCCCAATACCGGAATCGGAATGCTGTACTCGACCTCGATGTTGAGCACCGTCCCCTCCGCATGGGGTTCGACCGAGTACTCCCAAAGAGCGCTAATCATTCCTACGACCTGATGTAGACCGCGTTCGTTGGGAGCGTACTCGATGACGATGTTCTGCCCACGAAGCAGGAGCCCTGCCATCTTGTAGGTATACTCATACTGCTGCCCGAGGCCCGTCCCGACCACGTTGCGCACTTCCGTCATATTCGGAAGCCACGTCGGCAACTCTGACGGATCGTCCACATACGCGAACACTTGGTCCGAGGGTGCGTGGATGAAAATGCTGTCTTTCCAGGTGGCCATGTAGCGTAGCTCCGACGCCCGGCGTGAGAGGAAGATGAAACCAGACCCGGGGCACGCTGTCTATAAGCAATTCTTCAGTCATCTTTCTCGTACCCAAGCCACGTGATAGGGAGCCAAATATGTGGAGCGCCACGCGAGCGTGGGGCGCCGTTTCGCGGTCAGTTGCCGATGTAGGCGCTGACGCCGAGAACCAGACCAAAATAGATGTCGCTGCTACCGATCGGGTCCCCGGTAGTCGAATCCGTCGGTGAGTTCCGCGTGAAGAAGAGGTCCTGCAGCGAATGCTCGAATCGAGGCTCGAGCGAGATGACCAGGTACTGGACCGGTATGTAGCGCACAGTGGCGGTGACGGTGACGAGGTCGGGATCCTTGCCGGCCGGGAGCGCAACGGTGCCCCCTAGGTACTCGACCCGCGCCCCTACCCTCCAGTGGTCGTGAACCTTCATGTCCCCCGAGAGCTGCACACCGTAGGAGTACCGTCCGCCATCCACGGGAGGGTCGAAGGTCGCGTTGCCGTTGAACGTCAACGTGAAGCGCTGGATCCTGGCAGTCAGGATCAGATCAAAGAAGTTGCCCCAGGCTCTGTTGCCGTTGAGTCCGCTTGCTCCAGTCAAATACCCGAGATGGAGTGTCACTTCATCGATGGGCGAGATGTCGAGCCGTACACCCAAGCTTGGAGACGCGTCGACGCCCACCGGAGAACCTCTTACCTTCCCGACCCCGACGTTCCCGTTCACGACGAGGAACTTCAGTGCCCAATGATCGTTGAACTTCGCCGAGACGCGCAAGCCCATGTGGTTGAACGGTTGCTGCAAGTAGTAGAGGGCGCCGCGTGTGAAGTTGGGATTCACCCACTCGTCGACGAACTCGGATCCGTAGATCGTGTCGAACCACCCGAAATCGAAGGTCAGCTTCTCGAGTGGCATCCAACTCACGAACCCCTGCTTGAGCGGCGCCAAGACACTCAACTCGGAGGCAGCGCTGCCGAATCGCAGATCGACCGTAATCGCGAATTTCTCCCCGGTGAAGCTGACGTCCCCGCCGGCGAAGTTGAGCCCGAAGCCCATGTAGCTCGTGTAGGGGTAGTCGAGCTGGTTGTAGGATCCGGCGACTCGATGGGCGTTGAACAGATAGAAGCCGCTTGCCATGACCTGCCAGTCGAGCCCATCGAGAAACGGCTCGCTGTCAGCGGCCGCGTCCTGAGTGGGCGCCCATGCGAGAAGCATTGCGCCGCAGAGAAAGGCAGCGCTCAGCGCTCGTCCCGGCCTCATGGACGCGACTCGTCTCCGGTACATGAGCCCCATTCCTGGACCCTTTGTTACTCCGCTCCCGAACGCACGTCCAGCTTGACCCCCCAATGCGATCAATCTGACCTCGAAGGCGAAGCCAAGCGAATCTTGACGACGCAGTGAGCGCCTGGTCTTCATTGACCCTTGGTGAGGCGATGTTGGCGGACGAAGCCACGGACCGGATCCAAGCGCTGTTTCGATCGAGCCACACGGACGCCGGCGGTCCGATCGGGATGGCACTCTTCCTCAGACACGAATCAGAGAGACAGCTCCACTGCGACGTGAAGCTCTACTTCTCGCCGCTGTCTGAACCCTTCGCGCGAAGCGTGTTCGCTGAACCTTGCAAGCAACCATCCCCCGAAGGGCTGAGCCTCCTGGTAGGTTTCGAGGACGCTTGGGCGGTACTCTTCCCCGACTTTAAGCGTCCGCGGTCTCTCGGTCTCTCGGCTTCGCGTTCGTGGTGAGGGTGGAGAGAAGCTCGCATGCGACCTGCGAAACCGAGTCGACCGCTGCGTCGAACGCGAGCTGGTTGGCGCGGGAAGGCTTGCTGAACCCGCTGAGCTTTGGAACGAACTGCACAGACGCGGCTCGCACCTCTTCCTCGGTCGCGGGTGGCTCGAAGTTGAACAAGGTCTTAATGTTTCTGCACATGATGACCCTACGCGGAGCGACTCTGCCCCGTTGGCCTGCTCCCACACCTCTCGATGAGGCCACCCCGTCCAAGGAAGAGAAGGCCAAAGAGGAGAAGCCCGAAGAAAAGAAGGCGGTGACCGTTGCCGCCGGAACGCCGATGATGATCAAGACCGCCACCAAGGTCTCGTCGAGTGACGCGGCGGGTTGGAGGTTTAGTGCGACGCTAGAGGCGAATCTCCTTTCCGGAGATGACGTAGTCGCAAAGGCCGGTACGCAGGTCTACGGTCAGGTGATCGGTTCCAAGAAGGTTGGGCGAGGGCGGTTCGAGAGGTCTTGAAAGCCTAAAGACCAAAGGCCTTCAAGAGAGCGCGGTCGCGAAGGCGGTCGGGGAGCATTCTCAAGAATTTCCGCTGACCGACCCCAGTCCCCATGACGTAACGCGTCTTGGGCTTTCGGGCCTCCAGCGCGTGGATGACTGCATCCAGAACGACCTGCGGATCGGCCGCAGTGTTCTTGCCCTCTTTTGCGAACTTTCGAATCCCGCCAACGAAGCGCCCGTAGCGCTCCTGGAAGCCCGGGGGAGGGCTGTTGATCATGTCCTCGGCTCCGTCTTGTCCCTTGTCCCAAATCGGCGTGGCGATCGCCGCGGGCTGGAGTAGCACCACGTGGACGCCTTGAGGTGCAAGCTCCACGCGAAGCGCGTCGCTAAACGCTTCGATTGCGAACTTCGACATGCAGTACGGGCCGAGGATCGGAGTCGCCACGAAGCCACCCACCGAACCAGTCGTGATGATGCGACCTTTGGATTCGAGGAGCATCGGGAGAAACGCTTGGGTAACGGCGAGCTGCCCGACACAGTTGACCTCCAACTGCCAGCGAAGGTCTTCCGGTTTCACAAACTCGAGCGGGCCGTTGACCGAGATACCTGCGTTGTTGAACAGGCCGCGGAATGGGCGCCCTCGTCGCTCTTGTTGGACGCGCTCTGCCGCGGCGTCGATCGTTGCTTGGTCGGTTACATCGATGATGAGTGGCGTGAGGTTCTCGCCGCCTTCGGCTTGCAGACGGTTCCCATCTTCGGGCTTGCGAACCCCCGCGTACACCGCGTACCCGCGCTTCGCCAACCCGACCGCGCAGGCCGCACCGATTCCCGTGGACGCGCCAGTGACAACAACGACTCCCTTTTCTGTCATAGAAGCCTCCTCTCAGATGCTCATAAGGCGCGTTCGGTTAAGCAGCTAGGTGAGTTCCACGCTCCGGCTTCAGCAGTAGTTCGATGAGGAGTCCGACCGCGAGCAGCAAGTTGAGTACGAGATACGGCCGTATCTCGAAGAAGAAGAAGAGTTCGACACTGTATAGCAAGAACGAATACGACAGGGCGGTACGCAACGGCAGGCGCGCCACGAGCAACCAGATGAACGCGAACATCCAGGTTCCCTTGGCGAAGTAGACCTTCCGGGCGATCACGAGTGCGTTCCCATCTCCGGCCACGGCGTACTTTCCAAACACCAGCTCGCCGCTCGTGAACCAGAAATTGTACTCGAACACCACATGGACGACTGTGTAGCTGGCGATGAACAAGGCGAAGATCGGGTATCTCTTGATGAGGGCCCAGGTCGAATGTGCCGAGCGGTTCATTTCGAGGTGCGCTCGACGGCGACAGCCGTGAATGAATGAGGAGGTAGCGTCAGCCGCGCGCTCGTTCCGATTTGTTCAAACGAAACGGACTTCACTTCTCCCGCGATTTCGAGTGTGTCCGCCCAGAGGTCTTTCGGCGCGACGCTGCGGACGGCCGCGACGGTGTCTCCGTCTCGCAGGACGAGCTCGACCGATTGGGCCTGCTCGAGGTCTCGGTTCAATAGTACGACGCTGCCCGACTCGCCGGTGTCCGACACGAACGCAACCGCGCGCACGACGTCATAGTCGTACCCCTTATCGCCAAGAGCCTGTCGAGAGCTGTCCAGCTCCAAGGGGAGGATCGTGGCGACATGATGCCAGAGATGCTCGGCGAACAACTTCGTGATCTCGAAGGCAGGTCGATTCATCAAACCCCCTGCGCTCTTGAAGAAAGGCTTGTGCCAATCTCTCACGATCGGATTGCTCGCGGGGTCCTCGGCAAGCGTCAGATGCTCGACTGCGAGGTCGACCCCTAACTCTGCGTATAGAAGCAACATATCCGCCACGGACAGGTCCGCCGCATAGAGACTTCCCATCGGATCCAGGGCCGCCCCGAGATACTCGGTCACGGTGAGCTGAAGCGGCTCGTCGCGGTCGAGCTCATCAAGCATGACCCGAAGCTCTTCAAACAACGGCTTGTAGAAGTCCCCGCTACTTAGCAGCCAGGCGTCTTGGGCTTTTACCCAGCCGTGCGCATTCTGACCGTCGTCGATGATGTACTGGTGCACCACTACGCCCACGACCTCGGGGCGTTCGAGAAGGGGGGCGAGGACCGGCAGTGACTGCTCAGGGCCGCCCCATCCCGTCCACGTTGATTGTGTCAGGGGAATGTAGAACCTGGCCTCGGGCTGAATCGCGACCACGCGATCGACGTACTCGAGTGCTCGGTCGGTGTAGTTCTGCACGGACGACGCCGGTTTCCCGAACCAAGCGGGGCCCCCGCCGTTCCTGGCATCCGGGTTGGCGTAGCTATAGTTGCCACCGCTCGCATTGCCCGTGTTGAAGGGTTCGTAGATCTCGTTGGCGATCTCGTAGAAGATCACGGGCCAAGGCTCTTCCCGGCCCCAGAACGCGCGAGCTGCAACGAAGGGATCTGCTTCGTCGGTGCCCACGAGGTGGCGCGCGTAGTCGCTCGCTTCCTCCGCGGTGCCTGAGCCGAAATTCAACATGATCAACGGGTCGGCGTCGATCTCGTCGACCATCGCCATGTACTCGAAGGGCGCGACGTTGTCGGTCGGCATGGGCTCGCCTTGCGGATCGGCGAAATCGAAAAAGTGATAGCCATCGAACCCAATCGTGCCGTCGATCTGAAGTCCGCTGAAGCGAACGAGTGGTCGGTCGCCATTGGCGGGCCTGATCTCGGACAAACGTCGAAGAGATTCCGTGGTGTCTTCGGTGCGCCATTCAGGATGACGCGACCCGTCTCGTGGTGAATATCGGCTGCCGGCCCCGATGTTCCAGGCGATCAACCGCCCCACGCGGTGCCTTCGCTGATCAAACCGTACCTCGAGGACGACGTCGGCGTCCCTATCGACGCCCGAACCCGTAGCCTCCGTACTGCAGGCTCCAGCCAACACCAGCGCCCATGTGACGAACCACCTCGACCTCATGGCCGCAATCTACAGTAATCCGGCGGCCCGACGAAGCCTCAGGCTCGTAGCCGGTAACCGGTCTTGAAAATCCAGCGCACGAGCCCGAGGCAGACCGCGAGGAAGAGCAGCGTCATTCCGACGCTCAAGGTCACGCTGACGTCGGCCACGCCGTAGAAGCTCCATCGAAACGCACTGATCAGATATACCACCGGGTTCAACAAGGTGATCTTTTGCCAAATGGGTGGAAGCATGTCGATCGAGTAGAAACTCCCGCCGAGGAAGGTCAGCGGCGTCACAATCATCATCGGGACGACTTGGAGCTTCTCAAAGCCATCGGCCCAGATGCCCAAGATGAAGCCAAAGAGGCTGAACGTGACCGCAGTCAGCACCAGGAATCCGATCATCCAGAACGGATGCACCACTTCGTAGTCGACGAAGAACCGCGCGGTTATCAAGATGAGAATTCCGAGTACGGTTGATTTGGTGGCGGCCGCTCCCACGTAGCCAATCACGATCTCGACGTAAGAGATCGGTGCGGAGAGGATCTCGTAGATAGTCCCGCTGAACTTCGGCATGTAGATTCCGAACGAAGCGTTGGAGATGCTCTGGTTCAGCAAAGACAGCATCGTGAGCCCGGGCACGATGAACGCGCCGTAGCTCACCCCGTCGATCTCGACCATTCGTGATCCGATCGCCGAGCCGAACACCACGAAGTAGAGAGAGGTCGAAAGCACCGGAGACACGATGCTCTGCATCAGCGTTCGCCCTGTGCGCGCCATCTCAAACTTGTAGATGGCCCGGATGGAGTGGAAATTCATCCCTCCTCCTTCACGAGATTGACGAAAATCTCCTCGAGTGAGCTCTGGCTGGATTGGACGTCTTTGAATTCGACGCCGTGCTCATTGAGGCTCCGCAACAATGCGGCGATGCCCGTATGCTCGCCCTGCGCGTCAAACGTGTAGACGATCTCGGCCCCGTCCTCCGATAGTTCGAGCGGGTGACCGGCCAGATCTCCAGGGATGCTCGCGAGAGGGTGCTGGAGGTGCAGTGTCAGCTGCTTCTTGCCAAGCTTGTGGATGAGCGTGTCTTTGTCTTCCACCAGGATGATCTCGCCCTTGCTCATCACCCCGATGCGGTCGGCCATCTCCTCCGCCTCCTCGATGTAGTGCGTCGTCAGGATGATGGTCACGCCGCCCTGTCGTAGCTCGCGAACCATCTCCCACATGTCGCGGCGTAGTTCGACGTCGACGCCGGCGGTGGGCTCATCGAGAAACAGGATTGAAGGTTCGTGCGACAACGCTTTGGCGATCATGAGGCGGCGCTTCATGCCACCGGATAAGTCCATGATCTTGGAATCCCTCTTGTCCCAAAGCGAGAGCTCGCGCAGGAGCTTCTCGATGTGCGCCGGGTTCTTGTCGCGGCCAAACAGGCCGCGGCTGAAGTTGACCGTCGCCCATACCTTCTCGAACGCGTCGGTCGAGATCTCCTGAGGTACCAACCCGATCTTCGAGCGCGCGGCGCGATATTCCGACACGACATCGTGGCCGTCGACGAGGACGACGCCCGAACTCGGATTGACGATGCCGCAGATGATGCTGATCAGCGTGGTCTTCCCCGCGCCGTTCGGACCCAGAAGCGCAAGAATCTCTCCGCGACGAATCTCGAGGTTCACATTCGAGAGCGCCTCGAACCCCGAGTCGTACGTCTTGCTCAGATTGGATACAGAGATGATCGGCGGCATGGCGCTCCCCCGCGCGCGAACTCCCAGCCGCGCAAATCAGAACCTCAGTCGGGGTATGGCTCGGTGTCCATCTCGACGTCCTCTTCGGCGTTCGCCGGCATGAAGACACCGCCTCCGCCTTCGAGGTCGCCACCCTCCTGGGCCTCTACCATCGACCGCTCGTTGCCCATCGTCTCCTCGGCGTCCTCGGATGCCTCCATAGCGGCGACTTCCTCCGGGGTACCGCAGGCGCCAACCAAGAGCACCAAACCCATCACTGATAGAATCCGAATCATTCATTTCCCCTTTTCAGGATCAACTCGTAGGTGGAACAGTCAGCCTCGTCAATCCGCTTGGAGGGTCTGCCGGTCACAAGATTGGGGGTTGACGCGATTCCTCCCATTGGGCATCAACCCAGTACGGGGGCCGAGGAACGTGGCATCTTGGAAGAACAGTGTCGCGATCGCCGCGCCTACAACACAGGGTGTTCGCGTATATGGACGACCCAATGAATCTGCCCATTTGGCCGCCGCACATGGTTGAAGTGCGCGACGTGGTCGGGACCGGCGCTGGGCAGCAGTTCGAGTGGACTTCGAAAATGGCAGGCAGCGTTCTCCGTGGACAGAGCACGGTCATCGAGCATGTTCCCAACGCGCGTGTCGTCCATCAGTCCATTGGAATGGTGAGTTGCACGTTCGGATACGGCGTCGAGCCTCATGAGGGCGGCGCGACGCTGACCCTAGAAATAGAATACAGCGTCCCGGTCCCGGTGGTTGGAAGGCTCGCAGATCACGTCCTCCTCAGACGGAATGTCCGCGAGTTCGAGGTGGGGCTCGTCACCGTCAAAGACGTGCTGGAAAGCTAGGAACCTCCCATGACGGGGAACACGACCGCATCCGCCTCCCTATTGCCGGCGCTGCTCTGTGCGGCGCTGCTTACTCCCGGCTGCTCCACGGCAAGCAACGGCGCGCCGGACGCAGGTCTCCCCGACGCGAGTCTTCCCGATGCTGGCAACCCCGATGGGGGAGTGCCCTTCGAGCTCTCGTGGCCACCGGCGCAGGCATCGCTGACCCGACCTCGCGGTCTCGGGAGGGACACCGACCTCGATGCCCTACGTGAGAAGCTCGCCGCCGAACCGTATCGCTCATGGGTGCAGACGATGGGGCGCCGCGTTAGCGAGGGACGTGTCCAAGACCCCGAGGACCACCTGCGGGGCCCAGAGCGAATCAAGGCCAACGCCGCACGATCCCTCGCGGTGTTCTACATGCTCGACGCGACCATCATCGAAGACGAGCCGCAACGCTTCCCGACAGAATCCGATCGCGAAGCAGTAGGCGCCGAAGCGACCGCGCTGCTCAAGGGTATGTACACCGAGAGCCGCATTGCCGTGCCCCCGCCGGTCGGAGGCTGGGATCGTGACATCACGACCAGTGAAGAGATCATCATGTGGGCCAGCGCGTACGACACTCTCCTTGGTGCCGGGTACCAGATGGCGCCAGGGGACGAAGCGATCGTTCGCTCCAACGTGATCGCGCTCACGTCGGCGCTCTACGAGAACTACCGCGACCCGGACACCGCGACCGGTTTTCCCCGCCTCCATCAGAACAATCATCGCTCCAAGGTCGGTTGCGCGTTCATCACCGCGGCGATGGTACTCGCGGAACACGAGCCTGATCCGGACGACACGCGTGCTCTCGAGTACCAAGATCCTTCGGCCTGGGCGGTCTACGGGTTCGAGTTGTTGGATCGAATTCTCGAGTATTCACACATCACCGAGGATGGGGTCTACTCCGAAGGGCCGTTCTACTTTCGCTACACTTCGCAGAACCTCCTGCCGATGGCGCGAGCCTGGGATGGATGGGTGCAAGGCGAACCCTGGCCCGTTGCTGACGGGTTGGTTCGACTCAGCCCTTGGCGCGATCCCCGCATCCTGCTCGCCCATCAGTGGATGCTCGATGTCATGCTTCCGGACAGCTCGCTCGCTTCCTACGACGACGGGAACGTGGGGCGGCGGCACTACTATGGCTTGGCGCCCGTGGCCGATGGCGACCTCTCCGAGATGTACTGGGCATGGGGCTTGAACAGAGAGTCGCAGTACCTCGCCGCGCCTTACCCGTTCCCGACCGATGGCAACATCGAGCTTGCCCCGGATGCGATCTTGGCGTTCGACGACAGCGTCATACCGCGCGCGCCCGCAGGATCTCCCACGCGCATCCACCAAGAAGGCGGGGTGGCTGTGTTTCGAGGCGGCTGGGACCCGGACGATGTCGTCGCCGTGGTGCTCGGCGAGCATGACGTGGCCGCCTCGTTTGGCCGCAGCCCCGAAGGAGATCCGGTTTTCCCTGACTCGCACGAGCATGCCGATCCCGCGTCCTTCATGCTGTCGGCCTACGGAGAACGCCTGATGCTTGACCCGGGGTATCTCGAGTTCTGGCGTCGCTTCGATGTAAACCGCCCGCAGGACCACAACATGATCCTCGTCGACGGGCGCGGGCCGGTCGACTACTTGGCTGCGTCCAACGAGTGGGGTCTCTTCGCACCGAATCAGCCCCCGCCCGCAGACGGGATGGCCTACCTGAGCGATGCGTTCGATTCGTCGCATGCAGACGGGGTCACTGTGCGCACCCGTTACGGGGCCGGTGCATATGACGCCCCCGGTGGGGCCGAGATCGAACGCCGTTTCGTCTTCGCCTCCAATCGCTACCTGGTGATCGCCGACCGCGCCGTGTCGACCGAGTCGGGTGCCAACCATCGTTTTTCGTGGCGGTTTCACGGGAATGGTGGTGGAGACAACCTAGAAGGAGACGCCCCCAACACCGGAACCTTCGAGCGCACCGGGTCCGAAGCCCGTTGGCATCGTTCCAAGGCCAGCGTTCTGGTTGCAGCGGTGTCGCCAGAAGGTGCCATGACCTACTCGCAAGACACCAGCTTTCACGAGCCTGGCGGGCGCGATGACAACGGTGACGTCGCGCGGAGCTCGCACACAGCGTGGGACGCGAGCAGGGAAGGCTCCGACGTGCGCGCCCTGTCGATCGTGTTCCCCTATGCAAGTGGCGCGATCGCTCCGAACGCGGTCACCTCGGACGGCAGCATCGTGATCGTAGACGGTGATTGGAGAGGTGAAGCGCGAATACAAAGCGACGGGCGACTTCTTCTCGTCGAGAGCATCAGCGGTGAAGAGCAACTTCGGTACGCGGAGCGCGGAGACGACCTTCAGCTTGCCGAGATCGTCGGCGATGGGCGCTTCGTCGAATCGCGTCGAGACGGGGTGGTCGAGTGGTTTCTGAACCCGACCCCAGCGTCCGTGTCGGTTTCGGGCGTGCCGTTCGAGGTCGCCACCCTGGATGGCGCGTGCAGCATCGAAGGCGAGGGGGGCGAGGTGACCATCCGAACCGCCGGACCGCGCTTCGGCGTGCGTTCGGCGCCTGGCAATGGTCGGCCGGCAGCAGTTCCAGTCGCCGTCGCCCAGGGGGTGACGGGTGAGACCATCACACTCGATGGGTTGGCGAGCTGCGACCCAGAAGGCGGCGCCGTCACCTACGCGTGGTCGCTGACCGCCGCGCCCGCGGGAAGCCTTTGGCTGCTCAGTGATGCGAGTTCGCAGGAGGCCGCCCTCATGCCGAACGTGGCCGGCACCTATCGCGCTTCCCTCGAAGTCACCGATGCCGAAGGCGCCCGTAGCGATGCATCTGTTATCGAGATCGAAGTGAAAGACCCATGAATCGCCTTGCCATTCTTCCCGTGTTCGCCGCTGCTGTGTTGCCGCTCATTGGCGTGGCCGCTTGCACCGACGACACGGCCTCCGATTCCAACTACTACGACTACTGCGATACGACTGTCTCGGCCGACGAGTGTTACGCCTCGAGGCGCGACCCCGAGTCCGATCAAGTCGCGATGGCCACTGAGATCGCCCTCGGCTACATCGACAGGCATCCGTTCGAGGACGAGATCTGGGATTGGAAGTCTGGCGTCCTGATGCACGCCCTGACCGAGCTCTATCGAGTCACCGGCGACGAGCGCGTCCACGACTACTATCAGTCGTGGTTGGATTACCGCATCGATCAGGGCTACCAGATCGTGTGGAGCGATAGCTGTCCACCGGCGATGACCGCAGTCGCGCTCGTGAAGGAAGAGTCGACGGACGCGTATCGGCAGGTCATCGACGACACGCTCGAGTACCTGGACAACGTAGCGCCGCGTACTGAGGAGGGCGGCATCAGTCACAACGGCATTCTCGGAAACCAGCCATCGGTTTGGCTCGACAGCCTCTTCATGTTCGGGATGGTGTTGAACCGAGCAGGCGAGTTCGGGGACCCGACCCGTCTCGACATGGAGTCCGAGCAGATCCAGATTTTCGCCGGAGCGCTGCAACACGAAAATGGTTTCATGCAGCACGCCCAGGATTGGCCGGGCGCCGATGAGACTGTCTATTGGGCGCGCGGCAACAGTTGGGTCGTGGCCTCGCTGTCGGACTATCTCCGAATTCGTGTCGAACGGGGCGAGAGCGACCCGGAAGTGGAGCAGATCTTTCGCAAGCACCTCGAGGCCATCGTGGGGGCGCAGGATCAGGCGGCCGGGCTATGGTGGACGGTCATGGATCGTCCCGGAGAGACCTACCTGGAGACCAGCGGGAGCGCGTTGTTTGCGTACGGCATGGCTCGCGCCTACCGCTACGGCGTTCTTGGTGAGGAACAGCGTGCCGTCGCGTTGAAAGCGATCGAGGGGATCGAACAGATGATTCGGACCGACGATGACGGACCCGTCGTGACCGGAGTTTCACTTGCGACGGACCCCTGGTCGTTCGAGGAGTACGCAAGCGTTCCCGTTGGAGACGACGTGAACTACGGGGTCGGAGCCGTGATTCTCGCGTTGATCGAGACGTCCGGCTTCTAGAGCGGCAGCGCCCAGCGCCAGCGTCAGCGTCAGTGCCAGCGACAGTGCCAGCGTCAGTGCCAGCGACAGTGCCAGTGACAGTGTCAGCGCCGGTGTCAGTGCCGGTGTCAGCGCCGGTGTCAGTGTCAGCGACAGTGACAGCGCCGGTGTCAGTGCCGGTGTCAGCGCCGGTGTCAGTGTCAGTGTCAGTGTCGGTGTCCTTGGGATCGTGACTTTAATCTCGTGAT
>RCNB010001256.1_pt1 | contig 16003 bp, 13 predicted proteins | sample 2041321 | NCBI WGS metagenome assembly RCNB01 (sample SAMN09708232, study PRJNA481090) | Marine sediment metagenome, whole genome shotgun sequencing project. | reverse complement strand
CATAATGTAAATACTATGTTTAAGACCACTGAGGAGATATATTCTGAGTATAACGGCAGAGATGAATCCGAACAAATTAAATATTTTATCAAAGGTGCGATTGAAGATTTTGGCGTTTCCTATGTTTTACTTATAGGAAGTGTTTATAAACTTCCCATGAGACTAAGTTATATTAGAGTATGGGATCAATGGGTACATGCCACACTTACCGATTTATACTATTCAGATGTATATGATGCAGAAGGTGAATTTTGCAGTTGGAATTCGAATAATAATAGTAAATTCGGAGAGACGGTGGGAGATCGATTGGATCTTTACCCAGATGTGCACATAGGACGACTTGCTTGTGATAAATTTAAAGAAGTAGAAACAGTAGTTGATAAAATCATTCATTATGAAAATGAGGCTTTTTATCAAGATTGGTTTAACAATATGATCTTTATCGGTGGAGACACGTTTCTACATAATCCGGGTAATGAAGGGGAAGAGATCAATGAGATTAATATGAATATTATGTCTGATTTTAACCCATCTGCTATAATCTGGACATCAAAAGGTAACTTCAATCGAAAAACAATTTCTGGGGCGATTAACGAAGGCGCTGGATTTTTAGATTATTCGGGTCATGGATTTGAACATGGGATGGGTACATATCCACCATCCGATGAGAATTTTAAGGTATATCTCACTCCATATATTAGGGACCTAGTGAATGGGTATAAACTTCCAATTATATTTTTTGATGCTTGTCTCACTTCAAAACTTGATTTTACGTTTGGTGATCTTATCAGCTATAAGGACCTCCAAATTTTTAAAATTCTTACGCTGATACCAGGAATTGATGAAGATATGAAACTACCGTGTTATGCATGGTATTTTGTAAAACATGAAGGTGGCGGCGCAATTGCCACAATAGGTGCAACCAGAACAGCATTTGGAGGAGTAGACTCAGGTGCAGGAAAAATATCTATTGAATTCTTTAAAGCTTATAACAGTAGTGAGATGCTTGGTCAAATGATGACAAAAGCTCAAAATGTATATATTACTGATGTGCCCTGGGATGAATTCACGGTTGAAGAATTCACACTCCTTGGTGATCCAAGCTTAAAACTTGGAGGATATCCTTAATTGATTTTCTCCAAATAGTTATGTTTTCATATACTCTTTTCTATATGTATAAATCTCATCTCGCCTCTTTACTCCCCTTATATTGAAAATATGGGGTGGTTTGGGAGTGTTTTATATGGTGTAGAATGTGGTATTCTCTGGTATAATCTCATCTCACAAACCGACTTTTCAATATTCTAATTTCTTCTTCATCTGTTTATATTCTTCGCTACATACAGAACAATACTCTTGGCATATACCTAACACCTTTTCCATACAATAGGGTTGTCGTCAGTATCTGTCCCCAAAGTGAAAGTATTACCATCTTTCCATTCTACCTGTAATTTATGCTCATATATCCCTGCATTATGCCAATACTTATCGGTGTATATGAGGATATAGCCTACCCTAAACTCATCATCAAATTGGTAATTGTAATATCCTGTTGTAGTTTCTGCTGATAGATAATAAGTAGGTGCTGAATAATGATAGTAAGTGTTGTTAGAGTAGAATATGTATATATCATCATTCTTTGTTCTCCAATTACCTATTATGTTACCCTCATTACTTGCAACACATCCACCAAGGGGTATAAGCAGTAGGATTGCTATACCTAATATAGATAGCATTCTCTTATTCATTTTTCATAACCTCGGCCTATAATCTTGCAACATCTATTTTCATAAAAATCTATCTTACATCCCATCTATATATTCATTAGATAAGATAGAGGGGCAATTGAGACACATTCCAATCGCTATCTCACTTTCATCCAGTAATCCACACCTGCAAACTCTACAATACTTACTCATCTTATAATCCTCCAAAATAAAATAATAGGAGATGGAGATATAAATATACCTCCACCCATCTTTTACATTTTTCTACAGGGTTTATATCAAGTCAAACTCCCACCTCTTTTGAGTTTTATACTCCCATAAGTTTATTTACTGGATATATATACTGCCATCTACAGGGTCTAGTGAAAAACAAATGATTTTTGCAACAATTCTTTTTCATATTGTTTTTCCTCCCAAGCTAGACCCTTCGTTTTTCAAATTGAAATTGCTCTAATAATATGTTAAAAGGATGTTTTTTGGATTAATATTATGTTACACTTTTAACAATAGATCTGGTTCAAAGAATGTGTTTTTCCATTTTGGCATTTTGCCACGATAGTATTATATACTTTTATTGACACATGCTATCATATCTCAATATGGAGTAGGTGGTAAGATTGAAGGATGGAAGAAAGATAATGTTAGATACTGATGCGGTAAAATTCAGGGACAATGAACGGGATGCACCTGATGGTGATTTTGATTTCATGCAGTGGAAGACAGATCTGAACAAAGAATTATTTTCCTTTTGGAATGAGTTGTTAGAGAAATAAATTTTTTAAGGAGATTTAGAGCACCTCGCATAAAGCAAGATGTAATTGTAAAGCAGGAGTGGAAAAAATGGCGTTTGAAAATTTTTCAGATTTAACCTCAACCTTTTCACTTAAGGGCATTTTAAGTGGCGATCCATCAGTTTTTTTACCCATATTCTATCTAGTAGTATCAATTGCAATTTATTCGATTGTGATATGGCATTTTTATCGTTTTATTGCTCGGAGAGATTGTCTTACAATTCATTCTGTATCTCATCCAAAAGTAGTTGGATTCCTGAAATATTTTTTTGTATTTCCTTTTATTGCGTTTCTTTTCTTCTTGGGATTTTCCTTGATGATGCTTTTCCTGACTCGAGACTATGAAATACTGGCTGTTCTTTCGATATCATTTGCAGTAATCGTTGCCATTAGAATCACGGCGTATTATAGTAGAGATCTTTCAAAAGATGTAGCAAAAATGCTCCCATTTGCATTGTTGGGTTTATTCTTAGTTACTCCAACATATTTCAGTTTTGAAGAAATAATCGACAAGATATATTCACTACCCGAATTCTTTAACTTATGTATTCAGTTTATTATCCTTATCACACTGGTCGAATGGATATTAAGGATAATACTTGCAGTAAAGAATGCGATTTCTACTGCTAGGGCCCAGCATCTGCATGATAAAGATCGCAAAATCAGCACTATCTCAAGTAAACAAAGGATTGTTGACATGTAGAGATAAAGCTGATTTACTTGCGAATCTCTGAAAACCTTTGTGTGCAAATTTAATGACAATGGCATTGTTTGTAAGAACTGTAAAACGATTCTTGACAATAGTTGTACAACAATCTGTTTATAACTAGAAAGTTAAATCATATATCGCTGACTATGATGTTTATTGTAGAAATCACTATTATTACAGCTATATTCTGGTGTGTAATACCAATCTATGTATATTTTGATGCCAGTAAGCGTGGAGAATCACATCCGGGCATATGGACAATTGTTTCATGGTTCATCCCGTTTGCATGGATTTACTGGTTGCTAGTGAGACCACCAATAAAAGAAAAATAACTATCTGTTCTGCCCTTCTCATCATTGGTTAAACATTTTGACATTTTGTCACAGATACTTTATATAGTATTTTCAACAGAATATAACATGTTATATATGAAAAAGAAAGTGCTACATGGTAAAAAAGGAGATGACCCGGAGTGGGTACGGGACATTGCATGCTACTTTTTTACTGACCAGAAAAAAGAAAAAACGGACGGATATGAAGCTGAAATCCGGGAACTGTTTTTGGAATACAAAAGGGATGGTTTGAACTCAAAAGATGCATGGGAAAAAGCAAAAAGAATCGCTTCTTGTTTTGAGATTTGATAGTGGAGCCGTAAATAACAATAATACACATAATTAATAGGTTAAGAGATAAGATACTGAATTGGGGAAGCAAGGCACGAAGAAGATTGTGGTAGTCAATGATTTATCATATCGGATTATACTTTTCTTGATATGAGTTCTCTATTGTTCTATATTGTTTCTCATCTAACTTAAGATCATATAGGTTACATAATTATTTTAGAATTGTGATTATATGCTGTATTAATCCCCCATGAAGATTTCGATTTTACACTAAAATCTCCAAAATTTTATATACCGAAATTTGTTCTAGGAAATTAGGGATGCAAGTATATATAATATAATAGCGAATTATATCGTTGGAAAGTAGGAAGGGATGGAAGCTGTATCTTAAAGAAGTCCAGATGGAAAATTTCAAATCTTTTGGTAAAAAACTCACAGTGCCATTTTTTCCAGGGTTTACTGCCATAACTGGGCCAAATGGATCTGGTAAAAGCAACATAGCCGATGCCATTCTGTTTGTACTTGGTCCTAAGAGCTCAAAGGTTATGCGGGCAGGCAGGCTCACTGATCTTATCTTCAACGGGGGTAAAAAACATAAGAATCCTGCCAAATACTGTAAGGTTTCACTTGTTTTTGACAACAGGGGTCGGAGGATGCCTATTGACTCTGATGAGGTGATACTTACGAGGGTGATAAAACGGGCGCCTTTGAAGAGCAATCCTGATAACTATTATAGTCACTTTTACGTCAATGGCCATGCTTCTTCGTTTTCTGATTTTATTAATGTGCTAGTTCATGCCCGTATTTCGGGTGATGGATATAACATTGTGAAGCAGGGTGATGTCACTAGCCTCATAGAAATGGGATCCATTGAACGCAGAAGGGTAGTTGATGAAATTGCAGGCATAAGTACGTTTGACGGTGATATCAAGAAGGCAGAAGAAGAAAAAGGAGAGGTAGATGGCAATCTTGATCGCATAAGAATTATTTTGAATGAGATATCGACTCAGATAAGACAGCTTAAAAACGATAGAGATGCAGCATTTCGATACAAAGAATTAAAAGATACGTTATACGAGACAAAGGCGAAAATATCGCTGAAAAAGAAGCAGGATATTGAGTCTCAACTGGTAGAAATCAATAGGCAGATTGAATCCTATGCGCGGGAGAGAAGTACACTGGATGAGAAAAGTAAAGAGTTAAAAAATGGATATGTCGAATCACAAAAAGAACTTGAGGGGATAGAGAAGAAGATTGGGGACGTCGGTGGTGACGAAGTAAAGGAAATCAGGGGCAAGGTAGATTCATTACGAAGTGAAGAAATTAAGGTTGAAGAGAGAATCAATTATTCAAATGATGAGATTTTAGAAATTCAAAACGAGGGCAAGGAACAGATAGCAGGTTTGGAAACCATAGAAAAAGAAATCGATGAATATACATCCCAGAGAGATGACTTAAGTAAGCAGATTGATGAAAAACAAGCTGAATTAGATGAGAAAGAAACAGAGCTTTCCAGCTTAAAAGAAACCATTGCTCAGCATGATGACAAATCTATGGATCTGACTCGTGAACTTGCGGAGATGCGTGAGGAGTATAACGAGAAAAACACTGAGATTCACGAACTTAAACTTAAACGTAACCGATTTACTGACAAGATGGATGCTCTTGAACTTCAGATTGCGGAGATGCAAGAGACAAAATCCACATATGAATTTGAGCTCAAGGACATTGATTGGCAGGTTGATGAATTCAAGAAAGATCATCAGGAAAAACATAAAAAAACAAAGGACGTTGAAAAAAATCTTTTTGAGAAGCGGAAACGTGAGGCAGAACTTACTGGGCAGTTATCTGATTTGGAGAATGTTGTCCGCAGGCTTCAACGTGATCAGTCTAAATTGCAGGCTGAGTATGATGCCTTGCAATCTGTTCATAGTAGATATAATCGGGCGGTAAATGAGGTTTTAAAGGCCCGGGATGATGGGAAGATAGAGGGCGTTTGTGGAACTATTGCTGAACTTGCGCAGGTGGATGAAAAGTATCAGGTTGCGATGGAGATAGCTGCCGGTGCTCGTATGCAGTCCATAATTGTCGATAGTGATGAGGTTGCCGCAAGGGCAATCCGTTTTCTACAGAATGAAAATCTGGGGCGTGCTACATTTCTTCCGTTGAGTAAAATGGTTGCAGGTAAGCCACGTGGTAAGGCACTTATGGTCATTAATGATCCAAAGGCACATGGATTTGCCATTGATTTGATCAAGTTTAGGGATGAATATCGGGCTGCTTTCTGGTATGTATTTGGCGATACAATAGTGGTTGATGGCCTAGATGATGCACGTCGTCTCATGGGCGGTGTCCGACTTGTTGATTTAAAAGGTAGTTTAATTGAGGCGGGTGGTGCAATGAGGGGTGGAAGTAGACCAAAAACCAGTCTCTCATTTAGTACTGTTGATCGTGGCAAACTGGAGAACACAGCGCAGCAGTTACGGGAAGCCATATCCAGTCAAGATATTCTTTCCGGGGAACTAGCTAATTTGAAAAAGGAGATAGTTGAATTAGAAAGCAATCTTGGATATCTTAGAACAGAAGCTGACAAGGAAATGCAGGTTAAGGACTTAGATGTCCGAAGAAAAGAGTTCACTGGTAAGCTTGATGTGTTGAGTAAAGATCTAGAGGTAAAGATCAAGGAAAAAGAAGAACTGGATGCAAAGAAGGATGAATTGGTTTCTAGAATTGAGGAATACAAGCAACGGTTAGAAGAATTGGATTTAATAAAGGCGGAAAAGGGTAAAATTCTTTTGAAGGGAACTGAAAAGGAGCAGGCCCAAAAGGCAAGGTCTCTTGAAAAAGAGGTCTCAGCACTCCATGAATCTGTATTGACTTTTTCCTCTGAGGTGGGTTCACTTGGAAAGAAGATAGAACTTCTAACGGAGCGTAAAGAGGAGATTTATACCAGGATTGAGGCAAAAACCAAAGAAATTGAGAATTACAAGGAATCGATCAAGGAGCTAAAGGAATCCCGTGCTAGATATCATGATGAGTTGAAGGCATTGATGACGGTTGAAGAACAGATGACTGGTAAGATGAAAGATTTAACTGCCAGACGTGATGAAATTTATAGGAATGCTGTCTCGATTGAAAATGAGCTTGATAAGGTAAATACTCGTGTTGAATCATATTATGATTTGATTTCACGTGCAAAATACAGATTGCCAACACTTGAGAGTACTATACGAGAACTAGAGGAGGAACTTCGTTTGTATGATGTTGAAATCACTGATAATACAATTCCTAATGTTGAATCCCTTAAGGATTCAATGAAGGTAATCGAGGAGTCCATGAGGGAACTAGAACCAGTAAATATGCGTGCTCTTGAAGAGTATGAACATCAATCAGAACGTAAAAATAAGCTTGATGAAGATGTAAAACATCTTAAGAATCAGAGAAAAAATCTTGTAAAACTTGTAAGTGAGATAACTGCCAAGAAGAAGGTAAAATTCTACGAGGTTTTTGATGAGATTGATAGGAATTTTAAAAACATGTATTCACAACTTTCAGAGGGCGGTGAGGGAGAACTTCAACTTGAAGATCCAGAGAATGTCTTTGAAGGTGGATTAACAATGAAGGCCAGACCACGTGGAAAGAAGGTACTTTTGCTTTCTGCACTGTCTGGTGGGGAGAAAAGTATTGCGTCGCTAGCGTTTATTTTTGCAATTCAAAACTATGATCCCAGTCCATTCTATGTGTTGGATGAGGTTGATATGTTCCTGGATGGTGTGAATGCAGAGACCGTATCGCGTATGGTGAAGCGGAATGCCCAGGATTCTCAGTTTATCATGGTTTCACTGCGTAAAGTGGCATTGAAGGAAGCTAATTATGTGTATGGTGTTACGATGAGGGATACGGGGGTTTCTGAGATGATAGGTAACATAGATCCAACATCTGTAGGGCCCAAGGGTGAGATAGATGTCCGCGGAGGTCAAAGATATGGTGCAACTTAAAATCGATGATGATGTGATAAATCACCTACTGTTCCATAAATCACTTATTGATGAGAATGATGATGCAAAGAGGATTAACTATTATGTTGACATGCTTCAGAAGGCAAATGAAGGAGAGCATATTTCTATTGAAAACCCGTTTGATAGGTCTATCTCGATTGCATTTGAACTGGTAATGAGACAGCAACTTAACCCGTGGGACATTGATTTAGTAAATTTTTCTACCATGTATTTGAAGAGAGCAAAAGAAGAAAAAATCGATCTGATGACAGCAGGTCGTATGATCTATATGGCATGGAAAGTACTGAAGTTGCAGAGTAATGATCTTGTTGTAAGCATGGAGGCAGTGGATGATGAAAGCGAAGAACCCTTTGGATGGGGCGATATACCCACAGGAACGTGGATTGAAAATGATGATGGCTACTCATATACAAACCTTGTTATGAATATGCCAGAGCCGCCACTTGATGAACCTATCCGAAGAAATGCCAAGAGAAAGGTCACCTTAATTGAACTTTTAGATGCATTTGATCACGCAAGAAAGGACTCTGAGGAATATCAATTAATTGAACGGCAACGGCGAGCGGAAAGACTAAGACTTTCGGAAAAGGCAAGAAAACGTATGGTGGGAACGGCTCACGAGGATCATGTTGAGGACGATGTTGAAGCTGTGTGGGAAAAAATCAAAAGCTTCCACGGAAGGACCATGTCGCTGTTTGAACTCTGTGAAACCAGAGGACGCGAGGAGGTCATAAAGACATTTATGTCAGTGTTGTTTCTTGCATATGATAATAAGATAAGGGTGTATCAGAAACAGTTCCCCTATGGAAAGATATATATCAAAAATATGTAACATATCATTATCTGGTCAATTGATATTTTTCAATGTAAGGTGGAGAAACAATGATGTTAGTCCTCCGCCTAGTAACCCACCATAGAAAGCTTCACCAAACCACCATTCATTAACATCCCCAACCGTTAAAACAAATAATATTCCGCCAATTAAAGCAAGTATGAATACAACGAATGATAATTTGAATCCCAGTTGAATAGAGTTTTTACTTGGAGGTTTATTAGTGTTTTTAAGAGCCAGGAAAGAGATGCCAGAACAGTAAAAAAGAAAAATTGCAGGCACCAGAAAGAGGACACCAAAAGGAAATTCACCTGCACCAACCCAACCCCAACTTCTTACGCCAGCGTAATAATTGTAAACATACCAACCAGCAAAATCCGTAAATAGTAACAAAATTCCACCGATTAAACTAACAATTAATGATCCAATATAATAGTTAAGATTTTGATTATTTGACATATCTTACCTCTGCCATAATATCATTTTTCCTTTATAAATAGGTTTTTGATAACTAACTAATAACTAATTTTATCGATTTGGAGAATCTCAAAAACAACCAAAAATTAAAGATTACTATATTGATTTATGATGCTTTATGCTATACAAACATACAATTTATAGTAGTCTATTGGAAGCTTAAAAAAAACTGACGTAGTTAGGGACAAAGGGGGAAAGGGGAAAAATAATCAATAATTGGAGGCAAATAAATATGAAAAATTATGCCTTCTTCCCCCCCTTTCGTTGCCATAACACAGATAATCATATGTTTACCCATTATATAAAGGTTATTAAAGAGATTATTTGCAACATTTATCACAATCACCAGATTAATTTTGTCCATAACAGGAATTTTTCGGTATCTTATAAAAAACTACATCAACTTACCACACGACATTGAGCAAGTTCTAACATAAAAACAAATCATAAAAAAACATCAAAAATAAATTAATGTTGCGAAAAGTCCATGGTGTCATGACATCATTAAATTCTACATAATGTCTCTTTCGATAATCCTCTAAACACTCAATTCTATCAAATTTCTCGAAATACTCATGTTGAAACCATCACTACTTAATCTGAATTTAGGTAATTTAATTATGCAATAACATCAAGGAAAAGTCAGAACTGATAAAAAATCAGATTTACAATATAAACAAGCAAATAGGATCCGTGTTCAACGATGGAGAGAAAGACAACAAAATAAAAATAGGATAAAATAAAAGCAAAGATTAAAGATTACTATGTTGATTATGATGCTTTATGCTATACAAACATGTAAAATATATGACTAAAAATATAATATATATCAAAAACATGGGATATAGCTAAAAAGAGGGATGATTTGTTATGGGAATAAAAGAGAAGCGTCTAATCGAATCTGTGTTGTTCTCTGCAAGTAAGCCAGTTAGCATAAATGAAATCAAGGAAGCAACGAACCTTCCACCAAAGAAGATTAAAGATACCCTAGAAACTCTTATTGAAGACTACAATGTTGAACGTAAAAACGATACCTCCATGGAGATAGTAAAGGCAGGAAATAAGTATGCCATGCAGGTGAAAAAAAAATACGTCGATCAATCTGTAATGTTTGCTAAACCTGATATTCATAGTAACCTACTCAAGACACTGGCACTTATTGCATTTCATCAACCTGTTAAACAATCTAATCTGCGACGTATGGCAGGTCCCAAGATATATGATCACGTGGATGAACTTGCTTCTATGAAACTAATTTATAGCAAGAGACATGGGTCCACTGAGATGCTTACAACCACTAAACTTTTCCCTGAATATTTTGGTATTGATACTACCAAACCAGAAGAAATACGTGATTTTCTTGCAAATAAGGTAATAAAAAGTATATCTAAAGTAGAAGATCAGGAGTAGTTTAGGGGCAGTATTTTTCGGAATCTTTAATTGCAATTTACTGTTATTATAAGGGAATCTATATATTCAAAAAGCATGTTGTCCTTCTTGTGATTGACGATTACTTGATTAATATCCTCATACTGATCTCTGGTTTTGGAAGCGGTTTGTTTGTTGGTATAGCTTCCGGTACTGCAGGGGCAATTATGATTCCATGTTTGACAATTTTTGTGGGTTATTCTGTTCACCAGGCAATTGGCACTAGTCTTCTAGTAGATTGTGTCATTGGTGGTGTTGCTGGATTGATATTTCTCAGGAATGGTAACGTTGATTTTAAACCAGTGATTGCACTAGCTTTTATGGGAGTTATAGGTGCATTTGTAGGTAGTATGTTCACATCAGGCACTTCTGAACTTGGACTTAGTCTCTTGATTGGTCTATTTCTAATGCTAGTTGGTGCAAATTTTATTATAAATGGCATTCAAAAAAACATTGACTTTGTTGAGGGAAAGATTAATTTTAATTTTTTTAGAGATAAAAAGATATATACTTTTATTATCCTTGGACTCCTTGTTGGTTTTGCCAGTGGTTTTGCAGGTATGGGGAGTAGCAGTATCGTTGCGGTAATCCTTATTTTTGTTTTGGGGTATAATCTTCGTACAGCAATCGGTACCTCGCTTTTGATGATGTCTTTTATTGCAGGTTCAGGGGCAACCGGGCATTTTCTTAATGGTGAGGTGGTTGTAAATGTTGCACTAATAGCGGTCTGTGCGGCGGCTGTAGGGGGCGTTACAGGTTCCCTTGTTGCTAGTCGCATTGGCGAAAATAAGCTTGGTAAACTTATTGGTGTTGTTGTTCTTGTAATGGGTATGATGGTATTTATCAAAATATTTCTTTAGATGAAACTTCTCTCTATTCTTTTTGGTAGTGACTGAGGATAATAATCTTTTGCAATACTTTATTCATTGCAAATTACGATATATGCTGGATTGGAGGACATAATCTATTTATATGTGTAGTCAATTATTACATCAATTGAGGGATCATTATGGCAGATACCAGGCTAACTCTTAGGCTTTCGATGCAGGACATTCAGGTCATGGATATGTTTTTGAGAAGTGGGGAGTTTTCCACTCGGTCTGAATTTATTAGGCGTGCCATAAAAGAATATCAGCAAAATCATATGGAAGAAATCATAAAAAAAGCTGAAGCCGTGAAAAAACTGCAGAACATAGTTGGTGATATTGAATTGGGGAAAGAATATCTCGAACCATAGTTCAACATCGACAAGATGAGATCTAATCGGATAATGTTTAATTTTATGTAATTTTAAAAGGAAGTTTAGTGTCCCGATACAATTGAAATCATTAATGGCAAAGAAATATTTTTATTAAGGGGTAATTGTTACAAAATTATAGTTTGAGTGAGGAAATATGCACTGTCCAGTGTGTGGTAAGTCGACAAAATTTTATCCCTTGTGTGAAAAATGTCATGATCTAAAAGATTCAGGCAAGGTTACAAGATGCATAATTTGCGGTAAGTGGAATGATGCAGACGGCGAGCTATGCACTGATTGCTATGAGCGACACAAGGATAAAAGAATGGCCGAGCACAGATAGTATATCCTTCTCAATAGAGTTCAAAAATATCATATGGCGATACGATAATGTCACTTTTACGTTCATTTTAATGAAAAACATTATATGGATATGGAAAGATTCAAATATATAAGAACATCCTATATACTATATATCTCTTGGGGGAAATCACGCTATGAAAAAAAATGATAAGTTAGTCGTTATAGTAGGCGTCATAATATTAATAGTTTCATCGATTGGTATTTTCACATTTCAACAAGAACCATCAGGAGCTCAAGCAGCAAAAATTGATGAAGTTTTTGAAATTTCAGGAACTTTAACCGATATGCCTGATTCAATTATAACATCGGATACATCGCCCTTCTATCCACTTATTGCAACCCCTATTGCTGTTAACTACGACAGCTTGGGAGAACAATCTGTAATCCCGTTGTATGTTATGAATCTCACAGAACCATCTTACGCTGTTGAACGCCTTCAAAATTCTCAACTTTCAAGTTTTTCTATGAATGAATATATCATTCAAGATGATGTCGATCCAAAAAATGCATCCCTTGAGTGTGCAGAATTATTTTGGGAAAAAACTGATGCAGCACTTATCATGAGCATGAATCAGAGTGGTTATGAGCTAGGCGTACTTGCTACTCCTATTGCATCTTATCTTAGTATTCCAGTTATCGTTACAGACGAGATAGATCCCGACGTTGTGAACGTCCTGCAAAAAATTGGTGTTACTCATACGATTATCTGCGGTCAATACCTTACAGGGTATGGAAAGGTGATTCGTTTGAACTCAGTTGATGATGTAATAAATGTCACCATAGCAATTTTAAGAGAGAAATTTGGAACCATTGATTACATATCAATAACAAATCCAATTGATGCATGGCCTCCGGAAGTATTGGATGAAAAAATATTCAATTTTGGGCCTGTGACATTAAAATCAATTTCTATGGATAAACTTCCACAAGCTGCATTAGCATTAATTACTGGATCTCCGTCAGTGGGAACATTTACTATTCCTTCAGATTACAAATATGCATTGATTAAATTTGAGGGCATAAATCATGAGTTGGACGGCGTTGAAGAATTTGGCGATGCAGTTGATTTTTCTGTGATATCTGATTCAGAAGATGCTCCAACACAATGGGTAATTACTGGGGCAACAGGAACAGCCGGTAATCCAGTGAGAGATGAATCTGGGGGGATAATTAAAGATAGATTACTTCAAGAAGTTGTCCTTTATGATCAAGGTGGTGTTGAATGCACAATTACTGCTCAAGGATCCTGGGCAATTTTAAAGGATGGGAAAGCATCTGCAAATGTAATTGTTCAAAAACTTGACAACCCGGTCTATCCCTTGATGGAAAGCCTGTCTTCAATTTCTCCATATCTAACTGCATATCACAAGGGTATTGTTTTCGGTAAACCCGATTTTGCTTTTACTGCCGATGATGACATTATCACCGACAAAGGAGAAACATGTCCTGGCTTCTATGTTCCACGTAGAAATTCGGATTTGACTCCTTCTTCTAATAGACATTTTTTTGACAATATTCATAATTCGATTAACGATCTTTTAGCAAAACTAGCCGATATTCCTCTTGAAGATGAAAGAGATATAGAATTTCTTCAAAAACATTACAAAAATAACCCCGTATACATCGCTTTAGTTGGGGGAGCTACAGTACTGCCGAATTACTTTTATCAAAACCATGTTGAACCATTTGGAGATGTTGATGGTGATGGTATAGATGATACTGTCTACTGGGTTGGTGGAGGAACACCTAGCGACGTGTTATATGGAAATATTGATCCAGTACGCTATGATTGGTCAAATCTTGCAAATGATGTGTATACTGAGTATCCTTTCATGGAAAACATTGTATCACGTATAACTGGTTGGGATGCTCAAGATGCTAGTGCGCTTGTTGTTCGATCATTATTTTACGATGAAATTTTAGAAGAGTATGGCGAATGGAAAGATAATTTTGGTTTACTTGTTGGTGGTGGTCAAGATTTCCAAAAACCACTTGTTCGACAAATTCTCTTTGAAAAAATATTGCGATTGGTTTCTCCTGGAGAACCAATGAAAGTGGCCAATGGCTATGGTGAACACTCATTATTACGAACCAAAGCAGAAGTAGCAGAACCATTGGGATTCAATGTACAAGAAGCTCTTTTTGAAGAGGCTATGCGTGTAGGATTAAGTGATGGGGCTCTCACAAAAATCAAACAAGCCACACTTTTTAATAGATTGTTTTTCAATAAGAATATGGTGCGGTCTATTGCAGGGGAAGGCAGTGTGAAAGGTGGAGAAATATATGAGACCAGTAATTTCATATTTGCCAATGGGCATGGCTGTCAGAATTTTTACGGAATGGCGGGAAATGATCTTACAGCTTCAGGTCTTTTTGGTCCTATCCTTAAAAAGATTATGGTTGAAACAATGATACCTGCACTTGGTGGTTTTACGGGCCCCGGTGGTGATCTTAGTAAAGTTGGAGATTACACGTGTAGAGATGTATCAAACATGGAGTTAGGTCCATCTTTTATGTGGCTTGAAAGTTGTATCTGTGGGAAAATTGATGGAGTGTATCCAAAAGCAAGTGCTGTACAAACACATTTGCATGCAGGTATTGCATCAATGGTTTCAGCTTCCACTGGCTCAAATATTGGTGGTGGATATCTTGACCCAAAAAATATGAAATATGATTTACAAATTATTACTAAACTTAAGTATTTAAAGAACAAATATATCGATTGGCAAAATGAGGATTTTGATACTGCTCATTTTGGTTTTAAACTCTATGGTGATCTCTGCGAAGATTTAAGAAAAAATGATGTGAGTATTGGACTTGCTTTTAGAAATGCTAGAAACAATTATTTTACTCAAGAAGAAGTCGAATGGGAAGTCTGGTGGACTCCCCCATTAATAAAAACAGGTAACTATGAAATTGATCGAGGACTTAGTGAGTACTTCTCTTCATCTTCTTCATCATCTTCTGGAAAGGGTCCAATGATGGAATCTAAATATGTAACCTATCAGGAATATCTTCTTTTTGGGGATCCCGCATTAAATCTTTATGAGCCGATTAACGAAGGCTAAACCACCCCCCCTCTTTTTTTTATTTTCATCACAATATTATTTTTTTGTACTCCTCATTGTTCAAAATTAGCCATAACTACTATATATTATAGTTTGGATTAATATTCTATACGTCAAAGTTTGGCAGATGGAAGGGTAAAATGAAAAGGAAAATAATGGCAAGTATGATAGTTTGTATGCTGGTATTTGTTGGATTATCTATGCTCTCAACAACTGGACAACCTTCTGAATCTAAAAAAACACATCTTTAATTCCTCCAGTCTGGAAAACATTTCTCTTCGGGAGAATCAGCAATTCTCATAATGGACAAGATAGGTATGGCAGTGAAACATTGAATTTTACTGCAATATCTGTAAAAGGTGTGGCAAGCGATACTACTAGTGGCGGTGGACCTGAGTTCTATTATTTCAGAAACCAGGAAGTGGCTGTCTATGAAGAATATTCAAAATGTATTACCACAGCTACATTTATAATCGGAGTTTTTAATGGAAAACCGATAGTAACATAAAACTTTGGTTTAATGGGACTTATATTCTGCTTCCAATCTGATTCTAGATTATATGTCTTTCAGCATACTTCATATTTTCCTCCTCCACTTTTTCCATTCTAGGTATCACTGACTTTTAAAATACGCACCAACGCAATATGTAAACGATTTAGACAATAGATTTAAAGCAGCAAATATGCATTCATGTATCGGATGCATAAAAACAAAGACCAGCTTTATGA
>RCNB010001255.1_pt1 | contig 16008 bp, 15 predicted proteins | sample 2041321 | NCBI WGS metagenome assembly RCNB01 (sample SAMN09708232, study PRJNA481090) | Marine sediment metagenome, whole genome shotgun sequencing project. | reverse complement strand
CCAATGAACGATTCTCCTCTTGCTGCCTTCCTGAGACATAAATCTCTCACAGTATCGGTGCAGTATTTGTCAACTACATACCCCCAACTTGCCTGAACCAGATAGAATACGGGGATAGCTACTGAAAGGTCTGCATATCCTAATTCCTCAGCTGCAATGGTAGAGGTTACCCAGTCTGCTCCTGCACCACCGTGCTCTTCAGGAAGAGTCATGCAGAGCAAACCTAAATCGCCAAGTCCCTTCAAGGTTTTTTCAGGTATCTCATGCTTCTCATCGTTCTCTCTAACCATTTCAAGGGTTAGATTCTTGGATAGCCACTCACGCAGCGTATCTCTGAACAGCTCCTGTTCTTCTGTGAAACTAAAATCAACCATCTATAATCCCTGCTAATACAAACCATATGTATTGTTAATATAAGATTAATCGTGATGAGGCTTTTAGAAGCTTCATATACTAGAATGAAATAGACATACAGAATCAAGGGAAATACAATGATCGATGAAAAAAAAACTCAAAGCAGTGGTCTTCACTTCTGCAAGAACTATCAAAATTTGGTCAGATATGTCCCTGAATTATGTGGTAAATGTAAGTTCAATAGCAGAGGCAAGAAAGGGAATGAGGAGAACAACCCCTAGTCTCATGTAACTAGTTTCTTGATATCTTTCTCACTGTATCCAGCTAATTCCCTGAGTATTTCCTCTGTGTGTTCTCCAAGTATAGGTGGTGGAAGTGAGAAATTTGACTGGGACTCTGAAAACTTGAGAACAGGTCCAATCTGTTTTATTATACCTGCTTCTGGGTGCTCCATTTCTAATAGCATGTTCCTATGAAGGACCTGAGGATCATTGAAAATCTCATCAATATTATAAACGGGGGCACAGGGGAATCCTATCTCCTTTAAGGTGCTAAGCCATTCGTCTCTGGATTTACTTAAGAACTCTTTCTTAAGCAATGGTATAAGCTGACTCCTATTTTTAACTCGGTCTTCGTTAGTTATGAATCGTTCATCCTGTTTCAATTCATCAAGATTCATACCATCACATAGCATCTGCCAAAGCCTGTCATTCCCAGCAGCGATTAGCAGATGCTTACCATCTCCCGCTGTGAAAGCTTGATATGGCACTATACTTGGGTGGGCTGAACCCATTCTCTTGGGCGTCTTTCCTGTAGCGAAATAGTTGCCTGCAGCGTATGTCATCCAGGATACTGATCCATCCATCATTGAAACATCAATATATTGACCTTTTCCAGTGACATTACGACTGAAAAGTGCGGAGAGAATTCCTATAACTGCATACATTCCTGTACCGATATCGGTTATTGCTACCCCGATCCTGACTGGGGGTTTACCTTCTTCTCCAGTAATACCCATGAGGCCACCCATACCTTGGATGATCAGGTCGTATCCTGGCCACTGTGAGTATGGTCCTGTCTGACCAAAACTGGATATGCTGCAGTAAACTAGTTCTGGATTATACTCCTTGAGAGTATCGTAGTCTACTCCCAGCCTTTTAGTTACCCCGGGTCTAAAATTCTCAAGCACCACATCACACTTTTCAGCTATCCGGTATAATGCCTCCCGTGCATCCTCATTCTTCAAATCCAATGCAATACTTTTCTTACCACGATTAATCGAAAGAAAATAACTACTCACACCATTGATATTAGGGGGATATGCCCGAGTATCATCTCCACGACCAGGCATCTCAACTTTTATAATTTCTGCACCCAGATCAGCAAGAAGCATTGAACAGAATGGTCCAGCTAGAACCCTGCTAAGATCAAGAACCCTGATACCTGAGAGAGGAGATTTTTCCTTGGCGTTAAACATAGAGTAAATTAGATTGAATTAGTATTTTATTCTATACCTATATTTGGTAATTTTCAAACACCTGAATAGTGAGTTAAGAGCATAGAATTCGACCGCATTTCCAGCATCTAGTCACAATTTCTGGAACTTGAAAGCCACATTTTGGGCATTGAACCAAGAATTTCTTCTCATTAACCACTTTTTTCCTTTGTATTGGAACCGTTTTGCTCATATTTTTAATCTTGAGAATATGATATATCAATACTTTATGGAATTCACATCCATGAAAAATAGAAGATTAGAGTCTTTGAATAGATGTTATCTCTACGGGGGACGTTATCCTCTGACCTTCATATGGTTGCTGATGGATCTTCTTAACAACATCCATACCCTCTGTCACCATACCATAAACGGCGAACCCCTGCAGATCCTTGTTCCTTCGTCCACCATAATCTAATTCTGGTTCATCCCGGAGGCAGATGAAGAAGCTAGCTGCAGCACTTCCAGGAGGACCCCGTGCCATTGAGATTGTTCCATAAAGGTGTTTGAGGCCTATCATCTCTGTGGTTTCATGAATGATAGAAGCATATGATTTCTCCTTGGATACCATACCTCCCTGAATAACCATTATCTTCACATCATTTTTAGGCTGATTCTCCATGGTAACGGCCCTAAAGAAAGTGGTGCCATCATAGAGGTTAGCATCGACGTATCGGAGAAAATTCCCCACTGTCACCGGTGCCTTTTCAGGATACAATTCGACCTGTATTTCCCCCAGAGGGGTTTTGATAATTACTTTCGGATACTGAGACAAATTTATCGTTTGAGCATGCCCTGACCATATATTAAAAACATGCCTCTAAAGATTACCCGATCCAATTAGTATCCAAGCAGCAATCTGAGCTATAGCGAAAACTACCATTGCGTAAACGATTTCATCGGATATAATTTTGCGAGTATAAGTAGTATATCCATAAAGGTTCATAGGTAACGCAAGAAATCCAGCCAATATAACACCAAGATGAATTTCACCGATGGTAAAAACAAGAATTCCATAAGCCAACATCAACCCAAGTAAATATAGCACCCTAAGTTTCTCTGGCTCCCATTGGGTAGCTAGAGTAAATTTCCCTACTTCTGCATCATTCACTCTATCAGGCCATGTCACAGCTAAAAGATTCAAGAAACATACCAAGGTGAAAGGAATGAAGGATATTAAAATCCAAAAATCAAAACCCCCTGATAGAGACAAAAACCCATACAGGGGAGCCATCCATCCACCTAGAAAAGAGTTAACTACTTCACCTAGTCCCCGCCAAGCGAAGTTCAGTGGAGGAAGAGAGTACATCCATCCCCCAAAGATACCGATAATATACACAAGAAAGACATCAATGGATATAGAATCCAAGTATACCCTAGAATAACATACCGTCAACCCAAGAATTAGGGTTAAAGAGGCCATCCTCATTGCCCAACTGCGTGATACCACCCCACTTGGAATAACCCCACTGCCACCACTATACTGGGTTCTAACAGCTAAAGCATCAGTCTCCCAGTCCGCATACTCATTAGCATAATGAGATGAAGCACCAGCCAAAACAATAGCTAAAAGACTCCAGATAAAGTCATTTAAAGGGATTATTATACCGGACCCATATGCGACTGAAACTCCCAGAGCCCATGCCATTAGTAGGGCAGCTAAAGGTTTGGGTCTACTCATAGCTAATATCCCCATCAACTTATGCTTCCATGTAAATGACATAATAATTAGAAAGGAATTGCGGGAAATAAATCTGCTACCTAAACTCATACAATTTTGTCTTGATACCTTCCACGAGTTCCTCTTTATCCCCTTCAAGAAGGGAGTCTGTTGCGATGCCGATCTCGTTACGTGTCATTACCCCAGACATACTAGTCTCTACCCATAAACTGGGATCTCCCATACGAAGACTGAAGGCAAGATCAGCAGCAGAGATGGAGTCATCGAATGTTATCATTGCTCTTACACTGCTTGGACTACGAGATACAACCTGACTAAAAGTGACTCCAGGTGTATCCCGTAACTCTTTAACTATCCATTTTGCATTATCCCTCCAGAGAGCAAACTCCGCAGCCTCCTCCACGGGGGTTTTTTCAAGGAAGATGCGAAGGGCAACCAGCAAACCCATTATCTGGGTTCTATCTACTTTGGATGCCCGGGCTATACCGTTAAATGGGGAGATCTGAAGTTTTGCCATATTAATAAGGTCTTTTCTACCGCATAATATACCGGTATCATTGGGACCACCAATCTGTTTTCCTCCGCTAATAGCCACAAGGTCAGCACCATTTGTGCTATAAGAGGTAATTTTTGACCGCGGCAGAACCCCGGATGCAGCATCAACTATTACAGGGATGTCATATCGGCGGGAAATTTCCACTAATTCCTTCATTGGCAGACTTTTACCCCTTGAAAAAGCCCCACATGATATTGCGGCAGTCTTCTCAGATATGGCATTCTCAATATCTCTTGGATTTCCATCACCAACTACTTTCAGACTGCAACCTACAGTCCTATAAGCATAAGAATAAGCATTGAGGTGTCCCCGCTGGATCACAATCTCATTTCTAGTTAATGATGTGTCAGGTATTCTCTGAATTAGATCCTTCCATGGACCATCAATTGGTTGCAGACGCTCCAGAGGGTAAATACTGAATTCTTCAAGACCTGAGCCGATCATAACACACGCGGCAGCAGCTAACTGTAATGCAGACGTAGCCCCAGATGTTACGAGGGCTGCTTCTGAGCCAGTCATTTTAGCTATCTCCTCACCAGCCCGTTCCTGGAGTTCCATCATAATAACATACTGTTTTGAGGTCTCAGCCATGGCCTCCATAACCCGAGGGTCAGGGATGGAACCACCCAGATGTGTTGCTGTGCTACATGCATTGATTACACGTCTAACACCTAGTTCCTTGTAGAGGTACCCAGTCAAATCTATCAATCAACAATTCTGGATAGATGCTAATAATATCTTCACTTGAATATTTACAGTTTTAGACAAGGTGTAAGATTCAGATTTCGTACGTAACAACATGTGGGAATATGAATAAGAAAAGCGTATGGAACTTACATGCGCGAAGCAATTCTAGATCAATATAAATAAAAATATAGAGTTTTTAGTATCCTTGTAGCCCTTTAAGAAAGCCTAGATCTTTCTGAAGATCGGTACGAACCATTTCTGCTGAGGATACACTGATTTTTTCATCTGCTTCTAGTTGACTCAGGGAATCATTATTTCTCTGCGCAAGGTCTTTGAGTTTTTCTACTTCGTTTGAGGGTAATAGTTTTGCAGGGTTCTCAAGATAGGCTATTTCACCATTTCTTTTAGCCAACTCGCTTTCATAGTACTGTATATCCCAAGTATATGCTGGTGCTTTTGCCTCATATTCACCCTTGCGTAGGTCTCCTAGAGCCTTTCTTATCTCAAGTTCTCCAATGCCCACTCGTGCAGTATCCAGTTCTTTCTCTAGGGGTTCTAGATCCTTCGCTTTTTCTAGCATCTTATTCCTCTGGCTCATGCAGCGATCATATCTATTTTTGTATCCCTCATAGAGATTTATGAAATGGTCCTCTTTGGCTCGTTCTTTTGTTAAAAGGTCAACTGCCCACAGCTTTAGGGATATGCTGTTCATAATGTCCTTTAGAAGCTCCTGTGTTGCAGGTTCAGGCATGTATTCTCCGTGCATTTCCTCTGATTCCTCTCCTATTGTCACATTTGCGATTGGTTCATTAAAGGGTACCTGTGCAGGGACTGTTGTGTCCTCTACGGGGTCATTCTCAATTTCGGGGTAATCATCTACCAATATTTTAACATCCGGTATCATGACTGGTTTTTCAATCACAACGATCTTATCATCGATCTCCAATGAGATTTCTGGAAGTAATACCTGTTTTTCTGGTGCAGGTAACATCTCAGGTGTATCTGGTATTGGTAGCATTTCCAGTTCAACTGGTGGATATTCAATATCAGACATAGGCTTAGAAAGCTCCACTTCTCCTGATAGGTTATACTCCTCAAGCACGGGCTCAATTAACTTTGATTCAACTGGAAGCTCTTCCATTTCAGGTATTTTTTCATCTAATGTTTCAGATTCCTCTAGGTTATACCCTGATATTTCTGGTTCTGGTATTTTCAGTTGGTCTTCTAGCGGTACCTCATTGGATTCAGCTTTACTTTTTTCCAGTTGCTGCATCCCATAGATGGGAAAACCACATCTTAAGCAATAAATTGTCTCTGGGACTTCCTGTTTACAGTTAGGGCAATTAATTAACTTACATTCAAAAGCTTCGCTACTAGGTTCTTCCTGCATACTGTCTAGATCGGGTGCCCTACTCTGCATAGATAGTTCCCCACTTGGAGATTCTTCAATGTGTATATTGGAAACCCTATTTAACTAAAATGCAGCTTAAAATCTGGATTACCGATCTATTTTCTATGGTCGCCACCATTTGAAACTATAATAATTTACTTCGGAACCTGAAACCACAGCAATTATGAAAGTTTTTCTGACTGTACTGGCTAACCTACCCGACTCCACTATCTCCTGAGCAGAAAGTTCTTCATCAGAGGTTTTAACTTGTACAATAAAGGGGGCGTGATCAACCCCAGGTCCCTGCTCATAGACTGCGAAGTCACAACCATATTTGATCCCGGGAGTAACAATGAATCCTTTGTCACGAAGATCACGATATACTTTAAACCGGATATTAAAACCATCAAGGATGGTTATAGCTTTTAATCGTAAATCTTCGATGTTTATTATCTCATTTTCCGAGGAGGATACAGTAATCAGTCCCTTTTCAAGTAGGTATACTCCTTCTATTGGGTCCAATATGAGGGGAGCATTAAAATCGTCACGGGGTTTAGCGATACCTAAGGGTTTCCCGTAGAATCCTAATTTGTAGAGTTTTCTCGCTTCATTAAAATCCCAGATTATTAATCTGCCATCTGCGATGGCTTCGACATGTGCGAGGGGGGATTTCTCGAGGGTCATCTATAATGCCAATATCCTGATGAGGTCAGCTTCATCGGAGGTCCTGTCTACGACGGTCTCCAGCTTGTTAGCTACATCCCTTAGGGTTAGAATAAGAGGAAGCTCTGCTTTACTCGTCACGATATCAAGATCGAGTTTACGGTGTATTCCGTCTACCTTTCGTTCTCCTTCATCTACTTCGGCTGTGAGTTGGAGGCTACGTTCTGAGTTGAATCCTAAACTAATCAGACTCTCCCTTAGTTTAATGAGAGTGTCAAACGCTGAGTCTGACATATTCATCAAGCCAACACCTAAGTTTGATGGTATTTTCCATTTCCTTTCACCGATGGCAGCCAATAGTACACCGACTGATTCTATGTGATCGATCACTATTGACGCAGTACTGATTAACCTGTAGAGATCTTCCCTATTGAAGAGGAGACTTCCTGATTCGTGAAGTTCCCTCATAATATTCCGTTTTATCTGAATAGACTCTTGCTGAATCTTCTCAATATCAACCAGTGCATCCTGTACATCTGAATCACCTTTCACTAATTTATCGATCATAAGTAGGACCTTGCGGTAGATCTCTACGACTAGTCTTGCATGGTCCTGACACATCATTAGTATGTTGCGCAGTGTTCTGTCTTCACTTTCAACTGGAAAAACCATCTTAGCACCTGAAATACCTATTACATTACTAATATGAACACAGTTCTTTTTAAGCCTTAGAGTAAAAAAACATGTTACCTTGAATCAAAGATTTATGGTGACCAGTAGGAATGCTTCAGGGATAAGCATCTATTCAACATTCATTCTTTCTTCTTGCTGCTGGTCCACCAGTCTAAATATTCACTATGTCTACGACGTTTACGGTCATCATCAGAGGTTTGATCCCTATCACGGAGTTTGTCTCTGGCAGCTGATAGTTGTGCTTCATTAAAGGTTATACCGCAGCTTGTGCAAGAGTAGTGCCGGAGTTTCCTGTCCCAATTCAATTCTCCACCGCATTCTGTACAATAGCTGGCCATCTCAACCAGACTCCAATTGAGTATGGAGATTAAAAAAGATTGTTTAATGGATTACTCTCTGAGTTCTTCCCTGACCTTATTTTCAAGGGAGCCTTCATCTTCGATCATTGAGTGGAAGGTCGTGAATATTCGCTTCAGTTTCCTCCAGTCAGGTACATAGACGCGACTGAACCAAAGCCTGACACTGTCTACATCAAGATCATCAAGCTCCCACTTGTAGTCATCTGCCCTCTTCTCCGAGATCACATGAGCTAAACCATATGGTCCTTCATGCTCTGGGGCTTCAAGCAGCATCACTCCGTCCGCTCCATTAGCGAACGCATACTTCAAATGGCTCAACTTTAGGCGGCTCAAAGAGGGAAGGGGAATAATTCGGATACTACTAGGATAACTCAACCGAGCTAAACCAGCCAGATCTACCGCAGTGTAAGCAATTTCCTTTTCAACAAAAGCGAGTATCTTGATCTCAGTCTCTGAGTTTTCAAGTGTTCCACGTATCTGTGATTTCAACTGTTCATCAGTTAAGCCTTGTTGGTCCAACGCATCTTCTGGGCAGGCTGGGATGCATGCGCCACATCCTGTACAGGTGATCTCAAGGATTGAAGGTTTACCGTCTACGATAGTTATTGCACCCTCGGGACAGGTATCCACACATTTTCCGCAGTTTGTACAGGCATCAGGATCTGATAGGTATGCTTTGTTAGGTTCGATAACTCGGTTGCTTGAGAGGAAGTTCACAACTTTCATAGCTGCTCCCTCTGCCTCGGCTGTTGTTGACTGGACATCTTTGGGGCCCATAACCATCCCGGCGGCAAATATTCCATCCCGCTTTGTTGACATAGGATCGAGTTTAGGGTGACGCTCGAGAACAAACTGGTCCTCATCGACGGGTATACGAAGCATTTTCGCCAGTTTTAATGTTTCATCGGAGGTTACTATTGGTGGAGCAAGGACAACAAGGTCTACAGAGTTCTCCAGCATCCTGTTGATCATCATATCCTCACCACGAACCAGCACCTGTTCACCATTAGGTACAATTTCGGTGACCTTACCCTTAACGAACATGGCACCCTTATCCTGGGTGGTCCGGTAGAATTCCTCGTATCTCCGACCCGAGGACCTGATGTCAATGTAATGGATCCATACTTGAATTCCTCTATCACGCAATAGTTGAGCTTGCTTTAATGAGTATAAGCAACAGACACGGCTACAATATGGTTTTCCTACCTCGGTATCCCGTGAGCCAGCACAGAGGACAAAGGCGACTGATTTGACCTCATGTTTAGTACCAGGGACTATTAGTTGACTGCCTGTAGGTCCATTAACGTCGAGAATACGTTCCATTTCTAGACTGGTGACCACGTTGGGATATTTCCTATAACCATAGTTAGCCAGTTTCTCAATGTCGTACAGTTCATATCCTGTAGCCAAGATTATGGCTCCAACGTTTAGGTCAACTTCGCCTCCCTCATCGTTGAGGTTAATTGCATCAGCAGGACAGATACTCACACACTGACCACATCGTATGCAGTGATCAAAATCAATTGTGTAGATACTGGGAATACTCTGAGGGAATGGCAGATATGCTGCCTTCCGATAACCAAGGCTCTCATCATATTCACTTGGTACATCAGTTTGGCAAACTCTGCTGCATGCTCCACATCCGATGCATTTCTCGGAGTCTACACCCCTTGGTTTGACTTTCACCTTGACGTTGAAATCACCAGGCACACCTGAAACCTCAGAGACCTCAGAATAACTATATAGGTTGATGTTTCTGCTCTGGTTTACACTCGCCATCTTTGGAGTGAGTATACATTGGCTGCAGTCTAGAGTTGGGAAGACCTTAGGGAACTGGATCATGTGTCCCCCAATACTGGGATTCTTCTCGACCAGGTGGACCTTCATCCCGTACTCGGATAATCTGAGGCTTGATGTGATCCCTGCGACGCCTGCTCCTATTACCAGGACCTCGGGCACTACATCCATCTCTTTAGATTCTAGTTTGACGGAGTTTCTTGCCCGTTCGATTGCACCTTTGATAAGGTCCATAGTCTTAATGGTTGCACCTTCTGGATCATCTTTATGGACCCAACTACACTGCTCCCTGATATTAACCATCTCAAGAAATGCTGGATTCAACCCGACCTCTTCAAGGTTGGATTTGAATGTCTCCCTGTGCATCTTAGGGGTGCAACACGCTAGGACAACTCGATCAAGGTTCTCACGTTCAACAGCTTCACGTATACTAGTCACTGATGGGCTAGAACACAAATAACGATCCTGTTTCACATAGTGGACATCGGGACCTAATTCCTCAACAGTCCGCTTGACATCTACTACATCGCTTATATTTCCACCACATTCGCAGACGAATACGCCGATTTTTATGTCTTCACCCATTTGTATCCCTGCCTAAAGTAGCCTTATCTTGTGTTCTAGCGTTTTCTTCCCTCGGTATTCAGGTAAAAGCATTGGGGTTTTACGGTCAGTTTCTATACCAGCGTCAGACAACCATTTTTCATAAATGTTCAGGTGATTGAGATTGAGTTTGCCTAAATTTGTTTTCTTCGCGTGTTCAGCAGCGTATTTTCCAGCTCTCCTCCCAAATACATAGAGTTCCAACTGGCTGTTACCCATGAGCCGATTCTTTCCGTGCACTCCACCGGTTACTTCACCACATGCAAATAGTCCGGGAATGTTAGTTTTACATTCACTGTTGATCTCTAATCCACCGTTCTGGTAGTGCAGTGTTGGGAATACCAACATTGGTTCACTGCGGATGTCAATACCGAACTTTTTGAAGTTACGGTACATGGATGCGAATTCACGTTCGATTGTACCTTCTCCATTGATTATGTCAATGAGAGGTGTGTCAAGCCAAATTCCTCTCATACCGCTGAGTGTAGTAATTCCGTTTTCTCTTCCATAGCATTCCCTAATTATTGCTGACGCTTCTACGTCACGAGTTTCAAGGGGATATACAAACAACTCTCCATTCTTGTTCAGTGGCTGGCTTCCACGGGTTCTGAGTTTTTCAGTACATAGCTGCCCTACTATCTGTTCGGGATATGCTGCCCCGGTAGGGTGGAACTGCGTTGAGTCCAAATCCCTGAGGTGGGCTCCAACATGGTAACCCATTACTACACCATCATTTGTAGCCCCATAATGGTTAGTGGTCTCGTAACCCTGTATATGCAGACGACCAAAACCACCGGTTGCCATGATTGTGGCCTTCGATCTGGCAATCTTGTATTCATCAGAGTCCATGTCATAGAGAACTGCACCAGCTACTTGTCCTAGATCATCCATGATGAGTTCAACAGCACTAGTAAGTTCAACATAGGATATATCCCGGTTAAGAAATTCATCCATCAACACCCTAGTGATCTCAAGACCAGTATAGTCCTTACAGCTATGCATACGTCTCCTGCTGGTACCACCACCAGCTGCAAGCTGCATGGTCCCATCCTCTAGTTTGTCATAGGTTACACCTAGCTCCTCATGCCATTTGATGACACTGGGAGCATCTCTAACCAATAACTCGACGAGTTCTGGTTTGTTAGCAAAGTGTCCCCCACCTATAACATCAAGATAGTGAATTACCGGGTTGTCATCCGGGTGAGTTGCTGCTTGAATGCCGCCCTGACTCATCTTGGAGTTTGCGTCACCAAGGCGTAGCTTTTGTACCATCAAAATACGATCTGTTGGGATTCCATTTTCTAGGGCTAACAAAGCAGCTGTTAATCCTGATCCTCCTGCACCTATAATCAAAACATCAACATCGTAGTCTATGTTTGATAGGTCTATATCCTCGGGTTTGATGAGGGGATGGGATTCAAGGTTATCAGCGACTTCAATGGGTAGCCATTCACCTGTACTCGGACCTATCCCGAGTTTTCTCTTTTTGTCCATTTTAAAATCTGGGTGCCAATCCTTCAGGATTTTATCCTTCTCCATAGCGGTAAATGCATTGAAACTCATTCCAACCCGTTTTTGTCTGGACTCAGCTACTTTCCGGAGTGATTCCTGCATATAACTTGGATAACCACTCATTTACTCTAACCTCTTCTCCCTTGCTTCATAGTGATCCTGAAGCTTTTGCTTCTTCATAACCTTCAACTCAGCGATTCCATCATCATAAATTTTTGACTCAACCTCAGCTACACGTTTATCCACATGTTCAGTTGGACCTACCAAGTATCTGCTATTTAGTCGACGAGTCAATTGACCAATATTATATGGAACTATCTCAGCGGGGCAGCGAACAGCGCACAAACCACAACTGATGCAGTCAAAACTAAGTCTTGCTGCCTCAGCAATATTCCCCCTTAACGCTGCCTGAACATAGTCCATTACCATGATGTCCTGAGGGCATGCCTTAGTACAGGTATTACAACTTAAACATCTAGCTATCTCAGGGTAGTACTCCATAATGGTGTTGGCATCAGCCTTCAGCTGGCTAAGGTCATATGTTTTCTTCTCAGCTGGACTGAAGGGGATTTGGGCTATATACATTTCATTTTCCACTATTTTCTGGCATGCCAAAGCACCGGTTAGTTTGTAGCTTCCTTTGGTGCGGTAAAGTGTTGCACACGCTCCACAGTACCCTCCTCTGCATCCAGATCCTCTGCGGAACTGGTGTCCTGAGTATTCCATTGCCTTCATAATAGTTAGATCTGCTGGGACCTCATGTTTTTTACCCATCACATAGATGGTGACTATCTCTGAGTTCTGATCCTCCATGATTAATCCTCCAATAGTCCCCTCGCTTTTAAAAGGGGTCTGGGATCTGGCTTATTCTGATCAAAGCCCATAGCCTCCAGATTATAGGCTAGAGCCATTAACTGAGTGTAATAAACGATGGGGATGTTCTCGAAGTGACTGTAGTGCTTCTTTATCTCGTCCTGCCGGTCACCGAGGTTATATTCACATAGGGGGCAGGCTGTGGCAACTATATCGGCCCTCGCCTCTTGCGCCTGCTTAAGTATCCTATGGGATAGATCAGCCGCAACCTCCTTCATATGAACCGTGTGATAAGCGCCACAGCATTTCATCTTATAGGGTATGTCAATGACCTCAGCCCCCAATGCCTTCAGTAGGTTTTCAAATATCTGGGGGTTATCAGGATCATCGATACCTAAGCCCCGTGGCCTGAGCAGCAGACACCCATAATAGGGAACTACCTTCAAGCCCTTCAGGGGTTTTTTTACTCTTCCTTGGATTTTGTCCCACCCCATTTTCTGGAGTAACTCAAGGAACTGGATAACCTCAACATCACCACTATATTCAGGTTCATTCTCCATGATACCCCGTACCTTCTCCATCTTATCTAGGTCCTCGTTTGCTACCAGATTAGCACGCTTAAGGGTGTTATAGCACATAGCACACTGTGTAACCACAAGTTTCTCATCCACAATTCCCATCGAGTCCATTTCCTCTACACGAACGAGATTCCGGAGGGGGGCAAGGTAATGCATAACATCATCTTTTGTCAATGCATGTACAGTACCACAGCAGTTCCATCTATCCGGTTCAATTAATTCAACTCCTAGAGCTTTAGCAACTGAGAATGTTGTCATGTCAAAGTTTTTGGCTGTGGTTTTCAGTGAACACCCAGGATAATATGATAGTTTCATTCATTACACCTCAAGCAGTCAGTTTCCTCTGGCTACTGACAATAGCAATAGGAGGTAGATCCCTCAACTCCTCCGGTGATAAATCATCAAGACTTACCTTGTTATACTTCTGGCGTAGAACTAACTGCCTAAGTGCCTCCATAACGTTAGCTATATCAATTCCACGGGGACAGCGAATTTCACAGTTTAAGCAGGTGCTACATAACCAGATTGTCTTTGAATCTAATACTTCATCCAAACCCAGCTGCACGTACCTGATTACGGTGGAGGGAAGCAGATCCATCTCATCAGAAAGAGGACACCCAGAACTGCAAGCACCACACTGGAAACATAGATCTATTTTTTCACCGCTTAACTCCTCAACGCGGGTTTTGAATTTTTCATTTTCTTTATTGAAAGTAACGTAAGTATTCGATGGAGACATCCATAGTGCATATACATGGTTAATTTTATTCTTTTGGTACCAAAACATTCACTTAAACGAGAGAAGACATACATAATCTGAAGGAAATGGAGCACCACCTGACAACACCTGTTCCAGAAGAAAAACTACGCACGCTCAAAGTAGGTGATATATTCTACCTGACAGGGACACTTATCACCGCACGGGATGAAGCACACCTCAAAGCACTTGAACTACATGAAAAAGGAGAGAAAACACCAGTAGATTTCACAGGTAACGGCGTTTTCCATTGCGGCCCCATCATGAAACAGGAAAATGGAAAATGGATAGTTGTAGCTGCAGGACCAACAACTTCAGCCCGTATGGAAATATTCCAGGATACGTTCATAAAAGCATTCAAACCTGCTGTGATCATCGGAAAAGGAGGAATGGGACCTAAAACAGCAAAGGCATGTAGTAAATATGGCTGTATATATGGGGCATTCACAGGAGGAGCAGCACTACTTGCAGCTAAGGGCATAAAAGAAGTTCAGAGTGTTTTCTGGCTGGAAGAACTGGGAATGCCTGAATGCCTCTGGATCTACAGGGTAGAAGACTTTGGTCCAATGATAGTAACGATTGACAGTCATGGCGGTAACCTAACGGAGGATATAAAACACAGAGTCGAGGAAAAACTCCAAAAAATCAGGGAGGAAATTCAGTAATGGTGAATCTTGAAAAGATAATTGAAGACACATCAGTAGAGATATTGAGAATTGCAGTAACCGAGTTAAACGTGGATTATATCAAGGCAATGCAACTGGCACTTAAAGAGACAAAGGGTTCAAGAGGTAAGTCACAACTTGAAAATATATTAGAAAACGTGGACCTAGCATACGCAACCTCAAAGCCCATGTGCCAGGACACTGGAATCGTATCATTCATAGTTGAAGTGGGTGACGAATTTCCAGTAAGATCTCACTTGAAAACAATTCTGGTCCAAGCCACAAGAAGAGCAACGAACGAAGTACCACTCCGCCCGAATGCCGTGGACCTATTTCTAGGTAATACGGGGGATAATGTAGGACTCAACGGATATGTACCAATCATTTACATCGATCTAGTCGAGGGAGATAAACTTAAAATAACAGCCATACCCAAAGGGGGGGGAAGCACCAACATCGCAGCCCATGGGATGCTGAAACCTAGTGTAGGATTTACAGGCGTAAAACAGTTTGTAATTGAATCATTAGCTAAAGCAGGATCATTAGGATGTCCACCATATTATGTGGGAGTAGGAATTGGTGCAGGTGAGGATGTCTGCCTCACACTAGCAAAGATGGCACTCCTGAAACCATTCAGAGAGAGAAACAGAGATCCAAAAATCGCTGCAATCGAGGAAGAACTACTAATTAGCATAAACAAGCTGGGAATCGGCGCCATGGGACTAGGCGAGGGTCCCACAGTCCTCGATATACACATTGAAGCCGCAGCACGACACCCCGCTTCATTACCAATAGGGGTAGTCATAAGCTGCTGGGCCTTAAGACACACAAAGGCCATAATTAAAAAGAATGGAACTGTAGAAATAGTTCCTTAATCCTGTTTCTTATGCTTTTTCTTTGATTCAGAATTCTTTTAATTGCCTCGAAACAACCAAAGGAAGGCAGAATGAAAGGGTTAGCTTACAGGCATAACTAATCCTGATTGATGTAAATGCTAGATAATGGAGAATATGTGAATGCGGTTAAAATCAGTTTTAATAGTTTTCTTAATCTGTTTATCATTATATTCGTGCACATATTCTTATGCGGATAACCCGGAGCCTAAACTAGAAGTTTATATTAATATCTACAAGTTAGTGGAGGAGGATACCATTCAGGACCCTGGCGTGTATCCTCAAAATAACTGGCATTACTACGTCACGGTACAGGACGGAGGACTCATCACAAGTTACAATGAGTCATATAGAGGTCGGATTCTGTACCCAGTACTGGATGATGACTATGATTTTCCAGTTTATAATAAAGTAGTAAAAGTAATTATAGACGTATTTGATGAGGACAATATTACAGGTAGAGTAGATTTAGTGGATATAAGTAGCTACGCCGGGGGAGGAACTGACTTTAC
>RCNB010001254.1_pt1 | contig 16019 bp, 15 predicted proteins | sample 2041321 | NCBI WGS metagenome assembly RCNB01 (sample SAMN09708232, study PRJNA481090) | Marine sediment metagenome, whole genome shotgun sequencing project. | reverse complement strand
AAATTGGCACGCTGGATGCCATAGAACCGATCAGAAACAAGGCGTTTCAAGACAATGCAGTAAGGGAAAAGGCAGAGGCAGCCATTAAGGCTATACACGAACGCAATTACACGAGGGAGTGTCCGTTTTGTGCCGAAATCATCAAGGCCAGGGCGGTGGTGTGCAAGCACTGCGGGAAAAATCTTGGATAATCTTCCATGCCGGTGGTTATTGAGAACAAGCTTTCGGGTTCTTTAGCTTTCTTTGAACATTTACGTTCATGTCGTCATATGACCGGAATATGATTCTTTCCCTTTCCACCTTGTTTTCCGGGTAAGGGTCAAGTCGGACATCTTCCATATACCGGGCTGCCTCTTGTCTGGAGGGTATGCCGTCGATTCCTTGGCGGATCAGATCTCCGGTTACAGAGTCCAAGATGTCTGCATCCTTTCCATCGGTTACCACACACAAAGGGATCTGATAGTCATCGAGCAATCTGGCTGCGGCCAAGGTTTCTCGGTGTCTGGAACCCAAAGAACCGGGGGCGCATTTTATGACCATGAACCTCTTGCCGTTGACGCTGACTACGAGGTCCACATCGGAACGAAAGCGCTCATCTGACATGTCAAACTCAATTGTGGCATCCACTTCGATGTCACCCCTTGTGTAACCCTTCGATTCGACCAGGAGCTTTTCGATGGCCTGTCTGTTTTCTTCCACACCAATATTGGGGACTTCCTTCTGGGTAACAAAATCTGTGATCATTTCGTGGGGGCTCGATTTTTCCTGCATTTTTACCTCATGGTTTCAATTCTTCTTTAAGTAAACAGCATGCAATCTTGTACTTTGGTTTTCCGTGCTTGTCGTAGTCTAGGTTTCCGGGCTGTATGAGTTTGTTCATTACACAGCCTTCCGGGATAGAGAGCTGAAACAAATCCTTTTCATTTATTGGGGGCTGCTCTACGAGCTTGCCTTTCTTGAAGGCGAATGAGTGTAATGGAAAATCCTCACACACAGGGCACTGGTAAACCCTTCCGTTTGGGAAGATGAAGTAGTTTTCGGCTACTAGACCAGCACATTCAAAAGGTTCTGCTCTGTTCAAGAAGACCTTGGGATAGATCACGTGGATGCCCATCTGTGCAGCTCGAACTGCTATGCGAGGCACCCTAGAGCCCCATTGTTTCCGTGTTAGTTGCAGATTATCTCCCGAGCCTTGTGCAGATCTTCCCCTTATGCCTACTACCTGAATGAAGAGCCTGTCGATTCCCATTGTCTTTAACAGGTTTGGCATGTTTTTTAAGTCATCAATGTTCCACCGGCTTACTGTATAGATCAGGCTTGTCTTAAATCCCTTTTTAAGGGCTGTTTCGATACCTGAAACACACTTGTCGTAAGAGCCTTTTCCGCGAATGCGGTCATTGACTTCTTTGCATGACCCGTCCAGGCCGACACTAAAGTAATCAAGCTCATTGGGAGAAACCTTTTCTAAGATCTGATTGAAAAAGAAACCGTTTGTGTCCACGGTGATTGAGGCATAACCTGCTTTTCTTGCGGCCCTGATAAGGGAAGGAAGCTCAGGATGAAGCGTGGGTTCGCCACCTATAAAGATGAGGTTTGTCTTCTTCCGGCTATGCGCCAGTTCTTTTAGCCACCACTGTATTGTCCTGGCCTGGAGCGTTTCTTTTCCATGCTCTTTCGGATTGACGTAACAGTGCTTGCATCTCAAGTTACATCGTGTCAATATGTGAAAAAAAATGTTCCTTGCATTTTTTTGAAAGGCGACAGTTTTTTCCATAATAGACCTCGTTATTTTACCTGAATCTTGCATAAAAATTAATGAGAAGTTAAGAATTTAATAACAGCAAGTTAAGCAAACCAGAGCAGTAAACCAAAATACCCGTTAGGTACAAAGGATGAGAATCATTTTAACTCATTAATTTTCACCCTGCGGCTCGTGCAAAATCCAGGGTTTAATTTGCGCAAGCGCCTGCCCGTCATTATCACCGAAGGGTCAAACAAGCAATGAAATACATAGACAAGAATGAGGAGGATGTGGTGTTGGCCAAGAGGCTCCGGGATGGGGAAGCCTTTTCGTTTAGCTGTCACGATGGCCTGAGCTGTTTTACAGAATGTTGCCGAAACCTGAATTTGTTCTTATATCCCTATGATGTCCTACGCCTGAAGAATCGGCTCGAGATTTCATCTGAACGATTCCTGCAAGACTATGTGGATATGGTCATGCGGGAGGGGAATTATTTTCCAGACCTGTTACTCCGAATGGCTGATAATGATGACAGGACATGCCCTTTTCTAAACAAATCAGGATGCATCGTATACGAGGATCGACCCGATACCTGTCGTACCTTTCCCCTCGAACAAGGTATCATGTTCAATGGGCCGAAAGGAAAGTCTACTGACATATATTTTTTCAAACCACCTGATTTCTGTCTGGGACAACACGAAGCAAGACAATGGACTACCGAAAGCTGGTCAGAAGATCAAGGAGCAGTCACCTATCACAAAATGACTGCCAGGTGGTCAGAGGTAAAGGCCCTGTTCCAGTCTGATCCTTGGGGTTTGGAAGGACCGTCTGGGCCCAAAGGGAAGATGAGCTTGATGGCTACGTACAACATGGACAGTTTTCATGACTTTGTATTTCAGAGTACTTTTCTAAAAAGGTACAAGGTCAAAAGGGAAATTCTGAAGAGGATTAGTGCAGATGAAGAGGCATTGTTGAGATTTGGTTTTGAATGGCTAAAGTTCTTTGTTTGGGGGATGAAGAGTCAATATCTTAAATTGCGACGTTAGAGGTTTTCAGTTCCCAATGCGTTTCGTACATGTTTTGCAAGCGCAGTTTCTTTGAGGTAATTGTTGTTGGGATTGGAAAAGAATGTTTTGAAAAGCTTAATACTTTCATGTCTCAGGATACCTGGTATTATCTCTGCATTGATGGCCGTATAAAAAGGTTTGAGGACTTTTAGGTCTACATCTGTGCCGCCCCCCAGGACATCTTCGTAGGCATACACAATAGTCCTTATGCCATTGATAATGAGTGCCGAATAGCACATGAGGCATGGTTCCAGCGTGGTAAAGACATAGGCCTTTTCCCTCGCAATATTTGATCCAGTCTTGACTAACCGCCTCAAGGCCAACATTTCAGCATGGTCAAGCTCGTTGTAGCATTCGGGAGTGCTGTGATGTCGTGATCCGGTAACAACTACTTCGTTATCATAGACTATTACACAACCAACGGGAAACTCTCCGGCAGCAAGGGCTTGTCCGGCTTCTTTCAAGGCCTTATGCATAAAGAACTCATAATCCATTAGGATATCCCTCCTTTTTACATCATACAGCATTTGAGAGCAGGTCTCAATATAGCTTTACAGATTGCCCTCGTTATGCCATAAATAATTTTCTTTGTGTTGTTGTATGCTCCAAGTTCACTCGGGTTTTGGGAGGTGTTAGAATAGATGCGAGGTTCTGGTGCCTTGAATAGGCTGTCGTCGCTGCAAAAGGTTGTATCCGTACGGCAGGAGATAGAAAAGCGGGAAAGGGAATACCTCTCTCCCTGCGCGTCTCTAAGCAGTGAGTCTCGGGGCAGGAAGATCCGTGAAGAACCGTGCCTTGTTCGAACGGAGTTTCAAAAGGACCGTGATCGCATCGTTTATTCCAATGCTTTTAGACGCCTCAAGCATAAGACACAGGTTTTTTTGTCTCCACTGGGGGATCATTACCGTACAAGGCTCACGCATACGTTGGAAGTTTCTGAGATTGCTCGTACAATTGCCCGTGCACTGAAACTAAATGAAGACCTGACCGAAGCAATAGCGCTTGGTCACGATCTTGGGCATACTCCATTTGGACACGGGGGCGAGGTCATCCTTCAAGAGATCTATAAAGAGGACTTTTCCCATCCGGAACAAAGTGTGCGGGTTGTCGATGTCCTAGAAAAGCATGGCAAAGGATTGAACCTGAGCTTCGAGGTCCTGGATGGCATCCTTAGACACTCCAAGGGCTACGGGGCGGTTTTGCCTGAGGATTCTAACGAGATGCCCATTACCATCGAGGGCAGGGTAGTACGGTTTGCCGATATTATGGCCTACCTGAACCATGATTTAGATGATGCCATCCGCAGCCGTGTTGTTTGTATGGAACAGGTTCCAGAACAGTGCGTAGAAGTGTTGGGGTGTTCCCATTCCGAACGTATAAGGACCATGATAAGTGATCTGATAGCATCAAGTACGTTTGAACGGGGACAGATCTGCCTTGGTTTGAGCAAGTCTGTTTCTGAGGCAATGGCAAGGCTCAGGCAGTTTCTTTATGATCATGTTTACAGATCTGCTCAGGTCCATGGTGAGTTTCTCAAGGCAAAGAAGATTCTTTCCGAACTCTATTACTATCTTCTTGAGAATCATGAGGTCTTTGAAAAGGAACTTGAAAAAATGGAAATGGGGGGCTTTTCGCCTGATACAGATCAAGAACGAAGGGTTTGTGATTTTGTTGCAAGCATTACTGACCGTTATGCCCTGAACCTTTATGAGGAGATATTTTTTCCAACACCATTGGTTTGATAAGGAAACACTTATGAGTGAAACAGAATTCATTCCCTATGAAGAGGCGAAGAAGATAGTATCTGACGTGGTAGAGATGGAGCATCCTTCCGAAGATGGAAAGCGTATCTTTAATGTGTACAATCAAAGGGGATATGCAATCTGCTGGTTTTATGCTGAAGACGTAGAGAATGAAATAGAGGCCAAGGTATTTAGTGAAGTCGAAGAACATATCTTGCACTTCATTCCAAAATGGGCGGTTTAGCAGTTCGGCTCTGGGGTGTTGTAATTTTTGTTGCACAAGCGTGCCTATGTTTTCTGGAGGACAAAAAGGAGGGGCCCCAGAGCCGAACATCCTACTACGGCAAACAATAATCCTTACCGCGTATCCAACTTAATAGTTCAACCCCAGGGTGTCAAGCATATATTGTGGAATAGTGAAAAAAAAACGCAATATGTTGTGTTCGGTCATCGGTCGGGCTTAGGGCTCGCTCAAAAATAACTTAACATTTTCGCATCTCAGCTTCAGGCTGTCTTTGCCCGATTCTCATTCGCAAAATCCTCGAAATAGCCTGCTATTCCTGCGATTTTGCTCAATCGGATCGAACAAATCCAACCCCAATCTGAACGCGAATTCTGCGAACTTGTTTTTGAGCGAGCCCTTATTCAACAACCCCTTTTGGCATCGGTTCTGAATATTCTCCGCCCAGTATGTAGCCACCATCTATTCTGACAACGGCACCTGTCATAAATGGGGCGTCTTTAATAATGAAAAGTGTCGATTTCACTACATCTTCTATGCTGCCTATGCGTTTCAGGGGAGTATGGTCAAAGATCTCACGGCGCTGACTTTCCGTCAGGAGACCCCATCCTCGGGTTTGGGGGCCATGCCTGGTTTCGATAATACCCAGCATTAGCTCGTTAACCCGCACTTCCGGGGCTGCTTCTCGGGCCCACGTTTCGGTAAAGGATGACACGGCTCGATTGGCGGCCGAGTAACCGTCGTTAAAAATCCTTCCGGCGGGTCCAGCCCTGCCGATGAGCCCTGCAATCGAAGAAATATTGATGACAGCGCCGTCGCCGGAAGCCTTTAAGTGTGGCAAGGCCCAGGTGTATGTCCACCATTTTGCCCGGAGTGTAGTGGCTATTTCAAGATCCCATTGTTTGTGGGTGTATGCTCCATGGACAACAGGCCATCCCCCGCGTTCAATGTTATTTATGAGAATATCGAGCCGACCGAATTTGTCTATGACCTTTTCAATCAGGCGGGGGATTGCCTCCGTGTCACGGAGATCGGTTTTTATAACAAGATGATCTGTTCCTGCTGCCTTGAAATCGTCTTGCATCCGGCCCAAGGATTCTTCCCAGTCATAATAATTGAGGGCAATTTTTGCGCCCTCTTTGGCCAGAGCCAGGCCGATCTCCTTGCCAATTCCTTTGATAGCGCCCAAGACTAGGGCCACCTTGCCATTTAGTGTCATCTAAGATCTCGTTTACTTGATCTGAAAAACTACGAAAATGGAGTTTAAATTTTTGTCAGTCTACTCGGCATTTCCGAAAAGCCTTCCCTTTATCCACTCAATACCAAAACGCATTAGAGCCATATCATCCTTAAGCTCAAGCTCACCCAAGTCATTGGAAAGACAAGAATTTTCCCAGAGTCTTTTTTTAAACACAAAATCCTTGAATCTGTCCAGATCGTAACAGGCCATGCAGAAAAGATCTATCTCTTCCTCGCTGAGTCGCACCTTTGTACTGCGATTTTTTAATCCTACAATATCCATCATCAAATCGTTCATCCGATTGTATGTTTCCAGCGCTTGACTTTTTTTCCATTCATTTATGGTCCATTTTGTTTCCTCGCTAAAACCAAGGCAGTGGGGCTCCCTTATGAGAAAGTATGACTCCTTGCACTCTTTTTCACCAGGTTTTCTGGCAGCTATGCGGCCAAGGGGATATGTGCGGCAGGCCCCCGGGCGATCCTCGTAGACAGTGCAGCCTGTTCGATTTACAAAGGGGCATTTCAGGCCGTTATTTGCGGACATTTTAAGAGAAACAACCGGAAGCCCGGTGCGAGGTCCTATATGACATTCAGTAAATTTTTCTAAAAACTGTTGCGAGGAAAGCTTGAGCCTGTTTTTTAAACGCAAGATGTCATAAGGGGTTAGGAATTGATTCAGATCACCGCAACAGTTGTTAAAACAAGCAATGCCCGGATGGCAGAAAAAACAAAAGGTGTCATCCCTATGAAGTTCTTGAAATGATTCCATGCGTCCTCCTGGTGGCCGCGTATTGTTTAAAAACTTAGGTTCCGTGTATCACCCTGCTGAACATAAAGTCAATGGCAACTGGCAACCGACAAAGGTACACTGAAATCCCGAAAAAGGCCTTGACAAGACTTTCCTATAATGATAGGAAGTTGTCGTTCTCTGGGGGGTTCTATAATCGCTTGAATTTCTTTGTGAAATCTTCCCACGCCTTGTGGTTTGGCTGGGTGTGTGAAAGCAGTTGTGAGTTTTGTTTTGACTGTGCGGGATAGACGCTGACAACAACAATGCAGCGTTATTGTTATAAGGTTTGGCCTGTGACGGCACCTTTATCTTATCAACTTAACTTGTTATGAAAGGAGGGATGTAAAGATCAGGTTTTTGTATTGGATGGGGATTTTGAACCATAGTAGTCTATATGGTGGGAATCTCTGTAAAGATTAGTCAAAATACGCATTTAGGAGGTAAATCAATGCCAAGTTTTGTAATTACTGAAAAATGTGATGGCTGCAAGGGTGGAGAAAAGACTGCCTGCATGTACATCTGCCCCAACGACTTGATGGTCTTGGAAACAGAGTCTATGAAAGCCTATAACCAAGAGCCGGATCAGTGCTGGGAGTGCTTCTCCTGTGTAAAGATCTGCCCTACTCAGGCCATCGAGGTTAGAGGGTATTCCGACTTTGTGCCCCTCGGTTCAAGTATTATACCCATGAAAGGTACCGAGGACATTATGTGGACGTGTAAGTTTAGAAACGGCCTGATCAAGCGCTTCAAGTTCCCCATCCGAACAACGCCTGAGGGGGAGGCCAACGCCTATGAAGGCCTGAAAGGCAATGACATTAACAGCCAGCAGCTTTCTACCGAGGAAGCAGACGGCAAGGCCATGCCTACGCCTCAGGTCTAAAGGCATGCCTGGAGAGATTTTATCAAAGATGGAATATAATATTTGAAGGAGGTACTGATATGGCATTACCGAATAAACCGACTGCAGAACTTCTCGCGGTAAAGGACCCAGAGGTCGAAGAGCGAGACGTCGATATTTTGATTGTCGGCGGTGGTATGGCCGCCTGCGGATCCGCCTTTGAGGTAAAGAAGTGGTCCGGCGATAAGAAGGTCCTTCTGGTTGACAAGGCAGCCATGGAGCGAAGCGGCGCCGTGGCCCAGGGGCTTTCCGCCATCAATACGTACATCGGCGATAACGCCATTGAGGACTATGTCCGGATGGTAAGAAACGACCTCATGGGCATTACCCGTGACGACCTGGTCTATGATGTGGGCCGCCATGTGGACGATTCCGTCCACCTCTTTGAGGAATGGGGACTTCCTATCTGGAAAAAAGACGCAGACGGCAAGACCCTGAATGGCGCCAAAGGTCAGGAGATGGGTACCTTGAAAGAAGGGGCCCAACCTGTTCGTACAGGCAAATGGCAGATCATGATCAACGGCGAGTCTTACAAGTGCATCGTGGCGGAGGCCGCCAAGAAGGCCCTGGGTGAAGAAAACATCCTGGAAAGGGTCTTTATCGTAAAGCTTCTCTTGGATGCCAATAAGGAAAACACCATTGCAGGTGCTGTAGGCTTCAGTGTCCGCGAAAACAAGGTCTACATTATCAAGTGCAAGGCCATGATGGTCGCCTGTGGCGGCGCTGTGAACATCTACATGCCTCGTTCCCAGGGCGAGGGCAAGGGACGCGCCTGGTATCCCGTATGGAATTCCGGTTCCACGTATTCCATGGCCGCCGAGGTTGGCGCGGAACTGACCATGTTTGAAAACCGGTTCACACCTGCCCGGTTCAAGGATGGCTACGGTCCGGTAGGCGCCTGGTTCCTGCTCTTTAAGGCCAAGACCCTTAACAGCCTGGGTGAGAATTTTGCAGCGAGTGACTTTGCAAAGGCTGAATTGAACAAATACGCACCATACGGCCTTGCGGCAGTCACACCCACCTGCTTGAGAAACCACCTCATGCTGGCGGAGATGAAAGAAGGCCGCGGGCCCATAATGATGGATACCGTAACCGCTCTGGCCACGATTGCCGAGACCATGGACAAGAAAGAGCTCAAGCACCTCGAGTCCGAGGCATGGGAAGACTTTCTTGACATGACATGTGGTCAGGCCAACCTGTGGTGCGCACAAAACTGCGAACCTGAAAAGAAGATGTCTGAGGTTATGCCTACGGAGCCCTATCTGCTTGGTTCGCATTCCGGTTGCTGTGGTATCTGGGTAAGCGGGCCCGAGGAAGATTGGGTGCCTGACGCGTACAAGTGGGGCTACAACCGTATGACTACCGTAAACGGCCTGTTTACGTCCGGTGACGGTGTCGGCGCCTCAGGGCACAAGTTCTCTTCAGGGTCTCACGCAGAGGGTCGTATGGCCATCAAGGCTCTATGTAAGTACATTGATGATAACGCTGGTTTTACGCCTGCACTTAAGGAGTCGGCACAGGACCTTGTAGACCTGACCTATAAGCCGGTAAGGCTCTTCCTGGAACATTCCGCGTATACTACGGCTGTTGACATCAATCCCGAATACGTAAAGCCCGCCGGCTTTGCCATGCGGCTCATGAAGGCAACCAATGAGTATGGTGCCGGCTGGATGACCTACTACCAGACCAGCGATAAGTCGCTCGAGATCCTCCAAGACCTGTTCGATGTCATGCATGAGGATGCCGAAAAGCTGGCAGCCGGCGACCTGCACGAACTGATGAGGTGCTGGGAGATGAGGCATCGGCTCACGACTGTAGAGTCCCATTGCCGTCACATCTACTTCAGGAAAGAGTCCCGATATCCGGGCTTCTACTATAAGGCGGACTTTCCTGGAACCGATGATGAGAATTGGTTCTGCTTTACCAATTCTCATTTTGATCCGGCTACCAAGAAGTGGGAGATGAAAAAGGTTGACTACATAAAGATCATTCCTGACGCCTAGTCACTGTATATTTTATAAACACTGAGACTCCGGGGGCCGCGTTTTGCGGCACCCGGAGATTTTTTTAAATAGGCACGGCAGGAGACCGGCTTTACGATATGGATACCAGCCGGGTGAAGTGTTCGGGTTGCCACAAAGACACAAAGACATACATTAAAGACATACATGAGGTCTGCAGATGATATGTGTTGATATCTGTAGAAGGAGACAGCAGACTTTGTGTCTTGGTGCCTTTGTGGCGGAAACGTTGCGCCTCAAACAAGCGGCCATATTTTTAAAATGGCGGAAGTGTTGTTGAAATAGAAAACGGATGGAGGAGTCGCATGACAGAAGAACAAAGAACTGAAGATCAGGCCAAGTCGGGCAGCATCCTAGTTGTGGGGGGTGGAATTAGCGGGCTTACCGCCACCCTCGAAGCCGCTGAGGTGGGATATGAGGTCTTCCTTGTGGAGCAGAATCCCTACTTGGGCGGCAGGGTCGCTCAGTTGAAACACTACTTTCCCAAGCTGTGCCCTCCGACGTGTGGCCTTGAGATCAATTTTAAGAGGATCAAGGACAACCCCAGAATCAAATACTTTACGCTGGCGGAAGTTGAAAGTGTTTCAGGGGGGGCTGGAAATTATGATGTGAGTATCAAGCTGACCCCTCGGTATGTGAACGAGAAGTGCACCTGTTGTGGGGAGTGCGAAAAGGTCTGTAATGCAGAGGTTCCAAATGATTTCAACTTTGAGATGGATAATGTCAAGGGAGCTTACCTTCCGCATCAGATGTCCTTTCCAATGCGCTATGTGCTCTCGCCGAAGATCATAGGTACAGACGACGCAAAACGGTGTCAGGAGGCCTGCAAGTACGATGCTATTGACCTGGATATGCAGCCGAAGACTATTAATGTGAAGGTCGGGGCCATTGTCTGGGCTACCGGTTGGAAGCCTTATGATGCCTCCAAGATAGACAATCTGGGTTTCCAGTACAAGAACGTCGTTACGAATATGATGATAGAACGTCTTGCGGCGACAAATGGCCCTACGGGCGGCAAGGTCTTGAGGCCGTCGGATAACAAAGAGGTTTCGAGTATTGCCTTTGTCCAGTGCGCGGGCTCAAGAGATGAGAATCATCTGCCCTACTGTTCTTATATATGTTGTATGGCATCGCTGAAACATGCCACCTATATCAGAGAGCAGTATCCGGAGGCAAAGATCTATATATTTTATATCGATGTCAGGGCGCCGGGCCAACGCTATGAGAAGTTTTATAGGAATATTAAGGCCGACGAGAACATCTTCTTGATTAAGGGCAAGGTCGCTGAGGTCAACGAAGATCCAGGCAGCAAGAATATAACGGTTGTTGCTGAAAATGCGGTCACAGGTGAAAAGGTTGAGCAGACCGTTGATATGGTAGTGCTGGCAACGGGGATGGTGCCGAATACCGCTGACATGAAACTGTCTGGCGGAGTGAAGTGTGATCCTGATGGTTTTATCATTTCGGATCTGGCACCGGGTGGCATGTTCGCTACAGGTTGCGCGGCGAAACCCTTGGATGTAATTTCTTCTAATCAGCATGCCACAGGTACAGCCCTTAAGGCGATTCAGACTTTGGTGAGCAACTAGGAGGTAGTCAATGCAAAAGAAGGTCGGTGTATATATTTGCACAGGTTGTGGGATCGGAGATGCCCTGGATATCGAGAAACTCGATAAGAAGGTCCCGCCGAAAATAAAATTTCGGGGTACGCATCCTTTCTTGTGCGGACCGGAGGGTATCGAGCTTATCAAGAAGGATGTCGAGGGCGAAGGTGTAAACACTGTGGTAGTGGCTGCCTGCTCCAGGCGCGTGAACCATGATGTCTTTAACTTCGGCCCTGAGGTTATAGTAGACAGGGTCAACCTAAGGGAAGGAGTCGTCTGGAGTCACAAGCCCCGAAAAGATGCAGCACCCGCCGAAGGTGAAGAGGGCCCTGGTGTAGATGAATTTATGCAGGAAATGGCACAGGATTATGTCAGGATGGGCCTTGCGGAAGCCGAAAAGATGAAGCTTCCCGAACTGGTTGAAGAGACTATTGATAAGAAGATTATTGTTCTGGGTGGTGGTGTAACCGGTTTGACAGCAGCACTTGATGTGGCAAAGGCCGGCTATGAGGCCACCATTATCGAGAAGGCCCCCAAGGTGGGAGGCTTTGCAGCTAAGATGCGCAAGCAGACACCGTCCGCCTCGCCTTATGAAGCGCTTCAGCAGCCCGTGATTGACGGGATCATAAAGGAGGCCGAGGCCCATCCGAAGATTACGATCCGAACAGAAACAGAGGTGGCGCGTATTGCAGGGCAGCCGGGTCTCTATGATATCACACTCAAACCTGTCGGGACCAAAAGCATGTGGGATGTGATGTCAAAAGAACAGGAGGCGGCGCTGCTGGAGAAAATGGCGGAGGCGGGAGAGAACCCTGCCTCCAGAGAGCCCTCTGCCGACGCGCCTGCTACTATTTTGAATAAGGACCCGGATGCGGAACGTTTTGGCGCCGTCATCCTGGCTACAGGGTGGAAGCCGTGGGAACCGGCGACACAGACCGCTGAAGAGAAACCCGAAGAGGGTGAAGCGACAGAGGCGAAAGAAGGCGAGGCGTCCGAAGAAGAGCAAACCCCCGAGCTGCCGCCACTGACGGTCGATCACCTTGGCCTTGGAAAGTTCCCCGACGTGGTGACCAATGTGGCCTTTGAAGAGATGGCTGCCGAGGGCAAGATCAAGCGCCCATCTGATGGCAAGCCCGCTCAAAGTGTTGCCTTCTTGCAATGTCCCGGGAAGGGGTCCGACGAGGACTTTCCATACGCGTCTTCTATTACCAGCATGGTTGCGCTAAAGCAGGCCAAGTATGTAAGAGAAGACAATCCGGAAGAAGGCAAGGCGTACATATTCTACCAACACATGCGTACTCCCGGACAAAACGAGTACTTTTACAAGAGTATTCAGCAAGATGATGGGATCTTTCTGACCAAGGGAGACGTTGTGAGCGTTTCACAAAATGGTGAAGGTCTTATTGTGGAGGCAAATGATACGCTTCTAGGCGATAAGATCAAGGTAAAAGCAGACATGGTTGTTCTCGGCACCGGTATGGTGCCTACGACAAGGGATGAACCTGTCTTGAACCTGGCCTATCGTCAGGGGCCGGGATTTCTGGACTTGGATCTCTTTGAAGGATACGCAGATTCGAATTTTATCTGTTTTCCCTATGAGACCCGACGGACGGGAATCTACGTTGCCGGTACCGTGCGCAGGGCACAGGGTATTCAGGAATGCATCGAGGACGCCGCCGGTGCGGCCTTAAAGGCGATTCAATGCCTCGAGTCCGCCAATCGCGGGGTATCTGTTCACCCCAGGTCAGGGGATAAGACGACGCCTGAGTTTTTCTTCCAGCGCTGTACTCAGTGCAAGCGATGCACCGAGGAATGTCCTTTCGGCGCCCTAGATGATGACGAGAAAGGGACCCCGCTTCCCAATCCTACAAGATGTCGAAGATGCGGTACTTGTATGGGGGCTTGTCCGGAACGTATTATCAGCTTTTCTGACTACAGTATTGATTCTATCGGTTCAATGGTCAAAGCGATTGAGGTCCCGGAGGAAGATGACGAAAAGCTCCGGGTACTTGTACTGGCCTGTGAGAACGATGCCTATCCGGCCCTTGACCTATGCGCCATGAATCGTATGGAATACTCATCGCTGATAAGGGTTATCCCGGTCAGGTGCCTTGGTTCCGTGAACGTAGTCTGGATCAAGGATGCCTTGGCTAAAGGTATTGATGGCGTCTTGCTGATTGGATGCAAATACGGCGATGACTATCAATGTCACTTTATCAAGGGAAGTGAGCTTGCAGACATCCGTATGGATAAGATCGGTGAGGCGTTAATAAGCCTGGCCCTGGAAAAGGAGCGTGTGCAACAGATCCAGATTGCCATAGACGAATATGACCAATTGCCGGGCATGATCAAGGAGTTTGTGGATACCATAGAGGAGGTTGGCCCGAATCCTTTTAAGGGTTTCTAGAAGAAGTTGTGGGGTCAAGTCTTTACATTTGACACGTCAAGAACACCTTTTCATGAAGGGGTGTTTGAGTATCTGACGAGTCAGGCATGAAGCCATGAGCCCTTTCTTTGGCTAGCTGATAAAGGCATGAGGAGGTAAAAAATGGCAGACAGTAATTTGGTGGAACCTGATGTCAAATTTGTAAAACAGCTCAAGGCTATGGGAGGAGATACACTCAAGAAGTGCTATCAGTGTGCCACCTGTTCGGTGGTCTGCCCCATTGCTCCAGAGGAGAGCCCCTTTCCAAGAAAGGAGATGATCGCGGCCCAGTGGGGTTTAAAGGACAGGCTTTTAGGGAGTGCCGATATTTGGCTTTGCCATTATTGTAATGATTGCTCCACCTATTGTCCAAGGGGGGCAAAGCCAGGTGATGTCCTCAATGCGGCCAGGGCGTTGAGCGTGTCAGAGTATTCCTGGCCCAGTTGTCTGGGAAGAATCGTGCCTGACGCCAGGTACTGGTGGCTCCTGATAGCTATGCCGGTGGCTATATTCCTGGTCATTCTCGGGGCGACCGGCCATTTGGGTATACCGGAAGGGGAAATCGAATTTGCCAAATTTTTTCCCACGTTGTTGGTGGATCTGATCTTTGTTCCGTTGGCGGTTTTGTGGATTCCCATTACCTTTGGCATCGGTATCAAGAAGTTCATGAATGCCATCCATAAGAATGCCGTGGCAACGGGAACGGCCAAGCAAAAAGAGCTGGTGGTCCCAGAGTTCTTGCGGAGCCTTATCTGTATCATTCCCGGCATTCTGAAGCACACCAAGTTTAATCAGTGTACAGAGAACAAGGACAGATATATTCCCCACCTTCTGGTCTTGTTTTCCTTCCTGGGGCTTTTTATTGTAACCAACATTTTTTTCGTAGCTCTGTATATTCTACATATGCCGGGACCCTATTCACAGGTGAATCCTGTGAAAATACTGGCCAACGTGAGCGCTATCGCCCTTATAGGGGGCGCAATCTGGATGATATCGAACCGGACAAAAAAGGTGGCGGAAGATGGAGGCAGTGGGAGCTATTTTGATTGGTCGCTTTTGATCCTGGTCTTGTTGTTGGGTGCAACCGGCCTGCTTTCAGAATTGACAAGGCTTATTCATCTTCCAGCTATTGCCTACCCAGTGTATTTTATTCATCTAGTCTTTGTATTTTGCCTTTTTGCATATCTGCCCTTTTCCAAGCTTGCCCATCTCGTTTATAGGACACTTGCAATGGCATATTCGCATTATTCCGGCAGGGAGCCGTGCGAGTAACATAACAAAAAGGGGGGGGCTGTTCGATAGAAATCTGCCTCTGGTGGCCCGTGGAGAAACAGGCTGCCAGAGGTTTTTTTTGTGTGTCGGATAAAGAGTGGGGGAACTTTGCCCGCCTTCCTTCGTAGTTTTGAGTTCTATATTCTTCCGATATTATAAACTAAAACAGTTGTTTCATTAATACCTCAAGCATGCTATATATTTTTACTTTTGTGTTTCACTAATGGGACTTCGTGTGATATCTGATTCATGTCAAGGTTTTCCATAATCGAAGGTAAGGAGGGAAAAAATGAAAAAAGACGACTTAGCGATGCTTGTTTCAGAAAAGGCAGGAGTTAGCCAAAAAGCTGCAGGTGAAATAATCAATGCCGTCCTTGATGGTATTTCTTCTGCTTTAGAAAAGGGAGATTCTATTTCACTGATAGGTTTTGGGAGTTTCAAAATTGTTGAAAGATCCGCCCGGGAAGGTCGAAATCCGAGAACAGGAGAAAAGCTCCACATATCGGCTTCCAAGGCTGTGAAATTTACTGCAGGAAAAGCTTTAAAACAACGTGTTCAGTAAATCGACAACCAGAGGTCAAATAATGCATGGAGGTTTTGGATGCAAGGCAAAAAACTATTTGTGGGGAATCTCAGTCATTGTGTGAGTCTCACTGAAGAGACCGAACAATTGAAGGAACTGTTTTCCAGTTATGGCGATGTCATGCATGTCAACGTCATAAAAGGGAAGCGTTTTGGATTTGTGGAAATGTCTAACCCATCGGAAGCTGAAAAAGCAAAACAAGAATTGAATGGTTCCGAATTTAAAGGATGTACCTTGACGGTAAACGAAGTCCGTCCAAAGGAGCGAAGATGAGGGAGCTGTAAAATCGAGCGGAGAAGCCACTGAGAAGGAGGCTATCCGAGGTTCTTTTGCTGTTAGGAGGTAGATACTTGAACGACTATTACCACACTTTTCACATCCCCGTCATGGGCATCG